>Ga0126381_100001936_pt1 | contig 22285 bp, 17 predicted proteins | sample PanSoiMetPlot_28_FD_96465 | JGI IMG/M metagenome (GOLD analysis project Ga0126381, IMG submission 96465) | Tropical forest soil microbial communities from Panama - MetaG Plot_28 | ecosystem: Environmental > Terrestrial > Soil > Tropical forest > Bulk soil | place: Panama | collected 2016-02-17 | reverse complement strand
GGCAGACCGCGCTCGCCTTCCAGCAGAGCCTGCTGCCGCAGGAGGTGCCCGAGCTCGACGGCCTCGAGGTCGCCTTCAGGTACGTGCCGGCCAAACCGCTCGAGACCCAGGGGCAGGGGATCCAGACGCAGGTTGGCGGCGACTGGTACGACATCATCCCGCTCGCGGCCGGCCGGGTCGGGATGGTCATCGGCGATGTCGAGGGCCGCGGGCCGCGGGCCGCGGCCACCATGGGGCAGCTTCGCGCCGCGCTGCGCGCCTACGCGCAGGACGAGAAGGCGCCCGCCGACATCATGCGCAAGCTGGACGAGTGGGTCCGCTCCACGGCTCCGGCGGGAGCCGGCGGGGACCCGCCCACCGTCAGCTGCATCTACCTGATCTACGACGCGTGGTCCCGCGAGCTGACATTCGCGAACGCGGGTCACGCCGCGCCGCTGATGGCCTCGGGCGGGACCGTCCGCCCACTCGAAGTCCGGCACAAGGGAGTCCTGCTTGGCGTGCGCGGCCGCGGCATTCGCGGGCTGCCAACCTACAAGGAGCAGACGGTCAAGCTCCCGCCCGGCGCGGCGCTCGTGCTCTACACGGACGGGCTGACCGACCGGCGGACAAGGGCCGACGGTTCCGGCCACTACACCGAAGCCGAGGCGGTCGACATGCTGCGTGACGCGGTCCTCGCCGCCGCGAGCAGCGGTGCCGCCGACACGGGCGCGGCCGGCCGGCCCGCGGCGGGTGGCCGCAAGGCGCCGGGTGCCACGGGGACGGGAGTCGCCAGCGCGCTGGCACTCGCGGCCGAGAACGCCGTTCCCGGGGACATCGACGACGACATGGCGATCCTGGTGCTCCGCTCCTCGCCCGAGGATCTCGCGCTGGTGGAATGCTCGTTCCCCGCCGAGCCAATCATGGTCTCAGAGGCGCGGCGCGCCGCCGCCGCCGCGTTCGCGTCCTGGAACATGGACGCGGACCAGGCGGACCTGGCCTGCCTGCTCGTGTCCGAGATGGTGACCAACGCGGTGCTGCACGCCTCGGTCACGCCTAACCCCGCCGGCCGAAGGCTCGAGATCGAGATCGACATCGACTCTCCGGTCCCGGTCGCCTCGCCGGTGCCTGCCGCGCTGCCAGGCGCCTGGCCCACCACGATGGCGGCTATCGCGTCACAAGCCTGGGACAACCCGGGAGCGCATCCGGCGCCCGCGCACCGGCCCCGCGAGTTCGTGCTCCGCTTGCGCCGCGGCGCGGAGGTCGTCTGGGTGGAGGTGTTCGATCCTGACCTGCGGCTGCCAAGGTTGCGTACCGCGCGGGCGACCGATGAGGGCGGCCGTGGCCTGTACCTGGTCGAGCAGCTGGCCACCCGGTGGGGTTCGCGTCCCACCCCGGAGGGCAAGGCGGTCTGGTTCGAGATCCCGCTGGACAGCAAGTAGCCGCGTCCGCGTCCCGTTTAACCCGCTTGCTCAGTGCTGGGTGTGACTAGCGCCGTAGGCGAGGACCACGATCACGACGAAGATGATGACGGCAGCGCCCCAGTGCTTGCCGGTCACGGGCATGCCCATCCGGCGCCGGATGCGCGTGAACAGCCATCCCACGCCCAGTCCGATGAACGCCGCCAGGATGAGTCCGCTGTACATGCTCGCCTCCCGCGCCCGCTCGAGCGCCGCAGCCGGTGCGGCCGACCCGTATCACCGAGACTACGGCAAGCTGACCGATTCGTCGCGCGTTGGCGCCGTGGCCGTCCCGTTCGCGAGCGTTGTGCTCTCCGCCCTGAGCAGGTAACCGACACCGCGCCTTGTGTGGATGAGCCGTGGGCCGAAGGCGTCGAGCTTGCGGCGCAGGTAGCTGACATAGGTTTCGACGATCTGAGACTGGCAGCCCCGGTTCCAGCCCCACACGCTCTCAAGTAGCTGTGCCCTGGTGAGCACCCGGCCCTGATTGCGCATCAGGCAGGCGAGCAGCCGGAATTCGGTGGGGGAGAGGTCAACCAGCCTGCCGCCGCGGTGCACGGTCCAGCGAGCCTCATCCAGGATGAGGTCACCCGCGCGCAGCACGGCGCCCGCGGGCGGCACTGGGCCGCCCGCGGGCAGGAAAACGGAGCCGGTGCGTGTCAGCTGTGGCCACCCGAGAAGGTTGCCACCGTGCTGGTGACCGACGGCCTGGCCGTCACCGTCCCTGTCGGCGTGACGACAGGGTTCGTCGCGGTCGCGGTCACGGTCGGCGTCACGGTCGGCGTCATGGTCGGCGCCGCGAAGAGCACGATCCTGGCGATAAGCATGCCGTGCGTGCGGACACCGGTGACGAACACGAGGTCGCCACGAGCGACGCCCTGCGTGGCCGTGAAGGTCGGCTGGGTTGCCGTGGCGGTCACGGTCGGGGTCGGGACCGGTGTCATGGTCGTGATCGGCGTCACCGTCACGCTGGGTGTCGCGGTCACCGTTGGCATCCCGCTAGGCCGCACGCTCGGCATCCCGCTTGGCGTACCGCTCGGGGTCGCACTCGGCATCCCGGTCGGCGTACCGCTCGGCGTCACGGCCGGCAGGGTCGCCGGCGTGGTGACCGGCGCCGTTACCGTCGCCGTGGTGCTAGTGATCGTGATCGTGATGATCTCGGTTCCGGTGGCTATCGTGATCGTGGTCGGCTTGGCCACCGGGGCGGCCATCTGGTTGACCACGGCGGTGCCGCCTGCCATCACGGCCGCCATGGGTGCCATGTTCTGGTTGACCATGGCCTGGACGGTCGCCGTGTTGTTGCCGACCATCGCGGTCATGCCCGTCGGGTTGGTGGCCACGTTCTGGAACATTGTGCGGCCGGACAGCCACCACAAGTGCAGGCTGCCGTTCGCGGACTTGACGACCAGGAACCTGTGGGTCGCCAGCACCACGACGCCCCGCTGGGCGGCGAACATGGTGCGGTGGTGCATGACCTGGCTGAAGTTGCGCATCGGCACCATCTGGGCCAGCGTGTTCATCGACCGCTGCTGGGAGGTGCCCCACATGCTGATCGCTGAGCTCAGCGCGGCCTGCTCGCTGATGCGGTGATGGAAAGCCATGATGAAGCCGGCTGACTGCGCCGTTGTCGTCGCAGGGCCATGGTTATTGGCGGCGACCGCCGCGACGCCGACCGCGCCGCCGCCCACTAGCACCGCGGTGGCGATGCCGAGGCGAGTCTTCATGCTGCCCTGGCGGTTGCCGCGCCTGTTGCGGCCGTTCATCCATGCCTCCTTCCGTGGCATCGCGCCCGCCACGCGCGCCACCGAATGTCGTCGTATCCGTGGCTTCGAGACTGCCGTGACGCGGATACCGGCGGCACGTGTTCGGCGCGCACGTAAGCGTTACGTTCGCTGCTTCACAAGCTGAAGGAGAAAAGCAGTATTGATCCCGAACGAAGCGTGCCGTCTCCACCAGTCACGCGTTATCGCGTGCCGGGCTAGATGACGGTGCGGTTACGGCTACATGCGGTCGCGGACGGGCACGCCGAGCAGGCCGAGACCTGCGGTAAGCACCCGCAGCGTGACAGCGCAGAGCGCGAACCTCGAATCCCTCGTAGCCTCGTCCTCGGCCTTGATGACCGGGCACTGCTCAAAGAAAGCGGTGAACAGGCTGGCCACCTCGAATACGTAGCTGGCCAGCCGATGCGGCTCGGCGGCCTCGGCGACGTCGGTGACGACCGCGCCGAATCCGAGCAGCTTAAGCGCGAGTTCGCGCTCGGCGGGCGCGGTGATCCGCACCGGGCCCTGGACATCGGCTTGGGAAACTCCGCCCTTGCGGAAGATGGAGTGGATCCGGGTCGTCGCGTATTGCAGGTATGGCCCGGTGTTGCCGCGGAACGAGATCATGCGGTCCCAGTCGAAGATGTACGCGCTGTCTCTGGCCGTGGACAGGTCCGCGTACTTGATCGCGCCGATCCCGACGTCCTCGGCGATCTCGTCCCTCGCCGCCGTGTCGAAACCCTCGATCTCGGACAGGATCGCCCCGGCCCGCTCGATTCCCTCCGCGAGCAGCGCGCTCAGCTTGACGTTGTCGCCCTCCCGGGTGCGCAGCCTGCCTCCGTCGGTGCCCTGCACCATGCCGATCTGCGCGTGCTCGAAGTCGGCGTCCCCGGCCAGCCAGCCTGCCTCCCCGGCGACCGCGAAGACCATCCGGAAATGCAGCGCCTGGTCGGATCCGACCACGTAGATCGCGCGGTCGCAGTTGACCTTGTCCACCCGGTACCGCACGGTCGCCAGGTCCGTTGTGGAGTAGTTGTATCCGCCGTCGCTCTTGCGGATGATGACCGGCAGCGGGCTGCCGTCCCGCCCGGTGAAGCCTGGCGGGAACACGCAGAGCGCGCCTTCGCTCTCCACCGCGAGCCCCTCGGCGGTGAGGTCGTCGGCGACGTCGCCGAGCATGTCGTTGTAGAACGACTCGCCGCGGATGTCATCATCGGTGAGCGTGACGCGCAGCAGCGCGTAGACGTCACGCAGGTACTGCCTGGACAGCTCCATGAGCTCGTCCCACAGGCGCTGCGTCGCGGGATCGTCACCGGACTGCAGCTTGACGACCCGTTCCCTCGCCCGGTCCGCGAAGGCAGGATCGGAGTCGAACTTGGCCCGCGCCGACTGGTAGAAGGTGTTCGGGTCGGTGCGGAGCAGCTGCGCCTCGGGCGCGTCCTCGCCCACGTCGAACAGGTACTCGATCAGCATCCCGAACTGGGTGCCCCAGTCCCCCACATGGTTGTCCCTGATGACGTGGTGGCCGCAGAACTCGATCACCCGGGCGATGGCGTCCCCGACGATCGTGGTGCGCAGGTGCCCGACGTGCATCTCCTTCGCGATGTTCGGCGAGGAGTACTCGACGATCACCGTCTTCGGCGCGTCGGTGAGCGGTGTCCCGAGCCTCGGGTCGGCGAGCAGGCTGGTGGTCGCGCCGGCGATCCACTCATCCCGCAGCGTGAAGTTGACGAAGCCCGGCCCGCTGACCGTGGGAGTGTCGCAGATGTCGGCGACATCCAGGTGGCCGATCATCTCGTTCGCGACGTCGCGCGGTGTCCTGCCGAGCCTCTTGGCTAGCGGCAGCGCCGCGTTCGACTGGAAGTCCGCGAACGAGGAGGGACGGACCAGCGGATCCGCGCCGGCGTAGTCGGCGCCGAACGCCGCGCCGAGAGCGTCGCGCACCCGCGCGCCGAGGATCTGCTGGGGATCTGCCATGTCAATAGCCTATCGGCAGGGCACTGGGGCGGCCGACTGGATTACGCCTCGTCACCGCTCGCGCTCACGCTCACGTTCGCGCTCACGTTCGCGGTCGCGACGCAGGAAGTGCGTACCGCGCCGCTCACCTGCGACGCCGACGCGTTCCCTGATCTTCTCGGTGATGTCGCCCCTGGCGAGGTTCGCCGCGAGGCCGCAGGCGGCGCTGACGGCCCGGGCGGTAGACGCTCCATGCGCGATCACGACGGTGCCGCCAAGCCCGAGCAGCGCGGCGCCGCCGTAGGTCTCGGCGTCCAGCCTGCTGCTGAGCTCGCGCAGCCCGCGGCGCTGCAGCATCGCGCCGAGCCGTGCGGCGCGGGTTCCGCTAAGCGCCGAGCGCAGCTCGCCGGCCGCGAACCGCATCGATCCCTCGAGGGTCTTCAGCGCGACGTTGCCGGTGAATCCGTCGGTGACGATCACGTCGACCGCCCCCGCCATCAGGTCGCCGCCCTCGACGTTGCCAGCGAAGCTGAGCGGCAGCGCGCCGTGCAGCGGTTCGGCGGCGAGCAGTTCGTGCGCGCGCCTGGTCAGCATGTTGCCCTTGCCAGGCTCGGCGCCGATGGTGAGCAGGCCCACCTTCGGCGTCGCGGTGCCCAGCGCGATCTGCGCGTACGCCACCCCGAGCTGCCCGAACTGCACGAGCATCTCTGGCTTGGGGTCGGCGGTGGCGCCGGCGTCGATGAGCACCGTGTGGGTGGGATGGGTCGGCAGCACCACCGCCAGGCCAGGACGCGGCACGCCCGGCAGCGGCAGCAGGCGCTGACGCGCGCTGCCTACGATGGCGCCGGTGGACCCGGCGGACACGACCGCGGTGGCCTGGCCGCGCCGGACAAGCTGGCAGGCGACGGCGATGCTTGACCGCGGCCGCCGGAAGCCGGCCAGCGCGCCTTCGTCCATGCCGACCACGTCCTCGGCGGCCACCACGCGCAGTTCCCGGCCGGCGCCTAGCTTGGCGATCACGGGGCGCAGCCGTGCGGGCGGCCCGGTGAGCAAGGTCGTGACGCCGTGCTCCCGCTGTGCGGCGAGTGCGCCCGCGACGATCTCGTCAGGTGCGTAGTCCCCGCCCATCGCGTCCACCGCGATTACGGGCTCAACGGGTGGCCCGGTAGCCGGCAGGCGGGCCTGCGAGGCTGGCTGACCGCTCGCCTGAGCCTCTATCGGCGAGTTCGGGGCGTCGCCGCGGCCCGGCGGCACAAGGCTCACGTCTTCCCCGGGCCTCTCCCTGTCCCCTGGGCCTAACTGCGGCCACGTATGAACGTCTGGCTATGCCATTATCCCAAGTTGCGGTAAGGCTACCCGCCTATCGCCCCGTAAGCTTGCCCGCCCGGCGCTGCCCGCGCCCGTCACCAGCTCACTTTCCGTCTCCTCGTGATCACTCCACTCGGTTTTTGAAACGCTTGGAGCGTTTGTGGCGTTTGAGTTTGTTGAGATAGCCGAACGAATGGAGCGGCAGGAGGGCTGTCTGTAAACAGAGGGGTCAAATGGTGACTTTCGGCAGTTTTCGCGTGACTGGATCGCTATAGCGGGAACTGAATCGAACTCTGAAGCGTAAATGTAACAAGAGTGTTGATCACACGTAACTTCAGCTACTGGCGTGTGACATCACGAAGTTCTTGGGCAGTAGGGAGCGGGATGTCCCTGACGACTCTCCGCGCGGCAGCGTTGCCGGTCGGCGGATGGGAGGAGAACACGGTTGACTGACATCCAGCAAGTGGTGCCGGCGCCGCGGGAGACTGCGGGCAGGTTCCGGGCCTACGGCCCGCGGCATCTGGACGAGCTCGCGCAGCGAGCCGGGCTCGCCGACGGCGACCGGCTCGCGATGCGCGCGGTGGCCACGGTGCTTCCGTTCCGGACCAATTCTTACGTGGTCGAGGAGCTCATCGACTGGGACGCGGCTCCAGACGACCCCATGTACCGTCTGGTGTTCCCGCAGCCTGACATGCTGCCGCCCGCGGACGTGGCGACGATGGCGGGATTGCTCAGCCAGAACGCGCCGGAACAGCGGATCCGCGCGGCCGCGCACGAGATCCGGATGCGGCTGAACCCGCACCCGGCAGGTCAGCTGGTGCTCAACGCGCCCAGCCTGGATGGCAGACCGCTGCCTGGCCTGCAGCACAAGTACGCGGAGACGGTCCTGTTCTTCCCGAAGCAGGGCCAGACGTGCCACGCCTACTGCACCTACTGCTTCCGGTGGGCCCAGTTCGTCGATGAGCCAGAACTGAAGATGGCGACCGACCACGTCGACTCGCTCGTGGCGTACCTGCGCAAGCACCGCGAAGTGACAAGCGTCCTGATCACGGGCGGCGATCCGATGATCATGAGCGCCGCCGTGCTGCGCCGCTACATCGAGCCGCTGCTCGACCCGTCTCTGGAGCATCTGGAGTCGATCAGGATCGGTAGCAAGTCGCTTGCGTACTGGCCGCAGCGGTATGTCACGGACCAGGACGCGGACGCGACGCTGCAGCTTTTCGACGACGTGGCACAGGCGGGCCGCACTCTCGCGCTGATGGCGCACTACTCGCATCCGCGCGAACTCGAGCCCCTGGTCACCGCCGAGGCGATCCGCCGGATCCGCGACACCGGCGCGGTGATCCGCACCCAGGCGCCGCTGATCCGCTCCATCAACGACGAGGCCGGCACATGGCGGTCCATGTGGCGGAGCCAGGTGCGCGCGGGGATGGTGCCCTACTACATGTTCGTGGAGCGGGACACCGGCCCGCAGGACTACTTCGCGGTGCCACTCGCCCGCGCGCACGAGATCTTCCGCGACGCCTACGCGAGTGTTTCTGGCCTTTGCCGGTCGGTCCGCGGCCCGTCCATGTCCGCGACACCGGGCAAGGTGTGCGTGGACGGCACCGCGGAAGTCGACGGGATCAAGGTCTTCGTCCTGCGGATGCTGCAGGCGCGCGACCCCGCTCTTGTCGGCCGCCCGTTCTTCGCGCACTACGACCCGCGGGCGAAGTGGCTGACCGACCTCGAGCCCGCCTTCGCCGACAGATTCCCGTGGGACCCCACCCCCGAGTTCCCAGATATCTGGCCCGACGAACTAGCCGCCACCGGCTAACGGGCGCCAGTCCCGCGTGCGGGTCGGGAGTGAGCCCGCGCGCGGTGGACCGGTGGGACTCCTGGTGCGCATGTTCTCTTTGGGCGCGCCGCCCGACCCGCTCTGCGTGAGGTGAATGGCCCCCTGCCCTCATCTTGTGAGCGCAAGGGCCCATTCACCTCATCCGTTGCCCGCCAAGCGGCTCGCGGATTTGGTGTGGTGGGCCCCAGCCCCGAATAGAGCGGGGTACGGGGCCACAACCCCAGCGCCGCGGGCCGTGCGTCCGGACATCGGTGCGCGCGATGGGGCTGGCGTTGCGGGAGAGCGACCCGAGGGGCTTCAAAGCGCCCGGAGGCGAGTGGGATAGTACTGCCATGGAGCTGAACGGAACATCCGCGGTTGTCAGCGGTGGCGCGAGCGGCTTGGGTGAGGCCACCGCCAGAGCGCTGTCGAGCGCCGGGGCACATGTCGTGATAGCCGATCTCAACGAGGACCGCGGCAAAGAGATCGCGGCGGAGATCGGGGGGCACTTCGCGAAGACGGACGTGACGGACGAGGATTCGGTGCGGGAGGCAGTGGCCGCCGCGGCGTCGGCGGGCCGGCCGCTGCGAGTGGCGGTCAGCTGCGCCGGCATCGGGTGGGCCGAGCGGACGGTCAACCGCAACGGCGCGCCCCATGGCCTGGGCAGCTTCCAGAAGGTCATCGCGGTCAACCTGACCGGCACCTTCAACCTGATGCGGCTGGCGGCCGCGGCAATGGCGCAGACGGAGGCCGCCGATGCCGACGGCCAGCGCGGCGTGATCATCAACACCTCGTCGGTCGCGGGCATCGAGGGCCAGACCGGCCAGCTCGCGTACTCGGCGTCGAAGGGCGGGATCATCGGGATGACGGTGCCCGCGGCGCGCGACCTGTCGGTCATCGGTGTCCGGGTGAACACGATCTGCCCGGGCGTCATTCACACGCCCATCTACAAGAGCATCGCCGGGACCGGCCGCGACGCGGACGAATTCCTCGCCAGGCTGGCGGCGCCGGTAGTGTTCCCGAAGAGGCTGGGAAGGCCGGAAGAATTCGGGCAGCTGGTGCGCTCGCTCATCGAGAATGACTACATGAACGCGGAGGTCGTCCGCTTCGACGGCGGCATCCGGTTCCAGCCAAAGTGACGTTGCCTGCCATAGGGGTCGGATGTCGGGGATCGCTGGGTGCCTCGCGCTCGCGGAAGGGGCCAGGCCGGATGCGGACTGGGCCGTTCGCGCCGCACGGCGCATGGCGTACCGCGGACCGGACGACGAGGGTGTATTCTCCGACGCCAGCATCGCGCTCGGCGCCCGGCGCCTGGCGGTTCTTGACCCGTCGGCGGGCGGGCATCAGCCCATGTGTTCCGCCGACGGCCGTTTCTGGATCGTCTACAACGGCGAGATCTACAACCATGACGAGCTAGCCCAGCGGCTGAAGGCGCAGGGGGTCCAGTTGCGGGGCACGTCCGACACCGAGATCCTGCTTGAGACCTTCGTCATCGAGGGCAAGGACCTGCTGAGGCGGCTGCGCGGCATGTACGCGTTCGCCATCTGGGACTCCCGCGGCGGTGAGCTGTTCTGCGCTCGCGACCCGTTTGGCATGAAGCCGCTGTACTACACGCTGGCCGAGGGCGGCAGGCAGCTTCGGTTCGCGTCCGAGCGCAAGGCCTTCGTCGGTCCGGGGGAAGTGTCGGTGATCGACCCCGACGCGCTGCGCAGGTACCTGTCGTTCCAGTACGTCCCCGCGCCCGCGACGATGACACCGCCGGTGCGGGCACTGCCGCCTGGGCATTTCATGACCGCCCGGCCAGGCGGGTCGGTCGACGTGTTCCGGTACTGGCGCCCGGTGCTGCGGCCGGCGCGGTCCCCGTCTCCCGACACGCCGGAACGGATCCTCGCCGCGCTCCGCGACTCGGTGAACTGTCATCTGCGCAGCGATGTGCCCTTGGGGGCCTTCCTGTCAGGCGGTGTGGACTCGGCGACGATCTGCGCGCTGGCCGCCGATACCCGGCCGGGGATGCTGACGTTCACCGCCGGGTTCGCGTGGTCGGGCTACAGCGAGATCGAGCAGGCGCAGGAAACGGCCGCCGCGCTCGGGCTCAAGTCCGTGCCGTACGTGATCACGCCCGCGGAGTTCGCCGCGAGGCTGCCGCAGATCATCTGGCACCTCGACGATCCGATGGCGGACGCGGCCGCGATCCCGTTGTGGTTCGTCGCCAGGGAGGCGCGCCGCCACGTCAAGGTGGTGCTGTCCGGAGAGGGCGCGGACGAGCTTTTCGGCGGGTACGGCGTTTACTACCAGCCAAGTGTCGTCAGGGCAGCGCCGCGGCTGCCCGGGTGGGGGCGCAATTCCGCCGCGGCGGCCGCGGCCCGGCTGTCCCCGGGGCAGCGGGGGAGAGGACTGCTGCAGCGTATCGCGACTCCGCTGCGCGCACGGTACATCGGCAACGCGAACGTCTTCGCTGGTCAGGACGTGGACGTCCTCACCAGGTACGGCGGCGGCACCGTGTACGACGTGACCGGCCCGCTCTTCGACCAGGCCGCCGAGGCGGGGCTGGACGACGTAGCCACGATGCAGTTCGTCGACATCAACACCTGGCTGCCCGGCGACATCCTCGTCAAGGCCGATCGCGCGACGATGGCGCACGGGCTCGAGCTGCGGGCCCCGTTCCTCGACCGCGAGGTGATGGCGGTGGCCAGCCGGCTCGCCAGGGCCGAGAAGACCGCGGCCGGGACCACGAAGTTCGCGCTCAGGGAGGCGATAGGAGGGCTGCTTCCGCAGGTGGCCGCGGAGCGCAGGGTGCTGGGATTCCCTGTCCCGATCGGGCACTGGTTCCGCGGCGAGCTGGCCGGCTATGCCGAGCAGGTGATCCGGGAGGCCAGGACCGAGGAGTGGCTTGACAAGAGGGCCGTGCTCGACGTGCTGCGCCGGTTCCGGGCCGGTGACCCCGACGTGCCGTGGCGGCAGCTATGGGTCCTTGTGGTGTTCTCGCTCTGGCACCAGGTCTACGTAGAGCGTGTGTTCGACCCGGTAGCGCTCGGCTGGCTGAGCTGACGCCCTAGACCCAGGCCCAGGCCCCGGCGGCCTCGGCCGTCAGGCGCCTGGAGACTGCGCGGCGGGCGGCAGGCTGCCGCTAGCGAGCAGTTGCTCGCGGATCTTGCGGCGCCCCCGGTGCAGCCTGGACATGACGGTGCCGACCGGCGTGCCCATGATCTCCGCGATCTCCCGGTACGGGTATCCCTCGATGTCGGCGAGGTAGACCGCGGTGCGGAACTCGTTGGGCAGGTCCCGGAGCGCACGCAGCAGGTCCGAGTCTGTGGTGTGGTCGAGCGCCTCGGCCTCGGCCGAGCGGACGGGCGGGGCCAGCCGGTCGGCGGACATCTGCCACTCTTGCAGGTCACCGCCGAGCGCCTGCTGCGGCTCGCGGCGCCGCTTGCGGTACACGTTGATGAACGTCGTGGTCAGGATGCGGTTCAGCCAGGCCCTCAAGTTGGTTCCCGGCCGGAACTGGTGGAACGCCGCGTACGCCTTGACCGACGTCTCCTGGACAAGATCCTCGGCGTCAGTTGGGTTGCGCGTCATCCGCAGCGCGGCCGGGTACAGCTGGCTGAGCTGTGGCACGACCTCACGCTCGAAGCGGACGCGGCTGTCCGCTGCCGACGGGGCGCCATAGCCGCCCGCCGTCTCTGTGTCGGCGTAATCTTCGTTCGCGCTCATATCTGGCTCCGGGGGTCGTCACTCCTACTCATATAGACGCACGAGAGCGCGCGAACAGTCCAATCTGTGACCTAAATCACTTCAAGATATGTCGCGACTGCCCGGCGCTAGATCCACCCGTGGTACCACATGTGCGCCAACCACGACGAGTACGGAATGATCTTGCCTGCGAGAATCGGGTAAAAGTACCAGAACACGACCAGCACGGCAAGCACATAGCCGCCCGCCACAACCGAGCCGATCGCGCGCCGGACCAGGCTGGCCGTGGCCGGCCCGATGATCAGGCCCAGGCAGAGCACTATGCAAATGATCATGAAAGGCTCGAACTCGAGCGCGTAGTAGTAGAACTTGGTCCGCGAGATGAATGGCAGCCAGGTGACCCATCCGGCGGCGACGCCGAGGACGGCCGCGCCGGCCCGCCAGTCCCTGCGGGTCAGCCACCACCCGAGGCAGAACAGCATCGCGGGGATGGCCGCCCACCAGATGGCGGGGTTCCCCATGGCGAGCACTTCCTGCGACCACTCGGGTCCGGTGTACCCGGACGGGCACGGATGGTACGACGTGGGCCCGGTGTAGCACTGGTAGAAGAACGCCACGGGCCGGCTGATAACCAGCCAGCCCCACGGCTGGGACATGTACGGGTGCTTGGAGCTCAGCCCGATGCCGAACTGGAACATCTCCTTGTGGTACTCGAACAGCGAGTAGAACGCGGAGATGACCGGGGTGGTCATCCCGTTCTGCTGCGCGTAGTTCCTGTCGTACCCGGTGCTGGTCAGCAGCCATCCGGTCCACGTGGCCACGTACGTGACCAGCGGTATTACGCCGAGCGTGAGCGGAAGCCATTTCCCGTCCCGCACCAGCGCGCCTTGGACGTAGTTCCGCAGCCCAGCCGCCCGGCGGGCACCGATATCCCACGCGATGCACAGGCCGGCGAACGCGATGAGGTACCAGAAGGCGTACTGCTTGCTCGCGCAGGCCAGGCCGATGAGCACGCCGGCCGCGATCCGCCACTTCCTGATGCCGAGCGGCGGGCCGGCCTCGTCGCCCGGTTGCAGCACGATGGCCGACGCCAGCCTGGAACGGGAAACGTCCCGGTCGACGACCAGGCAGCCGAAGGCGGCGAGCACGAAGAACATCAGGAAGATGTCCAAGATGCCGGTCCTGCTGAGCACGAACTCGAGCCCGTCAAGGGACAGCAGCAGCCCGGCCACGCAGCCGAGCAGCGTCGACCGGGTCAGGCGCCGCGTGACACGGCACATGATGAGGATCGCCAGCGACCCGATGAACGCGGGCGCGATGCGCCAGCCCACCGAGTTCAGGCCGTACAGCCACTCGCCGACCGCGATCAGCAGCTTTCCTACCGGCGGCTGGACTACATACTCGCCGCATGCGGTGCCGATGCAGCTCTTGAAGAGGTTGGCGGTGTGCCCGGCGATGATCAGGTTGTTGGCGTTTGATAGCGGCTGCCACTCGACGCCGTGCTGCAGGATGGACCAGGCGTCCTTGATGTAGTAGGTCTCGTCGAAGATGATGGCGCGCGGTACGACTAGCCTGTTGAACCTGAAGAAGGCGGCGAAGGCGGTGACTAGCAGCGGCCCGATCCAGCCCCACAGCCTGTCGTCGGGCATCGGCGACATCAGCCGGGCGCGCAGCTCGGCGATTCGCGTCTTGTCGTCGCCGGCGGCGGGGCGCACGGCGGGGCTGGCGCTCACGGTGGCTTCAGGGCCTGCGTCGACGATGTCGGGATCAGCGCCGCCAGCGCCGCTGTCCTCGGGTTCCATGGCCGGCGGGCCGGCCTGAGTCGCGGTCATCGAACGCCATGCTATGTGGAGGGAAGCCCGGGTGGGGAGCAGAAGCCAGGCCGAACATGATCACGAACAGGTACGCGCAGGTGAGCCCGGCGCCGGCGTTCTGACACTTGCAGCCGTCCCCATCGGCCGAGTCGAGGACGCCCCGGCCCGGCTGGCCTCGGAACTCGAAGTCGCCGATGTTATAGCGGCCGAGGATACCCGCAGGACCCGCCGCCTGGCCGCGACGCTCGATGTGCGGCTCACCGCGCGCGTGGTCTCTTATTACGACGTCATCGAGGCACGCAGAGCCGCGGAACTGGTGGCCGAGCTCAAGGCGGGCAAGAACGTGCTCGTGGTCACCGACGCCGGGATGCCGGGCATCAGCGACCCCGGCTACCGGCTCGTCGCCGCGGCCGCGGCGGCGGGCATCCGGGTTACCGCGGTGCCAGGCCCGTCCGCGGTGACCACGGCGCTCGCCGTCTCCGGCTTGCCCACGGACAGGTTCTGCTTCGAGGGATTCCCGCCACGCAAGCCGGGCGAGCGGGAACGGCGGTTCGCCGAACTGGCGGCCGACACTCGCACGCAGGTGTTCTTCGAGTCCCCGCGCAGGCTCGCCGCGACCCTGGCGGAGCTCGGGCGCTCGCACGGTGCCGACCGCGCGGCGGTCGTCTGCCGGGAACTGACCAAGGTGCACGAGGAGATCAGGCGCGGCACGCTGGCCGAGCTAACGGCGTGGGCGGACCCAGCCGATGGGTCAGGGGGCGTCCGGGGCGAAATCACGCTGGTCGTGGCCGGCGTCGACCGTGCCGTCGCCAGGGCCGCCGTCCGCGACGCCGCCAGGCAGGCCCGCCGTGCCGCCCGGCATGTCGACCGTGACCGCGGCGGGAACGCCGATTCCCCTGCGCGCTAGCCACCGTCCACCCGGCATGTCCGCACCGAACGCGAGCGCCGCGGCCAGGCAGGCGAACGGAACCGCCGTCAGCTCGTACCGGTAGTCGAACTCCGCGGTAGCGGCGGGCACGACGACAAGCGCCACGGAGCACAGCCACGGCAGGAGCGCCTCTGTGCTAGCCCGGGCCTTCGCCCGGTGCCCTCGTCGCCGCCAGCCCAGCACGATGCCCCCCAGGCCGATGAGCAGGATCAGCCCGTACACCGTGCCCGGCAGCCAGATGTACCTCTCGTAGATCCTGATCGCGGCGGCGAACGGGTTCACGATCTCGGTCGACGGATTGCCGTGCGCGTAATAGGCCATTGCGGAGGAGTAACCGCCCCGCGGATCCCTGGGCGGAATGTCGAGTGACTTGTACCCGAACAGGTATTCGTCGTACGTGGCGGCGTTCGGGAAGGCCGTCCTGGTAAAGCCCAAGGCCCGCAACGTGTCCTTGAGCACGGTGCGGGCGTAGTCGAGGGGCTGCGCCTCGATCGCCTTGACCGCGAACTGCCCGGCGAGCTTGTTGGGCAGCGGGGAGAACTTCGGCGCGGGGAACCGGTCGAGCGGGCTGATCTCGGTCCAGATGTAGGCCTGGGAGACCTGCCGCTGGCCGGGCGGCACGGTCGAGCACAGCGTCAGCAGGTCCGTAGTGAGCTGCATGCGGGAGCAGTCGGCGAACGTCATCACCCGCGAGTAGAGGAACACGCCCGTGGCGTCGGTCATGGCGAACTCGCCGTGGTTCACGTCGTACCAGCCCTCGTAGGCGGCGACAGGCACCGCGAAGGCGATCGCGCACGCGGCGACGCCGGCGGCTAGGTCGCGCCAGCCGCGCCACCCGGCCTTGACGGCGCCAGGGGCGAAGCGGATCAGCAGGTACACCGCGAAAACGGCGATCAGCGGCAGCCCGGTGGACCTGACGACGGCGGACAGCCCGAGCAGCAGGCCCGCGAACAGGCATACCCGCCACGACGGCCGCGGGGACCACAGCAGCACCGTGACCGCGCCCATGGCCAGGAACAGGAACAGGGTGTCCGCCATGATCAGGTGCTCGAGCTGGATCTCGAACCCGTCGTAGAGCACAGGCAGCGAGAACAGCACCGCGACCCACGCGGGCGCGCCGAACCGGTGCCTGGCCAGCGCGTAGATCATCACCGCTATGCCGATGCCCAGCACGTGCTGTGAGACGGTGACCAGTGCGTAGCTGTGGAAGGGCTCGAGTAGCCGCAGGTACACGGAGTACCCAGAAGGCCGGGTCGGGTCGGGCGTCAGCGTGACGGCGTAGGCCACGTAGCTGAACGAGTCGTTGAACCAGGACTGCCAGCGGTAGCCGAGTTCGGCGTCGAGGCGCAGTAGCAGAGCCGGGATTACCGCGACGGCGAACAGCTTGTTTTCGGCCAGCAGCCTGGCCGCCGTACGCCGTGCCACCGCAGGCACTACCCTCAAACCCGTATCCTCCTAGTTTCGGAGCGCCAGTCTCGGAGCAATTGTGAAGAGTCTTGTGTAACGGTAAACGCTGAATGGAGTCCTCGTGGAGCTGACCGTCGTCATGCCTTGCCTCAATGAGGCGGAGACCGTGGCCACGTGCGTCACCAAAGCGGTCCGTTTTATCGCCGACAGCGGGATCAGCGGCGAGGTCGTGGTGGCCGACAACGGCAGTACGGACGGCAGCCAGCAGCTCGCCGAGCAGGCGGGCGCCCGCGTCGTCCCAGTTAACGATAAGGGCTACGGCAACGCCCTGATGGGCGGGATCGTCGCCGCGCGCGGCGAGTACGTGATCATGGGCGACTCGGACGACAGCTACGACTTCAGCAACCTGATGCCTTTCATCACCGAACTGCGCAACGGCGCCGACCTGGTGATGGGCAACAGGTTCAAGGGGGGCATCGCCCCTGGCGCGATGCCGAACCTGCACCGCTATCTGGGCAACCCGGTGCTTTCCTTCGTCGGCAGGCTGTTCTTCCGCAGCCCGATCGGCGACTTCCACTGCGGGCTGCGCGGCTTCCGCAGGGACAGCGCGCTCAGCCTTGGCCTGCAGGCGACGGGCATGGAGTTCGCGAGCGAGATGGTCGTCAAGGCCACCCTCGCGAACCAGAAGATCGTAGAGGTCCCCACCACGCTGTCCAAGGACGGCCGCAGCCACCCGCCGCACCTGCGCAGCTGGCGTGACGGCTGGCGACACCTGCGGTTCCTGCTGCTGTTCGCCCCGCGCTGGCTGTTCTTCCTGCCGGGCCTGGTGCTCCTCACCGCGGGCCTGGTCATCGGCGCCGCCATCGAGGCGGGCCCGGTGACGATCGGCAACGTGACGTTCGACGTCGACTCGCTCGTCGGGGCGAGCGCCATGGTGGTGATCGGGTTCCAGGCGGTGCTGTTCTGGCTGTTCACTCAGGTCTACGCCGGTTCCGAGGGCTTCCTCCCCGAAGAGCCGAAGGTCACGCGCCTACTCGAGAAGCTCTCGCTCGAACGGGGCCTAGTGGCCGGCGTGGCGATCGGGATCGCCGGCCTGGTCGGCCTGATCTTCTCGCTGACCTACTGGCACGCGAACAAGTTCGGCCAGCTAAACTACGAGCACTCACTGCGGCTGATGGTTCCCTCTGTGACCGCGCTGATCGTGAGCTGCCAGGTCATCCTTGGCACGTTTTTCCTGTCGATCCTCGGCATCAAGCAGACTAGGCGCACGCCGATCGGCGCCGAGACGAAGATTAAGGAACGCGACGAGCCGTCCAGTGCCCGTAGGCTTTAACCCATGTCCTCCGCCAATCCAAAGCACATCCTGGCCGCGCCCGCCTGGCCGTACGCCAACGGCCCGCGGCACATCGGGCACGTCTCCGGCTTCGCCCTTCCGTGCGACATGTTCAGCCGGTACCAGCGGATGGCGGGCAACAACGTGCTGATGGTGTCGGGCACCGACGAGCACGGCACGCCGATCACGGTGCAGGCCGACAAGGAAGGTATCCCTGCCCGTGAGGTCGCCGACCGCTACAACAAGGTGATCGGCGAGGACCTCACGGCTCTCGGCATGACCTACAACCTGTTCACCAGGACCACGACGCGCAATCACTACGCGGTCACGCAGGAGATTTTCAGCACGCTGCTGCGCAACGGGTACGTCTTCCCCAAGACCACGCTCGGCGCTATCTCGCCGTCCACCGGCCGTACGCTGCCCGACCGCTACATCGAAGGCACATGCCCGATCTGCGGGTACGGCAGCGCCCGCGGCGACCAGTGCGACAACTGCGGCAACCAGCTCGACCCGACCGACCTGATCGAGCCCAAGTCGCGGATCAACGGAGAGACGCCGCTGTTCGTCGAGCAGGAGCACTACTTCCTCGACCTGCCCGCGTTCACCGAGGTGCTGGGCTCCTGGCTGGAGTCCAAGTCCGGCCTATGGCGGCCGAACGTGCTCAAGTTCTCCCTCAACCTGCTCGACGACCTGCGTCCTAGGGCGATCACCAGGGACCTGGACTGGGGCGTTCCCGTGCCGCTCGACGGCTGGCGGGAGCGGCCGGACAAGAAGATCTACGTGTGGTTCGACGCGGTGATCGGCTACCTGTCGGCGTCCATCGAATGGGCGCGGCGTTCCGGCGACCCGGACGCCTGGCGGGCCTGGTGGAACGATGAGAACGCCGAGGCCTACTACTTCATGGGCAAGGACAACATCACCTTCCACACGGAGATCTGGCCGGCGATCCTGCTCGGCTACGCGGGCAAGGGGGCCAAGGGAGGCACCCCGGGCCCGTTCGGAATACTCGATCTTCCTACCGAAGTGGTGAGCAGCGAGTATCTGACGATGGAGGGTCGCAAGTTCTCCTCGTCCCGCCAGGTAGTCATCTACGTCAGGGACTTCCTCGCCCGCTACGACGTGGACGCGCTGCGGTACTACGTGGCGATCGCCGGGCCAGAGAACCAGGACACCGACTTCACCTGGAGCGAGTTCGTCAGGCGCAACAACGACGAACTGGTCGCCACGTGGGGGAACCTGGTCAACCGGGCGGTTTCCTTCGCCGCGCGGAACATCGGCTCGATCCCCGCTCCTGGCGAGCTCACCGACGCGGATCACGCGCTGCTGCAGACGTCGGCGCGGGCGTTCGCTACCGTCGGGGAGCACCTGTCAAGCTCGCGGTTCAAGTTCGCCATCACTGAGGCGATGCGCACGGTGGCCGAGGCCAACAAGTACTTCTCCGAGCAGGCGCCGTGGCATCTGCGCGAGTCCGACCCGGCGCGGATGCGCACGATCCTGCACGTGGCGCTGCAGGCTGTGGACGACGCGAAGACGCTGCTCACGCCGTTCCTGCCGCGGTCGTCGCAGGCGGTGTACGCGATGCTCGGCGGCAGCGGCGACTGGTCGGGCATGCCGCGGCTGGAAACGGTGGACGAGGAGGGCGCTCCCTCGTACCCGGTCATCACCGGCTCGTACGACTCGTCGGTCCGCTGGGGCACGCGCCCGATTGCCGTCGGCACGCCGCTGTCCGTCCCGGCGCCGCTGTTCACCAAGCTGGACGCCTCGGTGGTTGATGAGGAAATCGCCCGCCTTTCTGGCGATTAGCCGGAACGGAGCGCGGTGACTGCCCACAGCCCGGTTACTGTTCCCGACGGCGCGCTCCCGGCGCCAGGCGCGTTCGACAGCCACAGCCACATGGACATGATGGGGCTGCCGCTCGACGGCGTGCTCAGCGCCGCGCGCGCCATGGGCATTGGCCGCGTGGTCAACGTTGGCTGCGACCTGCCCTCGTCGCGCTGGTCGGTGTCCCGGGCGGCCGAGTACGAGGATGTGTACGCCGCGGTGGCGGTCCACCCGAACGAAACCGCCGCCCTGGATTCGCAGCGCGTGGCGGTCCTCGCCGAACTCGAAGCGCTCGCCACCGCGCCGAAGGTGGTGGCGATCGGCGAGACCGGGCTGGACTACTACTGGCACGACTCGCCGCCGCGGGTGCAGCGGGAGTGGTTCCTCGAGCACGTCGCGATCGCGAAGCGGACCGGGAAGGCGCTGATGATCCACAACCGGGACGCGCACGAGGACGTGCTCGCGGTCCTGGCGGAAACCGGGCCGTGGCCGCCGTATAGCGTCGTGTTTCACTGCTTTTCCGGAGACGCGGGTCTGGCCGCCAGGTGCGCCGAGGCCGGCTACGTCATGAGCTTCGCGGGCAACGTGACGTTCAAGAAGGCGGAGCCGCTGCGCGCGGCGGCCGAGGTCGCCCCGCCGGAGCTGATCCTGGCGGAGACCGACGCGCCGTACCTGACCCCGGTGCCGCACCGCGGCAAGCCGAACTCCCCGGCCATGACCGCGCACACGATCCGCGCGCTCGCGGCCGTCAAGGGCATGGACGTGGCGGACCTGTGCGAGCACATCCGGGCAACCGGCGCCCGCCTGTTCGGCTGGTGAGCGTGGGTCCTGTGAGGCTGCTGGGGGCAGGAGATGTCCGGCAGGCAGCCAGCCGGCTCGGGGTAAGGCCGACCAAGCGGCTGGGCCAGAATTTCGTGGTCGAGCAGGGCACCGTGCGGCAGATCGCCGCCCTGGCGGACCCGCGCGGCGGCGACGTGATCCTCGAGGTGGGGCCGGGACTTGGCTCGCTGACGCTCGCCCTGCTCGAAAGGGCCGCGCAGACGGACGCGCGCATTGTCGCGGTCGAGATCGACCCCGTGCTCGCGGCGGAGCTGCCTAAGACGATCGCGGACCGGGCGCCCGAACTCGCCGGCCGGGTGGACGTCGTGGCGGCGGACGCCCTTGCGGTCCAGGCCGGCGACCTGATGTGGGCGCCGACTGTGCTGGCCGCCAACCTGCCCTACAACGTCGCGGTCCCCGTGGTGCTGTACCTGCTCACCGTGTTTCCGTCGCTGGCGCGCGGCATCGTCATGGTGCAGGCGGAGGTTGCGGACCGGATGTGCGCGCGGCCGGGCAGCCGGGTATACGGGGTGCCATCGGCGAAGCTGGCCTGGTTCGCGACGGCGGGGCTCGCTGGGACGGTGCCGCGCAGCGTGTTCTGGCCGGTGCCGAACGTGGACTCCAAGCTGGTCGCGTTCGCTAGGCACGATCCGCCGCCGACCACCGCAAGCCGCGAGGAGGTGTTCGCGGTCATCGACGCCGCCTTCGGCCAGCGCCGCAAGACGCTGCGTGCCGCGCTGGCCAGCTGGGCGGGTTCGGCCGCCGCGGCCGGGCATCTGCTCGACGAGGCCCTGGTTGCCTCGTCCGCGCGCGGGGAGGAGCTTGACATCGAAGGGTTCGCCAGCATCGCTCAGGCTCGCAAAGGCGATGAACCGCCGACCCGCGGGAAGAAGTAGGGTTTGGTGATCGTGACCACAGTGACCGTGCGGGTACCCGCGAAGATCAACCTTCAGCTCGCGGTGGGTCCCCCGCGCCCGGACGGATATCACGACCTGGTGACCGTGTTCCACGCGATCTCGCTCTGCGACGACGTCAGCGTGACGTCGGATGAATCCGACAGCGTGACGGTTCGCGGCGTGGGTGCGGACGAGGTTCCTGTGGACGGGGACAACCTCGCCCTGCGCGCGGTCCGCGCGCTGCGCGAGGAGACCGCGCTGCGCGGCGCCCGCCCGCGCGGCCCGGCCGGAGCGAAGGTGTCGATAAGCAAGCGGATACCAGTTGCCGCCGGACTGGCCGGCGGCAGCGCCGACGCGGCGGCGGCGCTCGTCGCCTGCAATGAGCTGTGGCGTGCCGGGCTCTCCCAGCAGGACCTGTGCGAAGTGGCCGCCGGTGTCGGCAGCGACGTGTCGTTCGCGCTGCTCGGCGGGACCGCTGTTGGCCGCGGCCGCGGCGAGCAGCTCACCCCGGCGCTCGTGGCCCCGGTCCGCTACCACTGGGTCCTCGCGTTCGCCGATGGCCACCTGTCAACGCCCGCCGTGTACGGCACGCTTGACCGGCTGCGCGGCACGAAGCCGGTCGCTGAGCCGCGGCTGAGCGCCGAGCTGATGAGCGCGCTGCGGGCCGGCGACCCGCAGCGGCTCGGGGAGGCGCTCGACAACGACCTGCAGGCCGCCGCAATCTCGATGTTCCCCGCGCTGCGCAAGACCCTCGCGGCCGGGCGCGAGCTCGGCGCGCTCGGCGCGCTCGTGTCGGGGTCCGGGCCGACCTGCGTCTTCCTGGCCCGCAGTGCCACCCACGCGACAGACCTCGCGGTCTCGCTGTCCGGCGCCGGCGTCTGCCGGACGGTGGCACGTGCGGCCGGCCCGGCCTCTGGCGCGGCCGTGATCGAACGATGAACCTGATAAGCCTGGAGAAGACCTCTAAGGCCTACGGCCCGCGGGTCCTTCTCGACGGTGTTTCGCTCGGCATCGGCGAAGGCGAGCGAATCGGAATCGTGGGCAGTAACGGGGCGGGCAAGTCGACGCTGCTGACCCTGCTTGGCGGTGTGGCCGAGCCGGATAGCGGCCGGATCGCGCGGACCTCGGGCCTGCGCGTCGGCTACCTGCCGCAAAGCGACGATCTTACAGGCACGGCGGGCCAGATCGCGTTCGGCGGGCTGTACAGCGGCGGTGCGTGGGAACGGGAACCACGGGCCCGTTCGGTAGCCGCCGAACTTCTCTTCGGCATCAGCCTGGAATCGGACGTGCGTCTGCTGTCC
>Ga0126381_100001935_pt1 | contig 22298 bp, 21 predicted proteins | sample PanSoiMetPlot_28_FD_96465 | JGI IMG/M metagenome (GOLD analysis project Ga0126381, IMG submission 96465) | Tropical forest soil microbial communities from Panama - MetaG Plot_28 | ecosystem: Environmental > Terrestrial > Soil > Tropical forest > Bulk soil | place: Panama | collected 2016-02-17 | reverse complement strand
TGGCCTGCAGGGTCGCGGCCTTCCGCGGCCCGCTCAGCGCCCCGACCGGCGTGGTCGAGCTCGCAGCTTGCAGCGCCCGCTGCACCTCGTCGAGGCCGATGCCGCGCGCCGCCAGGAGCTCCGGATCGACCTGCACCCGAACGGCATATTTCTGCGGACCGAAGATGTTGATCTGAGCCACCCCGTCGAGCGTCGAGAGCCGCTGTCCGATATTGACCTCGGCGTACTCGTCGAGGGTCGACAGTGGCAGGGTGTCCGAAGTGAGCGTCATCTGCAGAACAGCCGCCGATCCGGGATTGACCTTCCGGTAGGAGGGCGGGGTGGTCATCTCGACCGGCAATTTCCGCGCCGCGTTGGCAATCGCGGCCTGCACGTCCTGGGCAGCGGCATCGATGTTGCGCGTGAGGATGAACTGGATGGTGATGCGGCCGGTGCCGAGCCCGCTCGTCGAGGTGATCGAATCTACGCCCGCGATCGCCGAAAACTCACGCTCGAGCGGTGTCGCGATTGAGGAGGCCATCGTCTCCGGGCTCGCGCCTGGCAGCGTGGCGGTGACCGCGATCGTGGGAAAGTCCACCTGCGGCAACGCAGCCACCGGCAGGAAAGCGTAGCCAACCCCGCCGACGATGCCGATCGCCAGCGTCAGCAGGGTCGTCATGACGGGACGCTCGATGCAGAGGGTGGGAAGCGTCATGGCGTACGCTCCGCCACCGGGGTGGCTTGGCGCTTGGCCGGCGTGGCCGGCGATCCCTGAACCGCAACCCGCGTTCCGTTGCCGAGCCGCAGCTGCCCGTCGACCACGACCTGCTCGCCGGCGGCGAGCCCCTCCGCCACCACGGTCCGGTCGCCGACGGCGCGATCCGTCTTGATCAGGCGCAGCTCAACCGTCGAATCCGGCCGGATCACGAACGCATAGGGCCCGTTCGGTCCGACCTGGATGGCGACGCCGGGCACGACGACCGCGTTGGCCTGGATTCCGAGCGTCATGGTCACGTTGACGAACTGCCCCGGCCACAGCCGCTCGTCATCATTGGGAAATTTCGCCTTGAGCGAGATCGTGCCGGTCGCGGTGTCGACCTGATTGTCGATGAAGGTAAGCGTCCCCGCGATCGGCACTTTTGGCTGGCTCGGCACCGTCACGACGACCGGTACCGGGCCCGCTGCGGTCGCGCTGCGCAGATCGGCGAGATGCAGCTCCGGCACCGTGAACGTCACATAGATCGGCTTGAGCTGCGTGATGGTCACCAGCGGCACGACCGTGGGCGCGGTGTCAACCGCCTTGACCACATTGCCGCGCTTCAGCGCCACCGCCCCGGTCCGTCCGGTGATGGGAGCGCGGATGGTGGTGTAGTTCAGATTGACGCGGGCGTTCTCCAGCGTCGCTTCGCTCGCACGCACCATGGCCTCGGAGACCGCGACGCTGGTCTTGGTGTCCTCGAGCTTCTGTGCCGAGGCGACGCCGCGGCCCGCAAGGTCGCTCTGGCGCTTGACCTCGATCTGATTGCGCTCGAGCTGGGCGCGGTCACGCTCCAGATTGGCCTCGGCCTGCTGCAGCTGAGCGCGCACCGCACGGTCGTCGAGCATGAATAGAACGTCGCCTTCGTGGACCTCCTGGCCCTCCTCGAACTTGACGTCAGCAATCTCGCCGTCGATCCGCGACTTGATCATGACCGTCGCGACCGATTGGACGGTGCCGATGGCGTTGACCAGGATCGGGGTCGGCACCTGCGCGGCGACATCGGCCACGACGGCTTGCGCTGGAGCCGCCGGACGCGTCGCCCGGCTTTCGGTCTCGGTGCCAAGGAAAAGGCCGCGGTAATAATAAGCGCCGGCGAGAATCGCCACCAGCAAAGCGGCAAGCGCAAGACGTTTCATGCGAGGTTCCCCCAACGTACCCGGCGAGGGCGCCGTGCCGATAGTTTGATCCGCAAAGCCGCCGGCGCACAAGCGACGCCCGGCCGGGCTTGCGCCCATGAATTCCTAGGTGCTGCGGAGCCCTGTCAGGCTTCTGTCAGAATGGTGCACCGCCAGAAAGGGCGTGCGACGCGAGATGAAATGCACAAACGGCACAAGCCCAGCCTCGCGCCAGCGAGGCCGGGCACCGCTCCAGGTGCGCGTGTCAGTGTTACGAGATCAGCCGCATACCCACACGCGCCGCCAGTGCCAGCCCCAATAGGTTGGGACGCGCCGCCAGCGCCAGCAGCCATAGCCACCGTCGATGTAGATTGGTCGGTAGAAGGCGTAGCGGTGGATGAAGAACGGGTGCCCCACAAAGGCGCGGTGAGAGAAGAAGGCGCGATGGAAGCCGAAGTGGCCTCCCCCGTGTCCCCAGTGCGCCGATGCCGGGGTCGATGCGAGCGCGCCGACGCCGAGCATGGCGGCGGCCGCGAGCGCGATGATGCACTTGCGAAGCATGGTGGTCCCTCCCATTCGGGCCGCGACGCCGAGGAATTCGTGCCGCCCCGAATGCGCCAAGGCTCAAGCAATAGCGCGACCGCACTGAACCCGGTCTGAGCGAAGGGTTCAGATTGGATTCAGAGAGATGAACAGAAACCGACGCCAGAAATACCTGTCCGCCGCTCACGCTCGCGCGCGCTCACCGCGTCGCGCGCGCAGGTCAACCGTGCGGTCCGGGATGGTGACGCTGAAGGTCGCCCCGATCGTGCCCTCGACCAACCTGATCTCGCCACCATGGGCCCGCACCAGCTCGGCCGCGATCGCGAGGCCAAGGCCAGAGCCGCCGGTACGGTTCGAGCTTTGGAACGCCTCGAACAGATGCGCGCGCGCCGCCTCGCTGACGCCGGGCCCGGTGTCGGCAACCTCGATCACCACCACCGCGCCTTCGCGTCGTCCGGTGATGCGGACCTGATCGCGGTTGGGGTCGCGCTCGGCGCGGCTCTCGAGCGCCTGCAGGGCGTTGCGCGCCAGATTGAGCAGCACGCGGAACAGCTGATCGGGATCTGCGTCGACCTCGAGGCCACGCTCGACCGCGCTGATCCAGCGGATGCTCCCATCGGGCTCGAGACCGAGTGATTCGCGCACCTCCTCGACGCAAGGCGTGAGCTCGGTCATGCGCCGATCCGGCGGCGGCTCCTGTGCGCGGCCGTAGGACAGGGTGGACTGGCAGAACGCGATGGCGCGCTCGAGCGTGCGCATCAACTTGGGGGCGAAGCGCTGCACGTGCGGGTCAGGCAGGCTCGAAAGGCGGTCGGAGAAGAGCTGCGCCGAGGACAACAGATTGCGCAGGTCATGATTGATCTTGGAGACCGCGAGCCCGAGCGTAGCGAGGCGGTTCTTCTGCTGAAGCATCGAGACCAGATTGCTCTGCATGGCGGCGAGCTCGTGCTCGGCGATGCCGATCTCGTCCTCGCGCCTGGAGGGCTCGACGATGCGCGCGGGATTCTCCGGATCGCCGCGGAAGGCCATCATGTTGGCGGTGATCCGCCGCAGCGGCCGCACGAACAGCAAGTGCAGCGACAGATAGACCAGCATGGCGGCAAAGCCGGACACCAGCATCGAGGATCGCAGCACGTTGCTCGAATACTGCCACATCGCGCTGCGCAGCGGCGCCTCGTCGATGACGATCTCGACGAACTCGCCACCCATCGGCGCCGGCCCCATCACGCGCAGCACGACATCGCGGCTGCGCGTCAGCGTGCCGAAGGCGTCGATGATCTCGCGGCTGAGCGACATGTCGCGGGTGTCGATGTCATAATCGACGGTCGGCGGCGTGTCGGGAGCGGCGAGCAGACGGCGCTGAGTCCCGGTCTTCATGGCGACGGCGTGCGCATCGATGCTGTCGAGGATCTGGCGGGCGACGTTGTCGGGGACGCCCGGCGCGGCTTCCAGCACCAGCGCCGCCGTATAGGCGGCCGACAAGCGATCGTTGAGCCAACTGCGCCGGAAGGTCGCCACCGAGGGGACGTAGATCAGCACTGCCGCGATCATCACGAATAGGATCGTGAGGATGAGGAGCTTGCCCGACAAGCCGAGCCGCGGCTTGCGCGCCTTCTCATCCGCGGCGGGTCGATCCGTCGTCAATGATGCCAGCCCTGCTGTCAGCGATGTTTGCTTGCTGCGCGATACAATTATGCAACGGAATCGCGGCCGACCACTCAACCAAAACGACGCAGCACGGCGATGATGCGCCGCACCCAGCCGCCCGTCGGGCCTGCCATGAAATAGGTAGTCGCGGCGTATTTTCCAATCTCCGCCAGGGTCGGAGACGGTGTCACTATACCGGCTACCTTACGAATATCGCCGCCCAAGTCCATCGCCAGGGTCCAGGTGGTCACGAGCTCTCCGGCGGCCGCACCCACAATGGTAACGCCGAGAATGCGGCCGCGGGCATTGGTCACCACTTTGATGTGCCCCTTCACCTCGCCTTCCGCGTGCGCGCGGTCGTTCTCCCGATAGGGCCAGCGCAACACCCGGATGGTGTGGTCGCGGCGGCGCGCCACCGCCTCGGTCAGGCCGATGCGGGCGAGCTCGGGATCGGTGAACGTGACGCGCGTCGCCGCTTCGCCGTCGAAACGCACCGGCATGCGGAACAGGGCATTGCGCACCACCAGCCCAGCCTGATGTTCGGCCGCGTGCGGAGGCAGCGCGGCGCCGGTGACGTCGCCGATCGCATAGATGCGCTTGTTGGTGGTCTTGAGCCCGCGGCCAACCGCAACCCCATGCTCGTCGTATTTGATGCCGGCGGCATCGAGGCCGAGGCCCACCACGTTGGGCCAGCGTCCGCCCGCGACCAGGAGATGGCTGCCCGCGATCGTCTCCTCGCCGGTTTCGCCCGCGAGAGAGAGCTGAATCTTGAGCTTGGAATGCGACCGCAGCTCCTCGACGCGGGTGATCTTGGCGCTGCGGATTTGAACGCCCTCGCGCGCGAGCTGATCGAGCACCACTGCGGCGCACTCGGGATCTTCCCGCTCCAAGGGGGCGGCCGCATCCACCACGGTCACCTCAGCGCCGAGGCGGCGGAAGGCCTGCGCATATTCGAGCGCCGTGGGCCCGAACCCGATCACGATGAGATGGGTCGGACAGGTCGTGAGATCGAAGGCGGTCTCAGGCGTCAGATAGGGCGCGCCGTCGAGGCCGGCGATTGGCGGCAGCGCGGTCGAGGAGCCGGTGGCGATGACGAAGCGGCGGGCTGCGATCTCGATGCCCGGCGCGACCGCGAGCGTGGCCTGGTCCTTGAACCGCGCCGCGCCCTCGATGACCCGCACGCCGAGACCCGCGAGCCGCTCGCGGGCGAGATTGGGGGCGCGCGCCGCAATGACGCCCTGCACGTGTTCGCGCACGCGCCCAAAGTCGATCTCGACCGGATCGGTCCGCACCCCGAAGCCGGCCGCCTGTGCCACCATATGCGCACGCCGCGCCGCGGCGCTGAGGGCCGCGAGCGGCAGGCGGCCGGCGCGCAGCGCATCGCTCCCCATGCGGCGGCCGTCCACGCCGCCATGAATATCGACCAGCACCGCGGCGACCCCGAAGCCCGCCGCCTGCATCGCGACTTGCATCCCGGCAGTGCCGGCCCCGATGACGCAGATATCGGGCCTGATGGTCTCGGTCATGGAGCGCTCCTCTGGCTTGCAGTACCAAGCCGGACGCCTTGCATGAAGGGTCTTGATAAGAGGGCCTTGGTCGGCTCCATTCGCGCGCTTATCACGCATTCATCACGAGATTGCGCCTCGCATTGACGGCCGAGGCCCACCTCCCGTATAAGCCGCGGGACTTCAATCCAGCCGGCAACCCTTGGGTTACGGGGCGCGGGGGACTGCGGCCTTGCCAGGCCCATGGAGACGAGAACCGTGAAGCGGACTTATCAACCGAGCAAATTGGTGCGCAAACGTCGGCACGGTTTCCGCGCCCGCATGGCAACCACGGGCGGCCGCAAGGTGGTCGCGGCCCGGCGCGCGCGCGGTCGCAAGCGACTGAGCGCCTGACACTGGCGTCCCGCGCCCTGCGATCGCATTCCCTTGCCGCACACTCTTTTTGCGAACGTAGGGATTTTGCGAACGTAGGGACAAAAAGGGACGCCAGCCCTCATTAAAGGGCTTGGTGTGGCTTTGGATTTGACGTTCCTGCACAGGACTCGCCGCAATGCTGGCAGGAACGTCAAATCCGCCACACTAGCCGCCCGCGGCGGGTTCCCCATGGAGCGCTTGAGGCAGCGAGCCGATTTTCTGGCCGCGGCGAGCGGTCGCAAGATCGCCACCGTGGCCTTCGTACTGCAGGCGCGCGTGCGCGCCGCAACCGGCCCGGTCCGGGTCGGATTTACCGTCTCGCGGAAGGTCGGCACCGCGGTCGAGCGCAATCGGGTGCGACGCCGCCTCCGGGACATGGTCAAGCGCACGTCGGAAGGTCGACTTCTCGGCGGTCATGACTATGTGTTGGTCGGGCGGCGGGCCGCCCTGCAACGGCCGTTCGATCGCATGGTCGAGGAATTCGAGAACGCGCTGCTGCGACTGGGGCCCAAAGCTCAGGACCGAGGCTAGAGATCATCGCCATGGAAGACCAAAAGAACCTGTTCGTTGCCATGGCGCTGACCGGCCTGGTGCTGATCGCCTGGTATATTTTCGCAGTCCCACAGGTCGAGAGGCAGCGCCAGCTTACGCAGCAGCAACAGCAGCAGACGCAGACCCAGCCCCTTCCCACCGCGCAGCCCGGCACCGCGCCCGCGGCGCCCGGCGCGGTCCCGCAGGCGCCCGCGGCAGCGGTGATCTTGACCCGCGAGGCGGCGCTTGCAGCCTCGCCGCGCATTCCGATCGAGACGCCGCGGCTCGCCGGATCGATCGCCCTCACGGGCGGCCGCATCGATGATCTCTCGCTCACGCAATACCGCGAGACCGTCGACCCCAATTCGCCCCCGATCGTGCTGCTCGCGCCCTCCGGCAGCCCGCAGCCCTTCTATGCCGAGTTCGGCTGGACCGGGGCCGCGGGGGCAACCACCAAGCTGCCGGGGCCTGACACGGTATGGCGGCGGGAGGGAAGCGGCGCGCTGTCGGTCGATCAGCCGGTGACACTCGTCTACGACAACGGCGAGGGCCTGGTGTTCCGCCGCACGATCAGCGTTGACGACAAATATCTCTTCATCATCAAAGACACCGTCGCCAATAGCGGCACGGGTGCGGTGACGCTCTATCCCTATGCACTGATCTCGCGCCACGGCACGCCGAAGACCAGCGGTTACTCGGTGCTGCACGAAGGCTTGATCGGCAAGTTTGGCGACCAGGCGTTGCAGGAGATGACCTACGCCAACATGAAGAAGGAGAAGACGCCGAAGACCTTCGAGGCGACCGACTCCTGGCTCGGCATAACCGACAAGTATTGGGCCGCGACGCTACTCCCTGACACCGACACCAAGGTGCATGCCAAGTTCTCCTACGAAATGCTCGGCGGGCTCGACACCTACCAGACCGACTACTGGCTCGACGGGCAGACCATCGCGGCCGGCGCCACCGGCTCGGCCGACGCGCGTCTCTTCGCCGGCGCCAAGGAGGTCGCGACTGTCGGCATCAATTTCCCGCTGGTCGGGCTCGGCGGCTACAACGAGGCGCTCAAGCTCAACCATTTCGACCTGCTGATCGATTGGGGTTGGTTCTTTTTCATCACCAAGCCGATGTTCCTGGCGATGGACTTCTTCTATCACCTGGTCGGCAATTTCGGCGTCGCCATCCTCATCGTCACCGTCATGATCAAGCTCGTGTTCCTGCCGCTCGCCAACAAATCCTATGCCTCGATGGCGAAGATGAAGGCGGTGCAGCCGGAGATGCAGGCGATCCGCACGCGCTTCGCCGAGGACAAGGTGAAGCAGCAGCAGGCCATGATGGAGCTCTACAAGAAGGAGAAGATCAACCCGATCGCCGGCTGCTTGCCGATCGTGATCCAGATCCCGTTCTTCTTCTCGATCTACAAGGTGCTGGTGGTCACCATCGAGATGCGGCACGCGCCGTTCTTCGGCTGGATCCACGATCTCTCCGCCACAGATCCCACCAACCTGTTCAACCTGTTCGGGCTCATTCCCTTCGATCCGACCGTGCTGCCGATGGTCGGCTCGTTCCTGCAGCTCGGCGCGTGGCCGACGATCATGGGCATCACTATGTTCCTGCAGATGCGGCTCAATCCGCCGCCGCCCGACCCCTCCCAGCAGGTCGTGTTCAACTGGATGCCGTTCATCTTCACGTTCATGATGGCGAACTTCTCCGCCGGGCTCGTGATCTATTGGGCCTGGAACAACACGCTATCGGTCGCGCAGCAGAGCTTCATCATGAACCGGCACGGCGCCAAGATCGAGCTGTGGAGCAACCTCAAGGCGCTCTTCATCCGCAAGACGCCGCCGCCGGGAAAGGTTCCGCCTCCCGACGGCAAGAAGCCGCCCGGCAAGAATCCGGACCGCCCGAAGAAATAGGGGCGGGCGCCATGACCCCCGCCGATTTCACGCCCGGCGAGATCGAGGCGGGCCGCAAGCTATTCGCCGGCGACTGGCAGTTCATCGCCGCCGCCGCCGAAGTCGCCGCGCTCCCGCCGATGGGCGGCATCGAGATCGCGTTCGCCGGCCGCTCCAATGTCGGCAAGTCGAGCCTGATCAATGCGCTCGCCGGCCGCAAGCAGCTCGCCCGCACCTCGCGTACGCCCGGGCGCACCCAGCAACTGGTGTTCTTCGCGGGCGCCCGCGAGCTCGTCCTGGTCGACATGCCCGGCTACGGCTATGCGGCCGCCCCCAAGAGCAGGATCGCGGCCTGGACGGCGCTGATCGACGCCTATCTGGCGGGCCGCGCCAACCTGGCGCGCGTCTTTGTGCTGGTCGACGCTCGCCACGGCCTCAAGCCGCCCGACCAGAGAGTTCTCGACGCGCTCGACCGCGCGGCAGTGAACTATCAGATCGTGCTGACCAAATCGGACGCGGTCGCGGGTGCCGCTCTCGCCACTTGCAAGGCCACGGTGGCGGCCGCGCTCCTCAAGCACCCCGCCGCCTTTCCGGAGGTCCTCGCAACCTCCTCCCGCGAAGGTCTCGGCTTCGGCGAGCTGCGCGCCGCCATCGTGCGGCTCATGGCGGAGCGGTCGCCGGCTTGACGCGATAGAGCTGAAAGTGTCGGCCCTCCTCGACGAGCGCCAGGCGCTTCGGCACCGGATTGGGATCGCCTATCCGGGTGAACAGGATGAAGACGTAGTCATAGTGGCGCGGCCAATCGCTGAAATAGTATGGGCCGCTGCCCTTGGCGGCGGCGATGAAGTAGGGAAGCGACGGCGGGGTGCCGTCGCGCGCGTCGACGTAGGGCCGAAACTCGTCGCGAACCTGCAGGATATGCTTGCCCTCGACCGTGAACGCGGTCGAGACCAGTGCCGAGCGCTCGATGGTGGCGAGCGAGGCGATGTGGAGGAGACCGAGGTCGCTGATCAAGCCGGTCGAGGAGCGGTCGCTGTGGGCGACGACGACGCGCGCACCGCGCGCGATCGACGTCACGGCTTGCTGCGCCTCGCTCGGCCCTAGCACGAGATCGTTCCACACGATCTGAACCTCGCCGAGGCGCAGCGCCAGCAGCGCAGCGAGCAAAGCCACAAAGCCCGCGCGCGCGCCACGATCGCTCAGCTCGACCTGGACGCTGGCCGCGAGCATGAAGACGAGCGCGATCGGCAACCGTTGATCGGCCATGTGAGCTGCGAACAGCACCCGCGGGAGCGCCAGATAGATCACGGTGCCAACGGCGAGCAGAGCCCATCCGACCGGGTGGATATGCAGTGTCCCCCGGTAGCGGGCGAACGCGGCGGCGAGCACGAGCGCCGCGATCAAGGCGAAGGCGATCAGCGGGTAGTAGATATTGATTGCCGCCGTCACCCCTTCGACCTTTCCGGGCAGGTCCCAATAGGCCGGTATCCCGGCCGATTCCCAAGTCGGGCCAGTGACCAGGAGCACCAAAGCCGGGACAAACGGCGCACCGGTCGCCGCAAAATCCAGCAGGCGATGGGCGAGCGGCCCCTCGCGCCGCGTCAGCAGCCGATGCGTCTCGAAGGCCAGGAGCCCGAGGCCATAGAGGCCGAGTGCAAACAAATGGCAGAAGAACAGCGCCAGCACGAACAGGGTCGAGGCCGTGCAGCGCCAGGGCCAGGGCCTTTCGCGCAACGCGACCCAAGCCGCGAACGCCCAAAGCGCGAGGCCGATGCCGAACAGATAATTCATGACGCCGACCAACAGCACGCCGCTGTAGAGAAACGGGCTCGCCAGGAGCGGCACCGCCGACCAGCGGCCGTTGAGCGCACGGCCGAGCGCCAGCGACCCGGACAGGATCATGGCGAAGATCGAGAGCGTGAAAATCTCGCCCGCCGCGTAGATGTCCATGAAGCGGTGCAGGAGCGGCACCACGAGGTCCATCATGAGGTTGGGGATCGCCTGCCATTCGATACGGTAGAAGCGCTGCAGGTCACCGTCGCTGCGGATGGCATCGACCACATGGGCGGTGGCGAGATGATTGACGTAGTCGGACAGTGGCGGCAGCGGGTGGGTGAGGATCGGCAGCGAGACCGCAGCCATCACGGCAACAAGCAGCCCCGCAACCGCGCCGCGCGCCAAGTCGTGTTCCACAGCGCGGAAATGCGCGAGATCGATATTCGGCTTCTGCATGATTCGTCCGGCCAAGCGATTCTGCCTCTTTCGCGCGCCGGAATAAATCGGCTAAAAGGTCGCAAAATCACAGCAGCGCCATGACCCTCTCGACAGTCTCGCCCCACGACATCGCCCGCATTCTCTCCGAAGCGCTGCCGCATATGCAGCGCTATGACGAGGAAATCGTCGTGGTGAAATATGGCGGGCATGCCATGGGCGAGGAGGAGATGGCACGGAGCTTCGCCCGCGACATCGTCCTGATGGAGCAGACCGCCATCAATCCAGTGGTGGTGCATGGGGGCGGCCCACAGATCGGCGACATGCTCAAGCGGCTCGGCATCAAATCGGAGTTCGCAGCGGGGCTGCGCGTCACCGACGCGGCCACCATCGAGATCGTCGAGATGGTGCTCGCCGGCTCCATCAACAAGCAGATCGTCGGCTTCATCAACGGCGCCGGAGGGCACGCGGTCGGGCTCTGCGGCAAGGACGGCAACATGGTGACGGCCCGCAAGATCAGCCGCACCATGGTCGATCCCGGTTCGCACATCGAGAAAATCGTCGATCTCGGCTTCGTTGGCGAGCCCGAAAGGGTCGATCTCACCGTGCTCAACCAAATCCTCGGCCGCGACCTCATCCCGGTGCTGGCGCCGCTCGCGATCTCCAAGGAGGGCATCACCTACAACATCAACGCCGACACGTTTGCGGGCGCCATCGCCGGCGCACTCAAGGCCAAGCGGCTGCTGCTGCTCACCGACGTACCGGGCGTGCTCGACAAGTCGAAGAGCTTGATCCGCGAGCTCTCGGCCGACGACGCGCGGGCGCTGATTGCCGACGGCACTATCTCGGGCGGCATGATTCCCAAGGTCGAGACCTGTCTTTACGCGCTCGAGGCCGGCGTCGAGGGCGTGGTGATCCTCGACGGGCGCGTGCCGCACGCCGTCCTGCTCGAGCTACTTACCGATCACGGCGCCGGCACGCTGATGCAGCGATGAACCGCGCCCGCGGCTTCCGCGAGGTCGACACCTGGGTCTTCGACCTCGACAACACGCTTTATCCGCACCACGTCAATCTCTGGCAGCAGGTCGACGCGCGCATCCGCGACTATATTGCGATGTTCCTGAAAATCCCGGCCGCGGAGGCGTTCCGCGTGCAGAAGGACTATTACAAGCGCTACGGCACCTCGATGCGCGGCCTGATGACCGAGCACAACATGGCGCCCGACGATTTCCTCGATTTCGTGCACCAGATCGACCATTCGCCGCTCGCGCCGAACAAGACCTTGGGGCGGGCCATCGCCAAGCTTAAGGGCCGCAAGCTCATCCTCACCAACGGGACGCGCCGCCACGCGCGAGCGGTGCTGGAGCGTCTCGAGCTTGAGCACCACTTCGACGCCGTGTTCGACATCATCGCGGCCGAGCTCGAGCCAAAGCCCTCGCCGCAGACTTATGCGCGCTTCCTCTCGGTCCACGCGGTCGAGCCAGAGCGAGCCGCGATGTTCGAAGATCTGGCACGCAATCTCGCCGTGCCACATGCGCTCGGCATGACCACAGTGCTGGTGGTGCCGGAGCACACCCGCGAGGTCTTCCGCGAGGACTGGGAGCTCGAAGGCCGCGACGCGCCCCACGTCGATCACGTCACCGACGATCTGGCGGCGTTCCTGGAGCAGCTCGCAGCCGACCAACCCGGTCACCCGCGGGCTTGATGTTTCGTCCGGAGACATCCCCTTCGCAACATGCTTCTTGCGAAGCGATGGATTGCCGGGGCAGGCCGGGCAATGACGGCCCTCGGGCTTCAATTTCCGCGCGGCTTGTAGGGCCCGAGCTCCTTCACGGCTTCCTCCACGAACGACGTGTCGAGAATCCGCTCGACCGGGATGTTCGGGTCCTGCAGCAGCTTGCGCTCCTTGAAGAACTGCAGATCGTTGGCGAGGCCCTTGAGGTTCATGCGCCCATCGGGATCGATCGCCGCAGGCGTGATCTCGCGGTGGACCTGCGCGTCCTTGATGAAGGTGTACTCGGTGAGGATGGCAATCACCTCGTCGGCATTGGGGCCGGCAATCTTGCCGTCCTTGAGCGCATCGTTGTACTCGCGGACCGCCTTGATGTAGGCGCGCATGAATTTCAACGCGAGCTCGGGCCGCTTGCGCGCGAACTCCTCGGAATAGATCACCACCGCGGTCTGCTGGTCCGGATAGATTTCATCATTGCCGGCGATGCGCACCGCGAGGCCTTCCTTGACCGCCTCAGACGCGGTCGGCTCGTTGGTCATGCTGGCGTCGATCGCCTTGTTGGCATAGGCGGCGAGGTGCTGCGGGAAGGTGAGTGGGACCATGGTGGCGTCGTTCCAGGAGAGCCCGCCGCGCTTGAGCGCCTCATTGACGGCCGAAGAATTGGCGCTACCGAGGGTGCCGACAGCGATCTTCATGCCCTTGAGATCGGCGAAGCCCTTGAAGCGGCCGCTGTCGATCAGATCCTTGCGCACCAGGAGCCCCGAGAAGCCATAGCCGACGCGCATCGAGCCTTTGTCGGCGACGGCGCGGATTGCGACATTCTGGGCGACTGCATTGTAAAGGCTCGCCGCCACGGTGCCGGCGCCCACATCGAGCTGACCCATGCCAAGCGGACCGATCATCTGCGGTGAATTGGCGAGCGTGGTGAGCGAGACTTCGAGCCCCTCGGCGCGGAAATAGCCCTTCTTTTGAGCGAGGAAGAAGCCGATGTCGCTCGCGATGCCGGCGGAGGCGACCTTCACGCTGTTAGTCTGCGCCCGCGAAGAAACGGCGCCCACCAAGGCGAGACCGGCGAGACCGATCAAGGCGGCGGCGAAACCCGGCCGGGAAGGAGCTTTCGACATGTCCGGTCGTTCCGTGCCAGATACGGTTGGGCACGATGCGGCATGCGCGGGCTTGCGTCAACGATCCGGGATCACGCGCCTCTCTTGACAGACCCTCCCCCTTCCCCCGACAACGCGCCGCCATCATGCGTGAAGGGGTGACAATGTCGCAGGCGGAGCTGGCCAAGACCATCGATGATGCCTTCGAGCGGCGCGCGGAGGTCGGCGTGGCGACCAAAGGGGCGGTACGCGAAGCCGTCGACGCCGCCATCGAGCTCCTCGACCGGGGCGAGGCGCGGGTTGCGGAGCGAACCGACAACGGCGCATGGCGGGTCAACCAGTGGCTCAAGAAGGCCCTGCTGCTCTCGTTTCCACTCAATGACATGACAGTCATTCCGGGCGGCCCCGGCGGTGCGTCGTGGTGGGACAAGGTCGCCTCGAAGTTCGCGGGTTGGGACGCGACGCGCTTTCGCGCCGCCGGCTTCCGCGCGGTCCCGGGCGCGGTCGTGCGCCGCTCGGCCTATATCGCTCCAGGCGTGGTGCTGATGCCCTCCTTCGTCAATGTCGGCGCGCATGTGGGCGAAGGCACCATGGTCGACACCTGGGCGACGGTCGGCTCCTGTGCGCAGATCGGCAAGCGCTGCCACATTTCCGGCGGCGCCGGTATCGGCGGTGTGCTCGAGCCGCTGCAGGCCGAGCCGGTGGTCGTCGAGGACGGCTGCTTCATCGGAGCGCGCTCTGAGGTGGCCGAGGGCGCGATCGTGCGCGAGGGCGCCGTTCTTGCCATGGGGGTCTTCATCGGAGCGTCGACCCGCATCGTCGACCGCGAGAGCGGCGAGGTCTTTCAGGGCGAGGTGCCAGCCTATGCGGTGGTCGTGCCCGGCTCGATGCCGGGCAAGCCGATGCGCGACGGCACGCCGGGCCCCGCGCTCAGCTGCGCCGTGATTGTCAAGCGCGTCGACCAGAAGACGCGCGCCAAGACCAGCATCAACGAATTGCTGCGGGATTGAGCCGGCATGGACTGGATTTATCTGTTCGCAAGCTTCAGTGGCCGCATCAGCCGCTTCCCGTTCTGGGTTTGCATCGGGATTCTGGTCGTGGTCGAATCCACGAGCCAATGGGTCGCCTACAACGTCCAAGGCGACACTCTGAGCTCCATCCTGGATCTCGCCTTCACATATCCGGAATTTGCCGTCACCGTGAAGCGCGCCAATGACCGCAACCTGTCGCCCTGGGTAGTCGGCCTGTTCTTTGCGTTCAATGTGGCGCTCGAGCTGTTCACGCTCATCAACGGCCCGATCGATCCCGAGCAGGGACTCACCAGCGTCATTCTCTTTCCAGGCTTGGTGCTGGGCGTGATCCTGCTCGTCGAGCTCGGCTTCCGCCGCGGCACCGAAGGGCCGAACCGATTCGGGCCCGACCCGCTCGCCAACACCCCGCGGCAGTGAACATGAGCGCAGACGCTGTCGCGATTGCCCGCGACCTCATCCGCTGCCGGTCGGTGACGCCGGTAGAGGGCGGCGCGCTCGGCATGCTGGAAAACGTGCTCGGCGGGTCCGGCTTCACGGTTTCCCGCATGACGTTTACGGCCGGCGACGCGGCGCCGGTCGAGAACCTTTTTGCCAAGCTCGGCGACGGCACACCGCATCTCGTCTTCGCCGGCCACACTGACGTCGTGCCGCCGGGCGACGAGGCGCGCTGGTCGCATCCACCCTTCGCGGCCGAGGTTGCGGACGGGCGGCTCTATGGCCGCGGCGCGGTCGACATGAAGGGCGGCATCGCCTGCGCGCTCGCAGCCGTGCTCGACCATGTCGCGGCGCGCGGCGGCAAGCCCAAGGGCGCGATCTCGTTTCTCGTCACCGGCGACGAGGAGGGGGTCGCAGTCAACGGCACCGTCAAGCTGCTGCAGTGGGCCATAGAGCGCGGCGAGAAATTCGACCATTGCATCCTCGCCGAGCCATCGAGCGGCGCGGCTGTCGGCGACACCATCAAGGTCGGTCGCCGCGGCTCGCTCAACGGCACCCTCACGGTCACCGGCCGGCAGGGCCACGTCGCCTATCCGCAGCTCGCCGACAACCCGATTCGCACCCTGACGGCGCTGATGACCGCCCTGATGGCGACGCCGCTCGACCTGGGCAGTGCCCATTTCGATCCCTCCAATCTCGAGTTCACCTCGGTCGATGTGGGCAATCCGGTGGTCAATCTGATCCCCGGCGAGGCGCGCGCCCGTCTCAACATCCGCTTCAACGACTCGCACAGCCAGGCTTCGCTCAAAAGCCTGGTCGAGGCGCGCGTGCGCGCGGCGGCACCCACGGCGTGCTGGCGCATCGACTGGGAGAAATCCAACGCCGACGCCTTCCTGGCCACGCCCGGGCCGTTCCTCGACACGGTGGTCGCCGCCATCGCGGATGTGACGGGCCAAAGCCCAAAACTCTCGACCACCGGCGGTACCTCCGACGCCCGCTTCATCAAGAACTATTGCCCAGTGGTCGAGCTCGGCCTCGTCGGCGCCACCATGCATCAGACCGATGAATGCGTGTCGCTCGTCGACCTTGCGACGCTCACGATGGTCTATCGCCACATACTCGACCGGTATTTCGGATAGGTCAGCCGGCCGTCCCGGCAAGGGAGCGACGCGGTCTTTCTCTACTATCCGAGCCGGCGCCAGGCTCCGGGGGCGCTGCAGGCTCTTGTCGATTTCCTCACGGCGCAAGGCGCGCAGCGACGCGGTTGCATAGTTGGCACAGCGCCAGGGTTGCGGTCCTTTCAGGGAGAGACACCAGGATGAGCGCACGAATTCTCTTCGGGATGGCCGCAGGCCTGCTCGCCTTCTCCGTATCGGCCGACGCCAAGCCGAAGCCGGCGCACGTATTCATCGTCGTGCTGGAGAACGAAAGCTACGCAACGACATTCAGCGCGAAGTCCCCCGCCGTCTATTTGAAGAAGCTCGCGCACAAAGGAGCTCTGCTGCCGAACTACCATGGAATCGGCCACTACAGCCTCGACAACTATCTCGCCATGGTGAGCGGCCAGGCGCCCAATCCAGTGACCCAATCCGACTGCCAAAGCTTTATCAATTTCGACGCAACCGGCACCGACGCGCACGGCCAGGCGATCGGGACGGGCTGCGTCTATCCGCGCAGCGTCTCGACCATCGCCAATCAGCTCGAAGCCAGGGGGCTGACCTGGAAGGGCTACATGGAGGACATGGGCAACCACCCGAACCGCGAGCACCGCCGCTGTGGCCATCCCGAGATTGGCCAGCCGGACGGCACCCAGAAGGCAAGCAAGGGCGATCAATATGCGAGCCGCCATGATCCCTTCGTCTACTTCCATTCCATCATCGACAGGCCGACCTGCGCGGAGCACGTCGTCAATCTCCGGCATCTGGCGCGCGAGCTGCGCAAGGAGGAGACGACGCCGAACTACGTCTTCATCACCCCGAACCTCTGTCACGATGGCCACGACGGCGGCGAGAACGGCAAGAAATGCGTCGATGGCGAACCGGGCGGGCTCATCTCAGCCGATAAATTCCTCAAGCAGACCGTGCCGGAAATCTTGGCGTCACCCGCCTATAAGCACGACGGCCTGCTGATCGTTACCTTCGACGAAGCCGACACTGGCGATGCCTCAGCCTGCTGTCACGAGCCGCGTCCACCGAACATCGAGCCCGGCGCGATGGTCTTCGAAAATCCCGACAAAGGCGCGGGCGTCACGGGTCCAGGCGGCGGGCGGATCGGCGCCGTGCTGGTCTCGCGTTTCATCAAGCCGGGCACGGTCTCGCAGGTTGCGTACAATCACTATTCCCAGCTGCGCAGCATCGAGGACTTCTTTGACCTGCCGCATCTCGGCTATGCCGGGCAGAAGGGGCTCAAGAGTTTTGGCGGGGATGTCTTTACAGAGCGCGGCAGACGGAAGCGCTGACTCAATAATCCACCCGCACCAAATAAAGCCCCTCAGGTGGCGCGACCGGTGCGCAAGCAGCTCGGTCGCGGGCATCGCGTGCGGCCGCGAGGTCGTCGGCGCTCCAGCGGCCTTCGCCCACCAAGACCAGCGCCCCCACCATGGAGCGCACCTGCGAATGCAAGAATGAGCGCGCCGATACGGTGATCCGGATATCGTCGCCTCTACGTGTCACATCGAGTCGGTTGAGTGTTTTCACGGGAGACTTGGCTTGGCAATCGACGTGACGGAAGGTCGTGAAATCATAGCGGCCGACCAGATGCCGCGCAGCCGACGCCATGGCGGCCTCGTCAAGCGGGCGCGGCAGCCGCCAGGCACGCCCGCGCTCAAGCGCGAGGTCGGCGCGGCGGTTGACGATCCGGTAGAGGTAGTGGCGCGCCCGCGCCGAGAAGCGCGCGTCGAACGCGTCCGGCACCTTCTCGGCCGCCAGCACCGCGACGGGATGCGGCCGCAGCTGCGCGGTCAGCGCGTCGCGCACCGTATCCTCCGCCCAGTCCTTGGCGAGATCGATATGCGCGACCTGGCCGAGCGCATGTACGCCAGTGTCCGTGCGCCCGGCGCCCTGCACCTTCACACGCTCGCCGCAAAACGCCTCGATCGCCGCCATCAGAGTGCCTTGCACCGAGGCGCCTTGGTCCTGGACCTGCCAGCCCACGAATGGCGCGCCGTCATATTCGATCAGGAGCTTGTAGCGGGGCATGACTCAGCCGAGCCGCAGGGGGGGCTGGAGCGAGGTGCCGCGCAGGAAATCTGCGGCCGGCATCGCACGCGACCCGGCGCGTTGCAATTCCACGATGCGGATCGCGCCGCCGCCACAGGCGATAGTCAGCCGATCGTCCAACAAGATCCCCGGCTCGCCGCTACCTGACCCCGCCGTCGTGCGGAGAACTTTGATACGGATCGACTTGCCGTCGATTGGCAGCTCGAACCACGCGCCCGGAAATGGCGAGAGGCCGCGGATGTGATCGTGCACCTGCCGCCACGGCCGCCGCCAATCGATGCGCGCCTCCGCGCTCTCGATCTTGGCCGCATAGGTGACGCCCGCTTGCGGCTGTGGCTCAAAAGTCAAGGTCCCGCGTTCGAGCGCGTCGAGCGCACAGGCCATGAGATCAGCGCCGCGCAGAGCGAGCTCATCGTGCAGCTCGCCTGCGGTCAGGTCGGGCCCGATGGGCAGCTTGTCCACCATGGCAACCGCGCCGGTATCGAGGCCCGCTTCCATCCGCATCACCGCCACGCCGGTCTCGGCGTCGCCGGCCATGATGGCGCGATTGATCGGGGCAGCGCCGCGCCACCGCGGCAGCAACGAGGCGTGCAGATTGAAACATCCGAGGCTCGGCGCGGCGAGAACCGGCGGCGGCAAGATCAGGCCATAAGCAACCACGACAGCCGCTGCTGCCCGATGCGCCGCAAATTCCTGCGCGACCGTCGCATCCCGCAACGTCGCTGGAGTGCGTACCGGAAGCTTAAGCTTCCGGACCGCCCGCTCGACCGGGCTTGGCGTGAGCTCAAGGCCGCGGCGCCCGGCGGGCTTGGGGGCGCGCGTATAGACCGCAACAACGTCGTGACCGCAGGCGACGATCTTCTCGAGCGTCGGCACGGCGAAGTCGGGCGTTCCCATGAAGATCAAGCGCAACATCAATAATTCTCGCGGGACCAGCGGCGTCTGTTAACTAGTCGCTAACCATGCACCGGGCAAATTTTGCCAGGGATATCACCTCTGAGGACGACGTCTTCGGGGACTACGTCCCCTCCGACAGCGAGCCGGGGGCAGGCCTTGGACGCGGCCGCGGTTCCTCTCGTACGGGCGGGCATCCCGATGTTGCCGTTCCTGACTCTCGGCGGCGGCGCGGCGGCGCTCGCCTAGGCAATCAACTCAAAGCGCAGCCCCTTGACGTTGGCGGAGCACATGCGGGCGCGCCTGTCGCGCCAAATCTGCGACCAGCACACGACGCCGGACCGGCCATCTGTGGTTCATCGCGCTGACCGCCAAGTGGGAGCAGATCTTTGCCGAATCGATCGTCGGCCGGGGCTCACCGCGTTGATCACGCTGGTGCGGGAGCGCTTCGGGGAAGCGGCCAAGATCGGGCGAGGCGCCGGTGCTGGTGACCTCGGCCGGCGTGCGGCCCGTCCACGGTGTGGTCGAGCGCGTCCCCGCCCAGACCCCGGTCCTGTCCCTGGCCGACCGCGCTCGGCGGCGCACGGTCGGCAGCAGATGACCGGCGCCAAGGGGAATGTTACCTCATTCAAAAATATAGATAAAACGCCGATCTCAAGAATTTGTGAGGGACCTTGGGAACTGCCCCGGCACCCCCAAGTCATATCTGCATCTTGCAATGGGGAATGGGCTCGAGGCGATCGTCACGGTGAACCTTTTTCCGGTCCGAGACGACTAATGTCCGAGGACCTCGGAGGATGCCATGAACAACTCCTCGATGCTGACTGCGGACCGTAGAACCCACCTGAAGATCGTGGTGGTTTCTCTCATCTGCGCCACCATCGTGGCCGGCATTGGCATCGCGGCTCGTGTGAACGTCCCGAACGGCGGCATGGAGGCCTCGGTCATCACCGTCGGCAAGCCGGTGACGGCGGCCACCGATGCGAGCACCTCGATCCGCTGAGGCAAGCTCAGTCTCTACTCATCGAAACTTGATTCCGGCGATGCCTGCTTGAGCGCTGGTGCGGCATTTGGCGTCGCCTCGATGCCGATGGACATCATCAGCTCCGCCGGCCGCAGCCCTGCGGGCAGCTGATCGGGCGCGAATCTCCAAGCCGCCAGCAGCCCCACGAGGGCAGCGAGCAAAGCCATCATCGCCATGCTGACGGCCCGCCAGCGGCCGCGGCTGCGGACCACATCGATAATGACCTCGCGCTGCCGGCGGCGGCGCTCCGGAATCACGTCGGCCTGCCTTTCCACCAGCCTGGGGAACCCTGGCGTGAGCGGTGGAGGCTCCGAGATCGCGACCTTCTCGACCGGAACAGATTTCACGATCGCCTCAAGGGCACGCGGGTCCGGGCTTGGCGCGATGTCCGCCGCCGGCGGAACGACCAGGTCCGGCGCCGGCGGCAGACCCGGTGGGCGCGGCGGGAGCGGCGGGGGCTCGGCCGACTTCGCGACCTCGGCGGCAGCCTCAGCCGGCGATGGTGCCGCCTCGCTTGCCGGGGTTTCGGGGGGTTTCGCCTCCTCGGCGGCCGCGCCCTCCGCAGGCTTGGGCGGCTCCATTACGGCCGCGGCCTCGGCGGCGGTCGCGGGAGGCTCGCCCTCGGCCGCCACCGCTGGCGCCTCAACTGCGACTTTCGACTTGATGCGCTGCCAGAGCTGAACGTCCGGATCGACTGGCTCGACCATGAGGTGAAGCTCGCCGAACCGCCGCTCCCAGATGCGGACCATGGCGATGAAGCCGTGGTCCGTCTTCAACAGCGAATGCGCGCCCGCTCGCTCCTCCGAATCGAGCGTGCCGAGCACGAACTCGGCGGCGAGCAGGTCGGTGTCCTCGTCGATCAGGAAGTTAGACATTGCTCGAGCTCGAACAGGCTGCGGCGGAGCGAGGCTTTGAGCAGGTTGGCCGGCATATCGAGCTTGGCGGCCAGCTGCTCACGGCTGAAGGCCCCATAGTAAGCGAGCAGCAGCAGGCGCTGGCGGTCCGGCTCGAGCCGGCCGATGCAAGTGAGCAGGCGCTTGAGCTCCTCCGGCATCTCGCGGCGCGGCAGCACGCCTGGGCTCTCGGTGTCCGCCAAAGCCGGATCGCCCTCCTCGGGGCCGGTGCCAGGCAGGCGGGCGGCGTCGATTGCGCGGCGGCGGGCGATGGCGACCATCCAGGCGAGCGGGCTCGTCAATCCCGGATCGAACTCCCCAACGCTGCGCCATACCTGCATGTAGGTCTCCTCCACGACGTCGGCCGCGAGATCGTGCCGACGCAGAATGCGCAGCACGATGCCGTAAATCTTGGCGCAGGTTGTCGCATAGAGGCGTTCGAAGGCCGCTGTGTCGCCGCGCGCGACGGCGGTAAAAAGCGATGTGATCTCGACGGGCGTCAAACCTCTGCTCCGCTACCCCTAAGCCGCGGCCATCATCGCCGCCCCGTCCCGCACCGTCCAGGCGGGCTGAGGTCGCAATCCATTACACGGCCGGAGCCGGACGGGAAATATTTACGTGAAGCTGGCCCACAGAGGGGCGCCCGGCACGGGCGGCCCTACGCGCGGGCGCCGTTGCGCATCAAAGCGATGGCATCAAGCTCGGCCTGCTCGCGCAAGCTTTCCTCGGCGCGCTCGCGCATCTGGTCGCGCTCGTCGAGCAGCTCGATCTTCTTCATCTCCTCGAAGGCCTCCGCCAAGGCATTGTTGGCGGCCTCGAGCTGCAGCTTGAGATCATCGGCGGAGCGCTGAAGATTCTCGCGCCGCTGCATCGCCGCCTTGGCGTAGGTCGGGTAGGCGAAATGTCCTGGATCGTGAATTCCGGCGCGCTCCTGCTCGGCCTTGATCTCGCGCTCAAGATCGCTGGCCATGCGCTCGAATTCCGCGATCATGCCCTCGATCTGCGCGACTTTCCGGCGCCGTTCGTCGACTTGAAACTTCTTCAGGCGAATGAGCGTTTCGCGTGACTTCATCGACTCCTACTCCCCCGAAGCCTCGACAGGTCAAAGCCGCAACTGGCGGCACGGCCGCAGGCGACCCGCGGAAATGTGCCCGCGGATCTCCGGCCCAGGGGGCACTGTCGCGCCATAACGTTAGTTTTCGGTTTCCACGTCGGCGAGGATTTGCTCAAGACGTTGATATCCCTCCCCAAGGCCGGTGGCATCCTCCTTGGCCTGGGCCAGGAAATCCTCGAGCGGCTGGTGGAGGCGGATCGCCTCGTCGACCTCGGGACTCGAGCCCGCCCGGTAGGCCCCCAGTCGGATGAGCTCCT
>Ga0126381_100001934_pt1 | contig 22303 bp, 18 predicted proteins | sample PanSoiMetPlot_28_FD_96465 | JGI IMG/M metagenome (GOLD analysis project Ga0126381, IMG submission 96465) | Tropical forest soil microbial communities from Panama - MetaG Plot_28 | ecosystem: Environmental > Terrestrial > Soil > Tropical forest > Bulk soil | place: Panama | collected 2016-02-17 | reverse complement strand
TGCAGACGTGGACAACTCCATCGGTGTAAACGAAATGAAAGTCGTCCAGCAATTTGCCGTGCGTGTCGAGAGCCTGTGCACGTACGCCTGATCCGCCGGGAACCAGGTCGTCTGCGCTGAGTTCGGGCATAAGCCGCTGAAGAGCTTTGACGAACGCCGACTTGCTGAACGAACGATGGTATTCACTCAGCGATACGTCCCAATACTTTGCAGCCATGATCCAGAAGCCGGGGAAGGTCGCATATTCAAATATGTCGCGCAGGCGGAAGGATGTTTTTTGGTATCCCTCCCGCTTGAGGGCCAGCACGGCGTTCGGGCCTGCTTCCACTCCGCCTCCGATTCGCTTTGTGAAATGCACACCAAGGAAAGGGAATCGAGGGTCGGGTACGGGATAGATCAGTCCTTTAACGTAGAGATGCTTTTCCGGGACGATGTCGTAGTATTCGCCGCGAAAGGGAACGATTGTCAGATCGAGGTGGGCTTGCGCCATGCGGCTGACGCGGTCACTGTGCAGGCCTGCGCAGTTGATAACGAGGTTTGCCTCAACCGTCCCGTTGCTGGTTTCGATGATCGTTGACGAGCCGTTGGGCTTAAGCCCGGTGACATGGTGGGACAGGCGAATCATGCCGCCGTTGGCGGTTATCAGCTCGGCGTATTTTTCTGCGACTCTGGCGTAATCGACGATACCGGTTCCGGGTATATGAATTCCCTGAATGCCTGCGGCGTGGGGCTCTATCTCTCGAATCTCGTCGCTGCTGAGCATACGGAGACTCGTCAGGCCGTTGCTTTGTCCACGGGCGTAGAGATCTTTCAGTCGAGGAAGCTCATCTTCGCGGGTGGCGACGATTATCTTTCCGCAGATGTCGTAGGGGATTCCGTTTTCCTGACAGAAACGAAGGAGGGCGTTTACTCCTTCAACGCATAGCCTGGCCTTCAGGCTTCCGGGTTTGTAATAGATGCCTGAATGGATGACGCCGCTGTTGTGGCCGGTCTGGTGTCGGGCAATGGCCGGCTCTTTTTCGATGATTGTGAGGGTTACTCCAGGATAGCGTCGGGTGAACTCCAATCCCGTTGCCAGCCCTACAATCCCACCTCCGATAATTGCAACTGACAGTTTTGACATTCGAACTAGTAGGTTAATGTCCTTATTTTAGTAGGTACCTTCGGAGGGGGATTATTCAGAAGCTGCGCGCAATACGGTGGCGGCTGGACGATCGTCGGTATCTCTGATGGAGGTGGGGGCAATCCTGTTTGTCTTCTTTAACCATTCAGCCGCCAATTGCTCTGCTTGAAGCAACTGTTCCATCGTCAAGGCCTTACCCACATTCTTGCTTGTACGGGATATCTGGTGGCTCGCAATCAAATACCATTTGTACGCTTGTATAAGATCCTTGGAATCAGCTCTGCGGGTCCAGTAATAACGAGCAAGTTCAAGCTGCGCGGCAGGCACGCCTTGTTCTGCGGCGCGCTGATAGCCAGCGAGAATCGAAGCATTCTGTAGATCCTGGTCGATACCATTCTTCGCTAATGGGGTGGCGGGGGATTCTGGTGATGCAGTTCTGTTGATGGTCATGAACAGAAGCTCGACACGGCTTGAAACGCCCAGCTTGTCATATACACGAAAGAGATAGTTCTTGACCGTGTGTTCGCTCAATCCCAGGCGCTTGGCAATCTCGCGATTGGTTAAGCCTTCGGCAACACTGCTGACGACCTCCATCTCTCTCTTAGAAAGCTGCTCGATACCCTGGGCGTTGACGGTGCCGGGATTACGCGCAGAGGCGAGAGCCTCGACTACCAATCCCATTTGTTCACTGTTGGCCCAGATCTGTCCCTGATGAACTTTTCGTATGCACTTGCTGAGTGTTTCGATCGAGTCCTGTCGGCTCAATACGCCTCGTGCACCTGCGCGGAACGCTGCAAGGATGAGGTCGGACTTTGAGGAGTCCAGCAGCATGATGGCACGAACATTGGGATGAGAAGCATGCACACCCCGCAAAACTTCGAATCCGCCAGCAGTCTGATCGTTCAGATCAGCACTCAGAAGAAGTACGTCGATATTGTGCAAATCTGCACGCGCAGCCAGTTCCTGCGAATCAGAACTGATCACCTCGAACTCGCCATCGCGTCTCAAAGCATCTGCAAGCAACTGCGTATGCAGTCGAGTATCGTCAGCCACCAGTACGCGAATTACGACCTCGAAGGTTTTATCGCGCATTGCCCTGCTCATAGAACCTCTCAGGAACCAAAAATTTTATTGGGGGAGACGTTAGAATACGGCTACATTAAGGAAGTGCATCGCTCACTCCCGGCAGATTCTGTCCGCGATGCGTGAATGTTGTACGGACTTCGCTGCGAAGTATCAAATCCTTGCATTATTACAATAACGAGCCTGGAGGATCAGCGCAAGCTCATAAATTTGACCCAAACAAGAACTTTTTAAATCGGTTTTATTGTTTTGAAATCAAAGACTTGACAGTGCATCTTTTAGTGTGTTTTCCCCAAAGCAGGCTCTAACGAAACCATTTGACCTTTGAGAATATCTTCTCATGAGTTCTTATTCTCCCCACCCGAGATAAAAACACCTAAAGCACCGGAGAAATACTTCGCGGAGATGCTATACCTCTTGCAGCACGCTGCATCCACATGTAAGCTTCGATTCACTTAGGCAATCGACTGTTGAGACAGTCTCCCACCCCCTGCCCAGGATTCCCCCGAATTTGTACTCGTCAGACTTGCAACTGCTGGTCGTTGAAGAACTGCGCTCTGTTTTGCTGAATGATCCTGCTGGTAGTCAATAGCAGAATCTCGTAGCCAATAGGCAGCCTAAAGGGCACAAGAAAATGTGGCTCAGAGGGCGAAGCTATGTCTAAGTAGAGTGCTGGAATCAAACTATGACCAGTGAGAAAAGCATTTTACGCAACATGAATTAGAGAATCGCCAGCTGCGCCAAATTTTTGATCGAGAACGCCAAGGTCCACCGCGCGAATCCAACAGATGAACCAGAAGGGAAGCTATGAGTACTAGCAATCAATCGTGGGAGTTTCCAAGTCCGCCAGCGATTATCGCGAGAGGAATTGAAAACTGGTATGCGGTTCAGACACGTGCACGACATGAAAAGGTTGTAGCCCAGAGACTTTCTGAAAGAGGCGTAGCGCATTTCTACCCCACGATCACTGAGATCCATCGCTGGAGTGACAGAAAGAAAGTTGTGGAACTGCCGCTGTTCAGCTGCTATATATTCGTAAGGCTGACTCCCGGAAATGAAGAACTTCAAAAGGTTCTTCGGATCGACAGTGTTCTGGGATTCGTTGGAAACACTAAAGTCGGCACCCCGATTCCTGACGAGCAAATCGATGCAGTCCGAATTCTAGTGAACGAGCAGCTTCCTTACTCTTGCCATCCATTTCTGAAAACAGGGCAGCGCGTACGGATCAAGAGCGGCGCCCTGGACGGTCTTGAAGGGATTCTTCTTTCCCGTAAAGGAGACCGGAAGTTGATTATTTCTGTGGATGCGATGCAAAGGTCTCTAGCAGTTCAAATCGACGGATACGATGTAGAGCCTATCTAGTTACTTTGTTCATTTTGATAGCGTGCAGTGTTTTTGCCTTACAGAAGCCTTGGTTAAACCAAAAGGACGCCCAAGTTGACCTGTACGCAATTAACCACTGAGCAAATTGAATCGGTAAATCAGCAGGGCTTCCTTAGCGTGCCGAGGACTGTCTTGAACGAAGAAGCCTCGGCTATCAGGACACGTCTTGAGCAGCTGTTCAGACACGCCGACGCAAATGGATGCGAAATGGCGGAGCAATTATCACTGCATGGCGTCGCGTGCGCCGCGGTGATCTGAACGATTGGGGCAAGTTCACTTATTTAGGTATTCGCGCCCTTTTGAACGGTAATGCGAGGCCGATAAAGACTCAGTAACAGTCCTTATAACTGCAAACTTTGCTAGCGACTCCTCTCACTTAAATCGCCTTTAAAAAGAGCTACCACTTGATACGAAAAGCAATCGAAACGGCCAGGCTGCTTGTCGTCAGCCACGACACCGCCATTCTCCGCCCATTGTGGGTGGCAGGGGAAGCGAATTGCTGGGAGTTTGAAAGCGCTTCCAACACATGGGAAGCGATTGAGCGCGTGCAATCTGGAGTGACACCTGATCTGCTTCTGTTAGATCTGCCACGCGGAGATGCGGATGCTTTACATGTCTTACGCTGGCTGCGTCGCCTTCGGCCAGCGCTGCCGATCGTTCTCATTGGCTATTCCGACGATAACGGACGGAGAGAAGAAGCAATTCGAATGGGGGCGCGGGACTATCTTGTTCGCCCTGTTGGCGATCGCCAACTGGAAATGGTCATCCGGCAGCATCTTTCCGGAGAGGGTCAGGTTTCCGAGACGGAGATCATGAGCGACGATGTAGAGCAAGTAAGCAGCGACAATTTTTTTATTGGGATCAGCCCAATTATGCGAAAGCTTCGCGCACAGGCGTCACTGCTGGCAGAAGCTAATGTGCCAGTGCTGATTCTGGGCGAGAACGGTAGTGGCAAAAAAACCACTGCTCGGCTGCTTCATAAGCTTTCTGTTCGCTCAGGATTCGAATTTGCAAGAGTAAATTGCGCTGCGTTGCCGAGTGATCTTCTGGAGCGAGAGCTATTTGGATACTGCCGAGACGGATCTATCTCGCACGGGCAAGCCAAGCCAGGCAAGCTGGAACTCTGCGCAAAAGGCACAATTCTTCTCGATGAAATTACAGAGATGTCCATGGACCTGCAGGCAAACCTGCTGCAGGTACTGGCGAATAAGCGATTCAGTAGGCCGGGAACATCTGTCGGTGTCGATGTGGACGTTCGCATTCTGGCCGCAAGCTCTGCGAACATGGAACACGCGATTTCGGAAAACAGGCTTCGCGAGGATCTCTACTATCGCTTGAGTGCTTACACGATTCACGTGCCACCTCTTCGTGAGCGCAAAGAGGAGATTTCATTACTTTCGCGACATTTCATGCACCATCTTGCCAAGCACTATGGTCTTTCTCCGCGCGAATTTTCTCCTGCCATCATTGATGCCTGTCAATCCTACACGTGGCCGGGCAATCTTCGAGAGCTCGAAGATTTCGTGAAGCGTTACCTGATGGTGGGTGATAGGGAACTAGCCTTTGAGAAGAGCCGCTCAGATTTGGACGAGGTAGAGCAGGTAACGGCTCAGACTAAACCTAGAAGGCTAAAACTTCTGGCACCTTCGTTCATTCATTCCGATGGTGGTTCCAACAGTTCTGATTCGCTGAAGGCTCTTGTGCAGAGCGTTAAATTGGAAGCGGAGAAAAATGCCATCGCGGCAGCCTTAGAAAAGACAGGTTGGAATCGAAAAGCTGCCGCACGGCTGCTAAAGGTCAGTTATCGGACCTTGCTATACAAAATTGAACAGTATCAGATGAATTCATCTGATACATCGTTATTTCCGGGGAATGGTCTCAGAAATAAAGGGGCGGGATTCCGCGGCAACGGCAGGCGGAATGAAACAAATTGAGAAAGTAACTCCTCAGTCTTCGGATTTATTATGAAAAACAATGCTGGTCATCCAATATGTGCGGGCTTGGTTCTTGTCGCTATCGCTAGTTCTGTATGGGCTCAGGTGCCGGAACCTGGGCAGCCCGATGGTCCTCAAGCAGCCGTTGCTATTGCAAGTCCCCCAGCCCCATCAGTAGAAAAGCCACACGACAATAGCTTCGTCATCGGTAATGATGATCTCTTGTCAATCAATGTGTGGAAGGAGCCGGAAGTTTCCTCGAAGTCTATTCCAGTCCGGTCTGACGGGAGAATCTCGCTGCCTCTAGTTGGAGAAGTACAAGCCGCAGGGAGAACCCCGTTACAGCTTGAACAAGACATTACCAGCAAGCTACGCACCTATATTGCTGAGCCAGAAGTCACGGTCATGGTGCAGCAGATCAATAGCGAAAAGTTCAACATCCTGGGGCAAGTATTAAAGCCTGGATCGTATCCACTGACACGTGGGACAACTGTTCTGGACGCAATTGCGATGGCTAATGGATTCCGAGATTTCGCCAAGCAAAAAGGGATCTATATACTTCGTCAGAATGCCAGCGGCACGTCAAAGATTGCCTTTAACTACAAGGATGTTATCAAGGGCAAGCATCCCGAACAGAACATCAAGCTCGAGCCGCGCGATACGATCGTCGTACCTTGAGGTCTATCTATGCTGACACGGTTTAGTTGGGTAACTTTGTTGTTTGCGGTCACACCCATGTGGTCGCAAACGGGTGCTGGATCTCAAATGCAAACACCGCCACCGATAAGCGGTGAAGCATATTCGACTGAGGTCGCCTCAGAAAGACGAACTAACTATCTCCATACAGGATTTGTCATCAACTCCGCATATAGCGACAATGTGGTGCCTGGCACCAGCATGAATCCGATCGGTGACGCCAGTTATTCGTTTTCGCCCACGATTGCGTTAGACCAGACCACAGCCCGGCTACACCAGACCTTTACATATGCTCCCGGTTTTACTGTTTATCAGCATACAAGCTCTCTGAATGAGGCTGACCAGAATCTGATAATGGACGTCCAGTATCGACTGAGTCCGCATGTGACGGCAAACGTTCAGGATTCGTTTCGAAAGAGTTCTAACGTTTTTAACCAGTCGCTTACTGGAGGAGTAGTATCAGGATCCACGCAATCCCCAATAGTGCCCGTGGTTGTCCCGATAGCAGACCAGATCAGCAATAATGCGAATGCAGAGATAACGTACCAGTTCGGTAGAAACGGCATGGTGGGGGGCTCTGGGGTGTTTACTAACCTCCACTATCCAAAACCCAATCAAGTAGCCGGGCTTGGTGATTCAAATTTGCAAAGCGGGGCTGCATTCTACAGCTACCGAATTGCCAGAACAAGTTACTTTGGTGTCACGTATCAGTACGCAACGAGTCAGACCTCACTTCCGGCTATAGAAGATAGCAGCCAGAAAGAGGCAGAGAGCGAGACGCAGACACATAGTGCTTTGCTGTTTTTTACGACTTACCTGACACCCAGGCTTTCCTTTTCTTTATCAGGCGGCCCGCAGCACTATGCGATGTCTCAGCACCCATATCCAACGTTACGCTCATGGGCACCTATTGCGGCGGCAAGCATGGGATGGCAGGGATCTCGTGCCAGCTTGGCGGCCAACTACTCACATGTTGTTGGAAGTGGAGGAGGGTTACTCGGAGCCTTCGAATCGAACAGCGCTAGTGCCGTAGTTCGCTGGCAGATAGCACGTACCTGGACAATAGGATCGGCAGTAAGCTATGTGATGACCCAGAATGTGAGTTCGTCGATACCGCAATCTAACCCTGGAGGGCACATGGTGTCTGGAACTTTTACGGTTCAGCACCCAATCAGCGAGCACCTCAATGTGGAGTGTGGATACATACACCTGCATCAAAGCTACAGTAGCATCGCGGTTATATCCAACGCTCCCGATACCAATCGTGAGTTTGTGTCAATCTCTTATCAGTTTACAAGGCCATTAGGAAGATAGGCGATGCAGGAAGAGACAGAACAAAAGTCGGGAACGTTAGATATTCAGCATTACCTGGGTATCGTTCGGCGACGCCACATTCAGTTTCTGATACCGCTATTTATAGGGTGGCTTGTGGTGTGGGGAGCAAGCTGGACCCTCCCGGTGCGCTATAAGTCAGGCACGCTGATCCTCGTAGAGCAGCCTACAATGCCCAAAGATTACGTCGTGCCCAATATCAGTGACGATCTACAAGACCGCCTGCAAAGCATTACCCAGCAAATTCTCAGCCGAACGCGTCTTCTTCTTATCATCGACCAGTTGAATCTCTATAGTGGAGGTCGGAAGCATCTTACTCCAGATGAAAAGGTCGAGCGTATGCGCAAGGATATCGACATCGAGCTTGTACGCGATAATCGTGAGGAGATAACGTCATTTAATATCTTTTATTCAGCACGTGATCCTCATATCGCTCAGCAGGTGACAGGAGAGCTTAGCAAGCTGTTTATCAATGCGAATTTGGAGGTGCGGCAGCAACAGTCTGAAGGCACCACGAAATTTCTAGAGAGCCAGTTGGAGAACGCTCGCTCAACTTTGGCTGACCAAGAATCAAAGATACGAGAATTCAAAGGGCAACATATAGGGGAATTGCCTTCTCAACAAGCAGGAAATCTTGAGATATTGCGAGGCTTGCAATCGCAGCTTGTAAATGACCAGGATGCACTAAACACGGCGCAGCAACAGAAAGTATACTTGCAAACTCTTATCAATCAGTATCGAACCTTTAGAGGGACCACAAAGGCTGCTGACGGTACTCCCACGCGCCTACCGGCTATCGATGAAGAACTAGAGAAATTAAAGGCACAGCTTGCTGACCTCAGCTCTCGCTACACCGATAGCTATCCAGACATTCGAAAATTGAAGGAACAAATTGCCAAGACCGAAAAGATGAGAGCGGATATCGTCGCGGACCTGGGCAAGAAAGCTACAGCAGTCAATCAGACTGATGGCACCCCTGGAGCAGCCGACATCCCGGACCTTTCGCAAGGAGCCCCTCTATTGCAGCTGCAAGGTCAACTTCAGGCAACCCAAGCAGAGATCAAAAATCGTGAGCAAGCGATTGCAACGCTTCAATCAAAAATCGGCGATTATCAAAATCGCTTGAATCAAGAACCTGTGCGCGAGCAGGAAATGGCAGATCTTACTCGCGGCTATGACCAATCTAAAGCCAACTACGATGAACTCTTAAAAAAGAAGAATCAATCTGAGATGGCAACGAGCATGGAGCTCTTACAGCAAGGCGAGCGGTTCAGCGTGCTTGATCCTCCTAGCTTACCGCTTAAGCCATCGTTTCCAAATCGCCTTAAGTTTTGTGGAATTGCGCTCGGTGCGGGCTTGGTACTAGGTGTTCTAGTGGCGGGCGGATTCGAATTTTTAGATCATCGTATGTATAGCGAGAAAGAAATCAAGGCTCTGCTACATATACCAGTGATTGCCGAGATCCCGGAGTTATTGCAGACATCGGATGAGCAAAAGATCAAAGCGAAAAGATTATTGGGTTGGAGCATAGCCGCTGTAGTAGCCGCGGTGATTTTGGTTGGATCTGCATTTAACTACCTACATAGCTAGTTCACCATTCGATGTATAAAGCCTACTTCAATCTCACGCGCAACCCATTTGAGCTCACGCCAGACCCGAGTTTTCTCTTCTCAACCAAGCGGCACAACGAAGCATTGGCAGCTCTTTACTATGGAGTGAGAAGGCACAAGGGCTTTGTTGTTGTAACTGGTGAAGTAGGCACGGGGAAGACCCTGCTTCTTCGCTGCTTGCTTCAATTGCTAAAGCAAAGCACGGATGTCGCGTACGCATATTTATTCAACAGCTTATTGTCGCCATCGGAGTTTTTACAATATATTTTGGCTGATTTTGGACTTCCTGTTTCCGGCAAAAACAAGAGCGAACTGTTATTTGACTTAAGCCAGTTTCTTATCTCACGAGGATCGAAGAAACTCACAACTGTTCTTATTGTTGACGAAGCACATCATTTATCCGCGGAGAATCTCGAAGAAGTACGTCTCTTAACAAACTTGGAGACAACTGAGGATAAATTGCTGCAAATCGTATTGGTCGGCCAGCCCGAACTCGATATGAAATTAGACTCGGTTGGACTGAGACAACTTAAACAGCGGATCGCGCTTCGTGCGCAGTTGGATGCGCTGGATGAGAATGAGACCGGAGGATATATAGAGCGGCGCCTGCGGATTGCGGGAAGAGGCGATCATGCAAACGCATTATTCACGGTACCAGCCATTGGCGCAGTGTACCGTCATTCGAGAGGTTTCCCACGCCTGATCAATACAATTTGCGAGAATGCTCTTATTACGGCTTATGCAAAGCAGATTCATAGTGTGACCCCGGAGATTATTGATAACGTATCGAGAGAACTCCGCCTCGATGTAGTTCATGTACCGGGAGCAGAAAGAATTGCTGATCACACAGAAATAGATATCCAGCGAGCTACAAATGCGCTCCTGGATTTGTATGCTGGAAACGAATTGGATCTCAGTTCGCGCGAAGCTATTCAGGTGAGTGAGAAATGAGCGTTATTTTTGATGCGTTGCAGCGGGCTGAAAGGGAACGCTCAGGGCCTGAAGCACCTGTGTCGACTGCGGCCGAACTGTTGCAGCTCGTCGAGAAGCAATCAGCCTCTACCCGCAAATCCACAATATTGTCCATCACGGACGATGTAAGAGAAAGTATTGGACATAATACTACACTTGATACCTCAGCAGGTTCTTCACTCACGTCCTCGGTTGCACCCCAAAAAGCTGCCGAGCTTCCACTAGATGACGAACATCTTAAGCTGTTTGCCGAGTTTCAGTCCATCCAGTTGTCGATTCCTTCGGGAAGCCATTTGCCATGTCTGACAGACGGCGAGAGTCTGGCAGCTGAAAAATTTCGCTTCCTCGGGGTGCGATTGCGGCATTTACGTAGGGAGCGGCCTCTAAAGAGGCTATTGATTACCAGCACAATCCCGCATGAAGGTAAGAGCATGGTAGCAGCAAACTTAGCCTGCACCTTAGCGCGCAAAGGACAGCAGAAGACTTTGCTGCTGGAAGGAGATGTGCGACGACCGTCCTTGTCACAATTGTTCGGGCTGAATAAGCTTCATGGTGTTTGTGAATTGCTTCAAGGCGAAAATAGTCAAATATCAAATATTTATCATCTGGATGGCCCAGGTTTCTGGATTCTGCCGGCGGGAAATACTACCGACAATCCTCTTGAGCTGTTGCAGTCGCGGAGATTACCGGTGCTCATGGATCAACTCAATGCACTGTTTGACTGGATTGTCATTGATTGCCCTCCAATACTGCCTCTGGCTGATACCAGTGTGTGGTCCCGATTATCAGATGGGATTCTATTAGTAGCACGACAAGGCACTACCGATAAACGTCACCTGCAACAGGGCCTGGAAACGATTGATTATGAAAAGCTGATTGGCGCGGTATTGAACTGCTCACAAGGCTCCGCCAACAGCGATCATTACTACTACTATCGTCCCTCCACATCACCGCGAAACGACTCCCCTGAAAATTAGCCATTTGTAATCTCCACCACCGAGAGAACTACAGCATGCAAATATCTATTGAATCGAGGCACCTCGGCGATGTCGTCGTGATCGTGCCGGAGGTCTTCCAAGATAGTCGCGGTTTCTTTTCAGAAACGTTTCGTGCCGATCAATTCAAAGAGCTCAATTTACCTACTGAATATGTACAGGACAATCACTCGCAATCGATCAAAGGTGTTGTCCGCGGCCTACATTTTCAGTGGGATCCACCGATGGGTAAACTGATGCGAGTTTCTTCTGGGAGCGCATTCCTGGTAGCCGTTGACATACGTAAGGGATCGCCAACGCTTGGGAAATGGGTAGGCATCGAGGCTTCGGCTGCGAACCGGCGCGCTGTCTGGGCGCCACCGGGTTTCGCTCGCGGGTTTTGTGCTTTGTCGGATGTTGCAGAGATTCAATACAAGTGCACTGGCATATACAACGGTAAGGCAGAGTCTGGCATTCGCTGGGATGACCCCGCGATCGGCATCGACTGGCCACTCAATAATGTCATCGTTTCCGACAAGGATCGCAACGCTCGCACTTTGGCAGAGTGGCTTCTAACTCCAGAATCCGACAATTTTCAATATGCCGAAACAAATCAACCCGAATTTTCTCTCCGGAGCTAATTAATGAGATTACTTATTGCAGGAGGCGCCGGCTACTTAGGCTCGGTGCTAATCCCTAAACTCTTAGAACGCGGTTACAAAGTAGATGTTGTAGATCTATTCTGGTTCGGCAACCACTTGCCACGGCAGGCAGGAGTTCTGAACAAAGACATATTTCAGCTTACTGCAGAGGATCTTGAACCTTACGATCAGGTGGTATTTCTTGCCGGGCTTTCTAACGATCCGATGGCAGAATATTCTCCCAGCAAGAACTTCATTTTCAATGCCGCTGCTCCAGCATACCTAGCGTATATTGCCAAGAACGCTGGGGTAAAACGTTATATTTACGCATCCTCGTGCTCGGTTTATGGTTACACAGAGAATGAATTATTCGATGAATCCAGAGCTGTTAGCTCCAGCTACCCGTACGGAATATCAAAGCTTCAGGGTGAACAGGCCGTCATGCAACTGGCCAGCGACAAATTCTCTGTAATTGCTTTGCGTAAGGGAACTATCTCTGGATACAGTCCTCGAATGCGCCTGGACCTAATTATCAATACGATGTTTAAGACCGCGGTGAAGGATCGTACGATTGTCGTGAACAATCCGTCGATTTGGCGACCGATCCTCAGCATCGAAGATGCTGCAACTGCGTACATTCGTGCGATAGAGGCTAATCATAAAATTTCAGGCATCTTCAATCTCGCATCTGGCAACTACACCGTTGGCGAGGTGGCCGACCTTATCAAGAGCGCGGTTGAGGAAAGGCTTAATATTCGAGTCAACCTATGCATCAAGCATATTGAGGATTTTCGCAACTATAAAGTTAGCACTGAAAAGGCGGCTAACGTCCTCAGTTTTCATCCAACCGGAACAGTTAAGTCAATTGTAGATAATCTAATTGACAATATGGATAAGTTCCAAGATTGGGACAACCCCGCATACGCTAATATCCAATGCTTCAAGCTGATTGAGACCGCAATTGAAGTTCATAATATGGTCGGTGCTGCCTGAAAGAGTTTGGGTCGCCATATTTATCAAAGTAAATCCAACCGATAGGCCCCTCCGCAATATCAATTTCCTCCCCAATTCTCCCTGTCTTTAGGGCTCTTAAGATATCTTTGGCTCCGATTGTGTTTTTACACAATTACTGAGGCGAATAAGGAGAAGGTGCAGTGACTTTACTAGATTCGATTGACGAAGCAACTGCTCGCTCGTTGCTATACAGCACGATTTGCGAACGGAATTCCCTCAGCGAAGAGAACTTTCGACGAACGCTCGCCGTAGAACGCAAGCGAACAGAGCGTTCCGGAAAGCCCTTCCTTCTCATGTTGTTTGAGGCTGGAAATCATCAAGGCACCGAGAAGAATGGCAAAGCTCTTGACATTGTTATTTCGGGGTTGTTGTCGTCTACACGGGAAACAGATGTGATTGGCTGGTACAAAGAAAAAACCACTGTTGGCGCAATGTTTACCGGGCTTACTGCCGAGGATAAGAGTTCAATCCTGAGCACAATTTTAAGTAGAGTGAGTCGTACTCTCCGAGACCTTTTAACTTCTGATCAATTTAGTCAAGTAAACATCTCATTTCATTTCTTTCCAGACGACTGGGATCATGACGCCACTGGGCGGCCAAGTAATGCAGCGCTCTATCCTGACTTGTCTAAATACGATGATTCTAAGCGACCTCAACTGGGGATTAAACGGGCAATGGATATCGCCGGAAGCTTACTGGCTTTGATTCTGTGCACCCCTTTGCTATTCATGATTGCATTGGCAATAAAAGTGTCATCTAAAGGCCCTATTGTTTTCAGGCAGCAACGCGTAGGACAATACGGCCAATGCTTTACATTCCTTAAGTTCCGCTCTATGCGGATTGACAATGATTCCAGCTCTCACCGCGAATATGTTACGAAGCTAATCGCTGGCCGTGCTTCCCGCGAGCCAGTGAACGGGAAAGGGGACGGCGTATACAAGCTCGCCAACGATAACAGGATTACACCGTTGGGAAAGCTCTTGCGAAAGACAAGCCTTGATGAGTTGCCCCAATTCCTAAATGTATTACGGGGAGAAATGTCTTTAGTTGGCCCTCGCCCGGCAATCCCTTACGAGGTAGCCGCGTATCAAACGTGGCATCGCCGTCGGGTGCTGGAAGTCAAACCGGGAATTACCGGATTGTGGCAGGTCAATGGCAGAAATAGGATCAAATTTGACGACATGGTTCGATTAGATCTGCATTATGCAAAATGCTGGTCTCCCTGGCTCGATCTCAAGATCATTCTGCGTACACCTAGTGCAGTTTTAAAAGGTGCGTGTTGAACTGAGCCATCTCAATTCAAAGAGCTAGCTAGGTAAAGTTTAAAAGGATGGGGAAAAAATCGTGAATTTTGGTGTGATTGGTTATGGTTATTGGGGGCCCAATGTAGTCCGCAATCTTGCCAGTCTGGAAGATTCCCAGGTTGTCGCGATTGCGGAAATGAGCCCAAATGCCAGAAAGCGCGCACAAAAGGCTTATCCGGGAATCCATATAACCTCGAATGCTTCAGAAGTAGTTTCGTCAGCACAAATTGATGCTGTCGCTGTTATCACTCCTGTCTGGACACACTATGAACTGGCAAAGGCAGCATTAGAGAATGGCAAACATGTATTCGTTGAAAAGCCATTCACGAGCAACTCGTCGCAGGGAGAGGAACTAATTAATATCGCCCAGCGAAAGAGCCTAAAAATTATGGTGGACCATACCTTTTTGTTTACAGGAGCTGTGAAGAAAATCTCACAGCTTCTTAACGAAGGGACCTTGGGAAAGCTTTATTACTATGACTCCACTCGCGTCAACCTGGGGCTCTTCCAGCACGATATTAATGTTCTTTGGGATCTTGCTCCTCATGACCTTTCGATCATGGACTACCTTATCAAGACGAGTCCTGAAGCAGTAGTTGCGACGGGGCAAAAGCATCTTAATGGTCACGAAGATGTGGCATTCATGACGCTCTATTTTCCGGAGAAAGTTATAGCGCATATCAACGTGAATTGGCTCTCACCTGTGAAGGTGAGGACTACGCTTATTGGCGGGGAAAAGCGGATGCTGGTCTGGAACGATCTAGAGGCCGACGAAAAGGTAAGAGTATATGACAAGGGAGTGAACATCACGAACCGTGAAGGGGTCTACGAGTTGCTGGTGAACTATCGCTCCGGGGATATGTGGGCTCCTCAGTTGGAACAGGTCGAAGCTCTGCGTTTGGAATTGGCTTATTTTGTGGATTGCATTTCCAATGGAGAGAATCCATTTAATGACGGATGTGCCGGACTTCGAGTGGTAAAGATGCTGGAAGCGGCCAGCGACTCCTTGAGCAAAAGGGGCTCGTTAGTTTATCTATGAATGTCTATAACTGCATTTCAGACGACGTAAAACTTGGGATAAATGTTCAGTTGTCGAAATTCATTAATTTATATGGATGTGAAATCGGAGATGAGACAAAAATAGGCGCATTTGTCGAAATTCAAAAGAATGCGAGCGTCGGCCGCAGCTGTAAGATTTCAAGCCATACTTTCATCTGCGAGGGTGTGACCATCGAAGATAATGTATTTGTTGGCCATGGTGTCACTTTTATCAATGATTCCTACCCTAGAGCGACCACTAGTCACGGACAACTTCAAACCGAGAAAGATTGGAAAGTTGAGCGGACTGTGGTGAAATGCGGGTCCTCGATAGGTTCCGGCTCGACTATTCTTTCTAACGTGGTGATCGGCGAAAACGCTATTGTTGGCGCAGGTAGCGTCGTTACACGTGACGTCCCTCCCAACTCTATCGTTGCAGGCAATCCAGCAAGGCTATTCCGCTCTATTTCATCTGACGCGGAATGCGTAGAAAACATAAATGCCGTAGCGAACGGCACGAGCAAGACATAGATAATTTAGAGGCGCATCTAATGAAGATTGCAGTTGTGGGAGCTGACGGCCAACTAGGTAAAGATATTATTGATGCCTTCACGATGAATGGCGATGACGTAGCTCCATTAAGCCATTCTCAGATAGAAATCACAGAGCAGTCCTCTGTATCATGCGTGCTCGAAGAGATTCATCCGCATGTGGTCATTAACACAGCCGCGATGCATCATGTAGAAAACTGTGAACGTGATCCGGCGAAAGCGTTGGAAGTAAATGGTCTTGGTTCGAAGAATCTGGCTGTCACGGCCCAGCGACTTGGTTCGATTCTTATTCATATCAGTACCGATTATGTTTTTGACGGGAGCAAGGGGAGCCCATACACGGAGGTCGACAGCCCGCGCCCGCTGAACACCTACGGTATCAGCAAGTTGGCAGGCGAACATTTTGTTCAAGCGAATGCAGAAAAACATTTCGTCGTCCGCACGTCTGGTCTATACGGTAAGAGTCCCTGCAGGGCCAAAGGTGGACTTAACTTTGTAGAGTTAATGTTGAAACTGGCAAATGAGCGGGGAGAGGTACGGGTTGTGGATGACGAAGTTGTGTCGCCAACTTCTACCGCGGAACTTGCAGAGCAGTTGGTTCGATTGAGCCGTTCTGATTGTTATGGGCTCTACCATGCAACTGCGGAGGGCAGTTGTTCTTGGTACGAGTTTGCTCGCGAGATATTTGCACTAACAAATACCACAGTTCGTTTGAAGACTGCCAAATCAAGCGAATTTCCCGCCAAAGTCCCTCGACCAAAATATTCTGTGCTAGACAATAGGGCGTTAAAGTACCAAGGCTTGAATGTTTTGAAGCCTTGGCAGATTGGGCTACAGGCGTATTTGGAAGTACGTACCAAATCAGCATCCCTTCAGGCGAGTGCCTCGCCGCAACTGGTGTAAATCCACACGAAACTTGTCATAAAAAGGTAGCGAAAGGATCCTCGGAATGTCAGGTAATGGAAGTATTCCGTTTCTGGACTTGGTTAGCCTACACGATGAACTTGAGGAAGAATTACTCCCGGTTTTTCAAAGGGTGCTCAAAACAGCGGGTTTTATAGGCGGTCCGGTCGTTGATCAATTTGAGCAAGAGTTCGGATTTTTCTGCGATACAGCGTACTGCATTGGAGTTGCGAGCGGGACTGATGCGGTTCGTTTCGCTTTGATGGCAGCCGGAGTACGATCGGGCGATGTGGTGGTGACAGTGCCCCACACATTTATTGCTACAACGGAAGCCATTAGCCAGGCAGGCGCGCGCCCAGATTTTGTAGATATCGACGAGCGCACCCACGGAATGGATCCGAATAAACTGCGGCAATACTTGGAGCAGGAATGTGAAGTTGATGCGAAGAATGGAAGACTAATTCATCGAAAATGGAACGCTCCAGTGACTGCGATAGTGCCGGTTCATATTTACGGTCAAGTCGTAGATATGGACCCAATCATCGAATTGGCCGGTCTTTATAACTTGATTGTTGTCGAAGACGCATGTCAGGCCCACGGTGCTGAGTATTTCTCAAGAACGCAGAACCGCTGGATGAAGGCCGGATCTATGGGGGATGTTGGTGCGTTCAGCTTTTATCCAGGGAAAAATCTAGGTGCTTGCGGCGAAGCTGGAGCTGTTACAACGAATAACGAGAGGGTTGCTTCTAAAATTCGTCTGCTTCGAGATCACGGCCAATCACGCAAGTATTATCACCAGGTTGAAGGCTACAACGGGCGGCTTGATGCCATCCAAGCCGGAATTTTGCAAGTTAAACTTCGTCATCTCGCAGAATGGAATCGACAGCGTCGTGCATCTGCTGAATATTATCGCGAGCTCATGGAAGGTAATTGGCCTGATCTTTCGATTCCGTTTGAGCCATCCTGGTCTCGTTCTGTTTATCACCTCTATGTGGTTCGTACGCTTGAGCGAGATAAGCTACAACAGCACCTGACTATGCGTGGCATTGGCACTGGAATTCACTACCCAATACCTGTTCATCTTCAGGATGCCTATCGATCGATGGGTTTCAAGCGAGGAGATTTTCCAGTCGCAGAAGATGTAGCCGCACAGGTACTTTCTTTGCCCATGTTCCCCGGCTTGACGGCTCAACAACAACGCAGAGTAGTCGAGGAAATAGCATGCTTTGAAAAAACCGCCGAAGAAGAATCACTTCAACCTGTCCGGGTTTAGGGTTCCTCTAGCATTTTTGACACAAGAGATTTGAACGTGAAGTTCACCGGTCCACAAGCTCTAACAAACAAGATGAATCGACCTACGTCTGTGTGTATCGTCGTCGAGAATCTTCCAGTACCACTGGACAGGCGTGTCTGGAGCGAGGCGTGCGCGCTACGTGATGCGGGCTATGCTGTTTCGGTGATCTGCCCGAAAGGGAAGACCTCTCACATAAGCAGCTATGAGATCCTTGAAGGAATACATATCCATCGCCATCGATCGTGGGATGCTTCGACAACCATTGGGTATCTGGCTGAGTACGGCTTGGCGCTCGTTGCTGAGCTTTATTTGATTCTAAAGGTCTTCACTCAGACAAGATTCCAAATTTTACATGGATGCAATCCTCCTGACACTATATTCCTGCTGGCGTTGCTTTTAAGGCCATTCGGTGTTCGTTTTATCTTTGATCACCATGATTTGTCGCCAGAATTGTTTGAGGCTAAGTTTGGAGGAAAGAAGCAAATATTCGCGACGCTCGCTCATCTTGCCGAAAAATGTTCATTCAGGGCGGCTCGAGTTTCTATTGCAACGAACGAGTCTTTTAAAGAGGTTGCAATCGAGCGTGGAGGAAAGTCACCCGAGCAGGTGTTCGTCGTTAGAAATTGCCCTGATCTGAAAAAGATAGGCCCCGCTAGGCCTCGATCAAGTCTAGAGACAAAGAAAATCTTACAAGTTGCGTATGTCGGATTTATGGGCCCGCAAGATGGATTGGATATCTTGCTCGAATCTATTGAATATATCGTTAAGCATAAAAAACGGCAGAATACGAAATTCCTTTTGATCGGGGGCGGCACGGTGCTTCCGAAACTCCAATCCATAGCTGCTGAAAAGCAAATCGAATCCTTCGTAACATTTACGGGTCAAGTTTCGCATAACCAAGTGATAGATTATTTGTCGGATTCAGACATAGGCGTGGCGCCTGACCCTAAAACTCCGATGAACGATCACTCGACCATGATAAAGATCTTTGAATACATGGCATTTGGGTTACCGGTAGTGCTCTTTGATTTAAAAGAGGGTCGGCGTTCTGCAGGTCCTGCCGCACTCTATGCGCATCCCAACGATCCGATCGATTTCGCTAACCAATTGATAAATTTGCTCGATAGCGGCGAGCTTCGTCAAAGACTTGGCGCATGTGGTCGTAAGCGTATAGAGGAAAGTTTTAATTGGGAGACAGAAAAGGTCGCATTATTAGAAGCATATAACATGGCATTGCAGAGCAGCTAAACTTGTCAGGGCGAACGAGAGTTACAACTAAATGGTATCGGCTCTACTAAGCAACGCCGCATTGCGCGTCATCTTGATCGCATCAGTTTTGATAGCCTCCATATTTGGTGGGGCACCACACTGTTACGGCTCTGATTTGGTTTTTATTCGCCCGAATCAAGATATATCGGTAGTACAGCGGGAAATGCAGGTAGCCGCCGACTTTTACGGAGTTGACCTGAGAGTCGTCATAGCTGGCTCAAAGGCGGATCTACCAGCGATTCGAGCTGCGATCGAAGACAAAGAATCCATTGGAGTAGCTATCGATGCGGATACATTCCCTGTAGTTGGCAAGAACGAGTTGCTACGCTCTCTGAGTCGCAGTCCTGGCAATGGTGTTCCGCTACTCGTACTCGGAATCAAGCAGGATCTGAATCAGGGACTTGCGCAGTCTTGGTTGGGTAGAGATGCAATCCGATGTGGGCGATTCGAGGGCTCACCCGATTCTCGCATTGCATTCAATCACGTGAACGGCGTGACAGAGCAATTAGGCGGTCTTAAGATTGCCTACGCAGCTCAAAAGTCTTTCTATTACGCCTCTGTCGATAGTGGAAAAGGGCAACCTGTCGAGAGTGTTTTGGATGGAGGTAAATCTCGCCCTGTTTTTGTTAAAAACGTGATTGGACGCCAGATAGTATTCCAGACATGTGACACACCTGACAGAGGCAATATTGCTGAGAGCCAGGATATCGTGAGCGCCTTTCTCGAAATCGCACCGGCGATGATCTTTACAAGATATGCCGCCGGCGAACACGGCTGGCACGCCCTTCATTATTACGCCAACTTTACAATCGACGACCCATGGTTGCGTGAGCCGTATGGCTATGTCGACTATAAGGGTCTTCTGGCGGAAATGGAGAAGCACAACTTTCATACGACGATCGCCTTTATTCCATGGAACTATGAACGTAGCCAACCTGAGGTGGTGTCGCTCTTTCTCAATCATCCCGATAGATTTTCAATTGCGGTACATGGAAACGATCATGATCATAAAGAGTTTACAGACTACCGAACGAAGCCTCTGACCGAGCAGGTCGGTGACATGCGGCAAGCTATAGCACGGATGGAGCGTTTTCAAAAGCTAACCAACGTTCCATATGACAAGGTCATGATATTCCCACACAGCATTGCTCCGGCGCAGACGCTCGGCGCTCTCAAAACATATAACTATTTAGCTACGGTCAACTCCTCGAATGTTCCGCAGAATGCCACAAGACCAGCAAGTACGTTAGATGTACTACGGCCGATTGTCCTGTCATTCGACGCATTTCCAAGTATCAGCCGATATCCGGCAGGGATAGGCGTTCCGGAAGCATATGTTGGAATAAACCAGTTTCTTGGCAATCCGTTATTCTTCTACGATCATTCAGACCTTTTTTCCAGAGGAATTGAAACGTTCGATCAGATTGCCGACGAGGTAAACCGACATGAACCTGCCACTGAATGGCGCAATTTAGGAGAGATCGTAAGACACTACTATGTAGAGAGGCTCAGGGACGATAGCAATTATGATGTCCAAGCATTTTCTAACAGTCTCTCTCTGGAAAACACTGTTGGCAGGGATGTGACATTTTTTGTACGGAAACAAGAGACAGGCAGCCAGAAAATAGCTTCCGTCACTGTAGACGGCGAAATATATCCCTATTCCTATCAAGAAGGTCAAATTAGATTAACTGTCCCGGTCAAGGCCGGCGCGACCAGCTCTATCTCGATCCAATATGCGAATGATCTTCGACTGGCGTCGATTGATGTGTCGCATGATTCCATCGTAGTATTTTTGCTTCGAATGGGATCCGATTTCCGTGATATCTATTTAGCAAAATCTCCGATGGGTCTTGCGGTCATTCGTTTTTATAACGAGCACGAAGTAAAACCAGTCGAAGCAGTTGCCTGCCTGGTTGTGCTCCTAGCAGCGTTGGCATATCTGGCACATCGTTTGTATCGTGTTGTGAGAAAGCGCTCTCCGTCGAATCAAAGCCGCCCTTATTCACTCGTGAATTGAAAGCTCAGATTAAACAGAGCATTTGTGTCAGGCCTGTGCGCGCCCGTTCCTCTTTCCAGCCTTAGCCACCCGTTCTTAAAGCCACTTCAAAAAGGAAATCGATGAATCCTGCATATATCGTAATTACTCCTGTTCGTGATGAGGAGAAATACATCGAGTCAACCATTGGATCCGTGTTGAACCAAACAGTACGACCACTCGAGTGGGTGATCGTTGATGATGGCTCCATTGATCGAACGGGAGAAATTGCTGACCAATATGCAGCGCAACACCCGTGGATTCATGTCATACACCGAAAGAACAGAGGCTTTCGCAAATCAGGTGGCGGTGTGATGGAGGCGTTTTATGACGGGTACAACAACCTCCAATCCAAGGGTTGGGATTTCATCGTAAAACTAGATGGTGATTTAACCTTTGCTCCTGACTATTTCGAGAAGTGCTTTGACTATTTCCGCCGGGACCCCGATCTTGGAATCGGCGGTGGGGAGATTCACCATAACGTTTCTGGAGGAATGAAACTCGAAGTGAATCCTAGGTTTCATGTCCGTGGAGCGACCAAGATTTACAAAAAGGTTTGCTGGGATGCGATTGGAGGACTTTGGCCAGCTCCAGGATGGGACACAATCGATGAAGTTAAGGCAAACATGTTGGGTTGGAAGACCTATGCTTTCTTCGACCTGCATTTGCTTCATCATCGTTTCACAGGAACTGAAGATGGCTTTTTCCGTGACAGGGTCAAGCATGGCGTAGCGTGTTATGTTTCCGGCTACCATCCATTGTTTGTAACTGCGAGTTGTTTACGCCGGCTCGCCAAGAAGCCTTATCTCATCGGCTCGGTTGGGGTCATGTATGGATTTGTGAAAGCTCATTTCTCCGGACCTTTACGTTTGAAGGAGCGCTCTTACTTAGCGTATATACGGGGGCAACAACTACGACGACTGTGCGGGATGGAAACCATTTGGAGATAGCATCACCGATATTGTAATCATATGTGTGGAATCTGCGGAAAATTAGTTTTCGGCGCTAATGAGACGGTCTCGCCCGAACTCGTAAAGGAGATGGCGGATACGATCCATCATCGCGGTCCTGACGACGAAGGATATTACGTGTCGGGGCCCATCGGTTTGGGCTTTCGTAGACTCTCAATCATTGACCTTCAAAG
>Ga0126381_100001933_pt1 | contig 22305 bp, 15 predicted proteins | sample PanSoiMetPlot_28_FD_96465 | JGI IMG/M metagenome (GOLD analysis project Ga0126381, IMG submission 96465) | Tropical forest soil microbial communities from Panama - MetaG Plot_28 | ecosystem: Environmental > Terrestrial > Soil > Tropical forest > Bulk soil | place: Panama | collected 2016-02-17 | reverse complement strand
CAGTTCAACCCGCAGTCGATCAAGGACGGCGCGCTCGAAGCCCGACTCGAGTCCTACCCCGCTATGCGGCTCCCCTTGGCGAAGCTCATGGAGGATTACCCAACCAACGGCATGATTCGAGCCACGATGAACGGCCGGACAGGCATCCCTGGCGGCGAGGCCGAGAAGGCGATCTACAACGATCAGATGGCCCGTCAAAAGGCCAAAAAAAAGGGAGGGGATCAGGCACCGTCAGACGACTTTGCCCCCCTGCCCGAGGACCAGCTTGAGTCGATCCTCAGCCTCCCGCCCGACAAACGTTTTTCCGCACTGTGCAAGATGCGGCCTGCCCAACTACGAGACCTACGCCAATCACTGAACGCCGACCAACGCCAGCATCTCACCGACGGCTTCACTCCACGGCAGATCGAAGAACTAGCTGCCTTCAACAGCCCTCAGGCCGTTATCGCCGCCGAAGACCTGCAGACGAAGCTCCTGCGCGATATTTACACCGAGTGCCAGTTGAACGAAGTCATGACTGACTTCTGGCTGAATCACTTCAATGTCTACATGAAGAAATCGCAACAAGCCCCTTATTATATTGCATCTTATGAGCGCGATGTGATTCGCCATCGCGCCCTCGGGCGCTTCGAGGACTTGCTCGTCGCCGTAGCCAGCAGTCCGGCGATGCTCAACTACCTCGATAACTCCTCAAGCATCGGTCCACATTCCTTTTTTGCCACTGCCCCACGGCGAAACTTCAGTAACAAAAACAATAAGCGTCCCAGTGGTCTGAACGAGAACTACGCACGTGAACTCATGGAACTCCACACTGTTGGAGTCAACGGCGGGTACACCCAGAACGATGTAACCGAAGTCGCTAAGGTCTTCACTGGGTGGACTGTTGGACAGAGGCGCCTCGGCTCAGCCGATCTGGCTCAGGCCGAATATGACCCGGCGAAACACGAGCCTGGCTCCAAGCAGGTTCTCGGAACCACGATCAGGGACAACGGTGAGAAAGAAGGCATGCAGGTCCTGCATATGCTGGCCATCAGCCCGAAGACTGCCAACTTTATCTCCACAAAACTGGCTGTCAGGTTCGTCAGCGACGATCCCCCACCTGCGCTCGTCGACCGGATGGCGAGGACCTTCCAGACCACCAATGGCGACATCCGCAAGGTCCTGCTCGCCATGATCAACTCCCCTGAGTTCTTCTCAAGGGAAAACTACAGAGTCAAGCTCAAGACCCCGCAGGACTTCGTCATCTCGGCTATCCGAGCATCGGGAGCGAACATCGAGAGCCCCGGAGCGTTGGTGGGCGTCATTGCCGACCTCGGAATGCCTATTTACGGGATGCAGACGCCGAACGGATATTCCATGAAGGCCGATGCCTGGAGTAACACGGCGGCCTTGGTAGAGCGGATGAACTTTGCTCTGGCACTGGCGTCCAACCGTGTCGCCGGAGTCGCGACCGACTGGCCCTCCCTCTTCGGCTCTCAGAACACCTCGCTCTCCCCAGAAGCCAAAACGGCTATCCTCGAAGACAAACTGCTCCATGTAACGATCAGCGAGCGCACCCGGCAGACGATTCTCGGCCAGGTCTCCGGGGATCCGGAGCAGCGGGAGGCAAGCCTTCGCCAGGTCGCCGCGAAGGACCGGCGACGCGACCCGCTGGCAGTAGCGGGCGCCAGACGTCTGACCGAGATGGCAGACGTCGACACCGAATCTGCCCTTGCAGCTGGCCTGTTGTTTGGATCGCCCGAGTTTCAGCGACGCTGATGCGACTTCAGCGGCCAGAGATGGTTGAGCGGACCATTGCCATGGCCAATAGGAGTAGCCGTTCGAAGCGCCTCAGAGACATACCGCTTGGCTGACTCTGCGGCGGCACGCGCTGAATCTCCAAGGACGAGGCGGCACAAAAATGCACTTGAAAGCGCGCATCCCGTCCCGTGGGTTGAGGTGGTAGACACATGCTCACCTGCCAGCCAGATCTCCTCACCCTCGGCCGTACATACAAGGTCATCAGGCGGATCGAGATGTCCACCCGTAGCGAAGACTGTGAGTCTCGGATAAGTGCGCTGCAGAGCTTGGGCGGCCGGGAGAAGATCCGCCCGATGATTTACCGGATATCCGGTTAGAAGACTCAACTCAGCCAGGTTCGGAGTCACCCAATCGACCAACGGCAGCAGATGCGATCGAAGCAATTCAAGTCCTTCCGCTGAGAGGAGTTCCCTTCCAGACGATGACCGCAAAACCGGGTCAAGAACCACTGGAACCAGCGGATGTCGCGACTGGACGCGAGCCACATACTCCGCCACAGCCTTAACCAATGGCGCACTTCCAAGCATTCCGATCTTGATTCCTGCGGGCGGCAGATCGGCATCCAGATAGTCCAAGGTAGCCCCCAGAATCTCCGGCGCGATGGGATGGTTAGACCGTACTCCAATCGTGGATTGAATCGTGAGTGAAGTAATGCAAGAGGTTCCGAAGAGTTGATGAGCCGCAAATACCATCAAGTCTGCAGAAATCCCGGCTCCTGAAGAGGGATCATAGCCCGCGATGGTCAGTACAGTCTGCATCTAAGGTTCAAGAACGATGAACAGGTCGAAATATGGATAAAACCCGATTTTGAACTTTTTTTCAAAAAATATCAGGATCCCATGGAAAATGTCTCCGAACCGTACTTTTTGTGGAAAATCAGCCCGAAAATGACCGAATATCGGCGGTTTCGAGGTCGATTTTCTTTACCATAACCTAGGAGATCGATCAAGTCTAAAGCAGAGATAAACCCAGTACCATGATTGACTTAGCTGCTTTGAGTCAAGACAATAGTAGATGGAGTTTATGCCATGAAGATCATTCCTTCTCAATTGCGAGGCCTGCGGGTTCGGACGATGAAAGGCGGAGTTGCTCTCGTGACACTCTCGCTGACGCTAGGGCTTTCAGCGGCGAGCGATCCGGCTCCTCAATCGAAGCCGCAGTCACCGCAAGTCAACAAGGGACGCCGCTGGTACCAAATTGGTCTGGCATCCTGGTACGGAAAATACTTCCAGGGTAAAAAGACCGCCAACGGTGAGTCCTATGATATGAACGGACTTACGTGCGCCCATCGCAGCCTTCCGCTGGGCAGTTGGATTCGCGTCACCAACATCAGGAACAGTCGATCCGTCTTTGTACGCGTGAACGATCGTGGCCCTGTCCCCGAGGACCGCATCGTCGATCTCTCCTACGGTGCTGCTAAGGCAGTGGGACTTGAGGATCGTGGCGTAGGCAGAGTAAAGCTCGAGCCTCTGCGCCCAGGTGATCCTGAGATGGCAAAGCAGCTTATCGCTCAGCTACGTCTGCCCTATGTTCCACAGTTTGGGTTTTAGACTGGTAGGGTGAGTCCCGAGAGAGATCCCATCCTTCTGTCGAACGCGAAGGACCGTCTGGCAGTCGCTCTAGATGTTCCCGATGCACGTGTTGCTCTTGATCTCGTTGATCGGTTGGAGGATACCTGCCGCTGGCTGAAGGTAGGCATGGAATTGTACTACGCAGCCGGCAATGCCCTGCTCGCAGAACTCCGTGCCCGCGGGTATAGCATCTTTCTCGACCTGAAGCTGCACGACATCCCCAACACCGTTGCTGGTGGTGTTCGTTCGGTCATGGGTGCAGGAGCGGGTCTCCTGACCGTTCATGCCGGCGGTGGAGGAGCGATGCTCCGCGCGGCGGCTGATGTCGCAAATCAACCCACCGCACCACGCCTTCTCGCCGTCACTGTCCTGACCAGCATGGACGCAGCAGAGCTACACGCGACCGGCGTTTCCGGCTCTCCCGCCGAACAGGTTCTGCGGCTCGCGCGATTGGCATGGACCTCCGGAATCAAAGGTATGGTCTGCTCGGCCGAGGAGGTAGGCGCGCTTCGCAAGGAACTCGGCCCTGAAGCATTTCTCGTAGTTCCCGGGATTCGTCCCGCTGGAAGCGCGAAAGACGATCAAAGGCGCATAGCCACCCCGCAGGACGCGATTGCAGCCGGGGCCTCGATGCTGGTGGTCGGGAGACCCATCACTAAGGCGTCCGACCCAGGCCAAGCTGCGAGGGAGATTCTCGCGCAAATCGCTCAGGCGATTCCTAATCCTGCGCTCCTTAACTAAGCAGTCCGCTTTGGCAGAGGCTATGGACCTGTTTGGTAAAACAGAAGCAGATGAAGAAAGGAAGAGGCCGTGTCCGAGCACGGCCTCTTCCTTTTTGCCGAGCAAACGCAAGCAGACCTAACACTCAACAACTACTTGTGCAAAATAATGGGGGGAGGGTGTAAGGAAGAAACGGTAAGGCGCTGATACGCCTTACCGCTCGCTTTGGAACTTTGAAACGCTTAGGTGAGAGACTCGGAGATCTGGTTCGTCACGGCGGTATCGCTGAGACGCAGAACCAACGCCTTGGCCGATCCCCCGCCCCGGAGGAACTCCGTGAGATCAAGCTCCGTGACCTCGTAGCCCAGTCTGGTGAGCCGGTCAGCGAGGTTGCTACCCACCGGACTCATCAGGATAGTGCGGCCCACATTGATGACGTTGCAGGCAAATTGCGTGGCCTCGGCCTCAGTCACCGTGATCCGCATCTGCGGAGCATAGGCGGCCTCGATCTTCCGACGCGACGGAGCGTCGAACGCCTCCGGAAAATAAAGGATGTGGCCGCCGCTCAGCGGAGCGAAGCATGTATCGAGGTGATAGAAGCGCGGGTCAACCAGGTGAAGTGAAGTAACCGCCGTATGCCAGGCATCAGCGACATGCTTGTGGCTCTGCCGGCAGGTGCGAAGGCCGTGCGCAGCCCATAGATGATCGCCGGTGGCACTGAAAAGAGCATCACCCTCACCTTCGAACGCAGTCTCACGCGGAGTGTCCCAGACGAGGAAACCCGCGTCCTGGAACCAGCCGCGGAGGTGCGGCTCTTCGGTCTGCCGCTGCGGATGAGCGAAACTCGAGAGCGCTGCAACGCCATGTTGCACGAGCGCCGCATGACCAACGAAGACCATGTCAGGCGACCCGGGACGACCATGGATCAGGCGGATGTCAGCGACGCGCTGAAGCTGATGGTAGAGGTTTTTCCATTGAGCAAAAGCCGCATCGCGTGAAGGTCGATGGAGATTGCCCGCCATCCACGGATTGATGACGTAGTCCACGTCATACCACTCCGGGGGGCACATCAGGTAAGTTGGCTTGTCAAAATGAGGTAGTGGTGCAAGAGCTGAAGGAATTGCTGCGGGGGAAATGCTTGTCATAAAACCTGAGTTCCTACTTTCCGCAGAAGAGTCTGCCCTCTGAAGCAGACAATCGTCAAGCGGAGTAACGGTCATTTTTTGTACAACTTTGGTTCCAGAGAATTTACATCGAGACCTCGGATCCACACGACAAAAGGCCCCGCGAGGGGCCCATCGTCAAAAGCCGCTATATACTTGATTGTAATATAGTTATAGCTTCTCAAAGAACTCGCATGCCGAACAGGAGATATAAACTCCGCCCGGAGTTCCGCGCTCCCGGTCCTTCACGCGCTTCACGATGCGGGTTGGCTTCGAGCACTTCGGGCAGTCGGTGCTCTTGTGGGTATCCATGACCTTCTTACGGTCGCCAGTCTTGGCAATCTTCGCCATAGGTAGTTTCTCCTGATAAATGTCTCAGCTCGCGCGCCGGATGGGTTCCGCCTGGCCAAATCGGCGCGGGCAGAGATAGCATCCTGTACTTCTCGTGTGGATCGTGCGGACCTGGCCGCGGTGATGATCGAAGAGAAGAACTGCGGTTGTTGCTCACCTATGATTCTACACGATCGGCTAAATTACCGCAGGTTCGGAAACCGCGTCGACGTGGGCCGTCCAGGGGTCGGATTGATTGGTCCCTGAGGAGCGGTCGGCGTCGAGGTCGGATCAGAGCCCTGGGACCCCGGCGTAGGCGGAATCGGCGAATTGTCCTTCGGATACTGAACCTGACCCTGGCCACTCGGAGGAGGTGCAGCCTCGCCCGGCAATCTTAGGGTTGGTGGTGGTGCTGCGTGACCGTTCTCTTTATCTCCGTCCTTGGTGTCTCCCATAGCGACTTCGCGCGTATCCGCCGGATCACGCATGCCACCCATCTCGTCCTTGTCGTGAATCTCAACCGGCTTGCCGAGTGCAGCAATTTCGACCACGGTCACGCGATCCCCAACGAAGCGAACAAACTTCACCGTCTGCGGAACATGGCCGTAGATCCACTCTTCGTATCGCTGCCCATTTGGATCGCCGCTCTGCTGCTCGCGCATCTTGCTCTCTGGAGCTCCTAGGGCAGCCAGAACCATCCTGTGGTTCATCCCGACCAGAACTTCATGCGCGGCAATAGCGTCGCGCAGCTTGGGTGGAAGCGTATCAGCGTAAGCTTGTTCTGAGGACTTCACGCCAAAATCGATGACTGGCTCGAGCAGCGCCTTTACCTCCGGCGCCGAAAGCTCAGGAACGAACCCCTCAAAGGTCAGCGTGACACGCGCGCCATTCGCCTTGTCTGGTGTCGCTACTACAGGATTGTCGTTGAACTGCACATGGCTGAGAAAGCGATGCTTCGCGTATGGACCACCATTCAGATCGAGGATGATGCTATCGCCCTTGAACGTGAGCGCCGTGATGATGACCCGATCTCCCGGAGCGGCCGCCTGCCCTTTCTCGAAGATGATCTTGCGATAATCGGCCGGGCCAGGTGAGAGATTCCCGTTAGCATGAAGCGTAATTCCAGCCACTGGCAATGCAAGATGCGCGAATCCCTGCTCCGCCTCAAGGTTGCGAACCAGGTCACGACGCCCGCGCTCCGTCAGATGTTCGGTTGGCAACGGCAGATTGGTCCGAGTGAAATTCGTAGAGATGTCCGCAGTTGCGGTCTTCTCCCCGACAACGAAGACCTGTGCGTATAGAGGTACCGAAAGTGCGAGACTACCTGCGAGGAGAGCCCATCTGCGCGTTCCCATGGAAGCACCTCAGATACACACAAGCTTGCGCCTTCTCTATTCTTTTGACAAGGCCTCCGCCACGAAGTTTCTTTCCATGTGGTCAGCTGAACAAGATTTTTACAAATACTGGCTGAAATCAGCTAAGGCCTGGGCTCTTCGCCGGTTGAGCGGCCTTGTGGGGTGACCGGCAGAATCTGGATCAGAGGTTCGTTCACCTGTTTCTCCATAGCGCTGTGCGCCGGCGGTGGCGCAATGTCCATGGGATAACCTCCCGGGACGATGACTGGATGAGTGTAGTTCCAGGCATAGCCGCGGGTCGTGCGGACTAGCACAACCACTGCGACCATAAGCGCAAGCAGCGAGACCGCGCTGGCCTCCGGACCAAAATCGCCGCCAGTGAGCCAGCTGGGTGCATAGGCGGTCGACTGAACCACAGTTGAATTCGCTACCGAACCTGTAACGGGCAGTCCAAAGAGAATCCCGATGCTGGCATTCCAGGCGAAGTGCAGCCCCCAGGAGAGCCACAGTCCATAGGTTCTGAACCAGCCAACGGCCAGAAGGACACCGGCAAGAAATGTCACTGCGAAAGCAAGAAAGGAACCATTTCCCGTCACGGTGTGGGCAAGTCCGTACAATCCAGCAAGAAGAACCGTCGCGCGAGTGGGACCGATAGCTTCGATCAGACAACGAAACGGAAACCCGCGAAAAACAACCTCCTCTGCCAAGGTGCCCACGGCGAGACCAACGATATTTACGACGATCAGCCCAAACGCTCGCGGCTCAGTCCAGAATCCGATGGAGAGTGCCCTCGTCAGCACGAGGGGGACTACCGAGACAACCCCAATTCCCCAACCGATGGCAGCCCCCAAAAGCCATTCGTGAGAAGTCGTGGCGCGACGAGGAAGCCCGAAGAGTTCGCGGAGCGAACTGGGACGACGTGCAATATTCGTCAGTAAAAAAAATCCGACAGCAAGCAAAAACAGCAGGAAGAGCGAAGCGACCAGTGGTTGCAAACCGTCCGCATTGAATCGATTCGTCAGCCCGCGTGCAGAGCGTGTTGCGAGACTCTGAGATGCGACATACCACGCCATGGCGGTCCCAAAGAGCGCAATCGGGAGGGCGCGGCCGGAACGATCAGGATGAGTCGAACTGAACTCGGACAACTTGTTTGCTCCGGAATGCAACAGGCCTCTACGCCGTAGTGTAGAACTGAGCTATGTTGCGGAACTTTCGATAACGGTCTTCAAGCAGTTGGTCAATGGGCTGGCTTCGCAGCTCCGCCAGATAGTGGCGCAGCCTTTCTCCGACAATGGCAAATGCCATTCCAGGATCGTTTTGGCTCCCACCGTCCGGCTCGGGCAAAACATCATCGACACAGCGAAGAGCAAGTACGTCATCGGCCGTATATTTGAGAGCGGCCGCCGCCTGCTGTTTCTTCCCTGCGTCCTTCCACATGATCGAAGCACAGCCCTCGGGCGAGATGACTGAATAGATGGAGTTCTCAAGCATCAGGACGCGATCTGCGACAGCGAGTGCCAATGCCCCTCCGGATCCTCCTTCACCAGTAATCGTCGCGATCGTCGGCACACGCAGGCGTGACATTTCCAGCAGGTTGCGAGCGATCGCCTCGCCTTGCCCGCGTTCCTCCGCGCCGATCCCCGGATAGGCTCCCGCAAGGTCGATGAAGGTAAAGATGGGGCGGTTAAACTTCTCAGCAAACTTCATGGCGCGGAGCGCCTTGCGATACCCTTCGGGGTCCGGAGAGCCAAATTTACGAGCCACCCGCTCCTTCAGCGTCCGGCCCTTGAGGTTGCCGATGACCACGACCGGCTCCCCGTTAAACCATGCCATTCCGCAGGACATGGCTGCATCGTCGCCAAAGGCGCGATCGCCGTGGATCTCGCTGAAATTCGTGAAGAGGGCCTCAATGTAATCCATTGGATAGGGGCGTTGCGGGTGACGTGCCAGTTCGGTCTTCTGCCATGCAGCAGGAACAGGTTCGGGCGCTGCATGCGCATGTGCCGGCCTTCGTGCTTCGTGTTCAGCCATCTGACCCATTGTATCGGAGTCAGTCCAAGGGGCGATAACTACGCAAAGTAGACAGGATCACTCAGTTGGTGAGAAAGATCATTTCCCTGGCCAGGCAAAACTAGACGCGATCGGAGGCACATCATGTGCGTCTTCCAGTAGTTCCCAGCGCTGCAACGAAAAGGGTACATTGCCGTTGAGCCATACAAAGTCATGGAACTCCTGAAGCTTGAACGCGCCTCCCTGCTTGTGACGAGCGTCTGACAGCATGCGCATGATATCCAGCTTGCCGGTTTGATATGTGATCGCCTGCCCAGGCGTGGAAGCGAACATCGCCGCCTCGCTGCGCGCCGTACCTACGTCCATCGGAACGGTCGAAGCTAAATAATCAGCGGCCTGTTCCAAGGTGAAAGTGTCGAGCGCGAGCCGGATGTCAACCTCAGTTCGCAGAGCACGTAGGCGCATCATGCTGTAGATGCTCTCCTTCATTCGCGGTGAATCATCAAAGAGGCCGGCCACAAGCATCATCTCTTCGGCATAAAACCCGATTCCTTCATTGGATTCCGAATCATAGTAATGTCGCCGAACAGGATCTGGATTATGCCAACTCCAGGCCATTTGAAAGTAGTGGCCGGGTACGCCTTCGTGGACCATTAAAGGACGTGTATCCATCGCCGTGACGAGGCTAAAGAACCCCTTGGCCTTAGTGGGATCTCCCTTATAACTCGAGCTGTCCTGATCGAGTCGCGAAGGCCCCGTAAGATCATCCGTTACCCCGAGAAACGACAAGGCTGCGACATAAGGTGGGACGGACCTGTCATGGTAATGCTTTACGTAAGTCGGAACCGACAGAATGCCATGGGTCACGAGATACTGACGTATTGCAATTTCGGCCCGCTCGCCGCTGGCAACCTGCGCTTCTACATCCGGAAAGACAGCGAGTTTGGGCAAACCTGTATTGGCAGCCTGTGCGAAGCTTTCAAAGGCAACGGATCTTTCCCACTCTTGCCGCCCCATAGTCAACATCTGCTCAGGTGTGTAAGGCAGCAACGCCACATTCCTAAGGAAGTAGAGATAGCCTTTTCTTCCGACTGCTGTGTTCTCGGAAAAGGCTGTGCCCTTTGTCTTGAGCCATGCACGATAGTCAACCAACGCGATCTGGGCTGCCTTCATGTCCTTCTCAAATTGCTCTCGATTGTTCTCCGTCAACTGCGAGTGGATCGCCGACTTGAATTCCTGTAAGCGGTTCTCAATATTTTCAAGCTCGCGCAAAGCTACTCTCAGATACGGGCCGCGCATATCCGTGAGGTTCTCCCGCGCGCTCTCTAGTGTGGAGGGGATACGTTCCAATCTCGAAAGAAGCTGCCCCTGACGCTCTGCTTCGATGGGCGGCGGAGGAAGAACGACGGCATACACGCTTCCGAGCGTTTGCTGAATATAGAAGTCCGGGTTCTCACGCCACATGGGCATGACGTCCAACTCCCAATAAACACGAGCTATCGCAGATCCAAGCAGTCGATAATCGACCTGATCAGGTATGGAGGCACCCGCCAAATCAAGACTGCGCCACTGCCCTTCAAATTCGGCAATCTGCTGACGGTACCCTTTGACAGCCTCCCCGGACCAGTCAACCTTGAAGTTTGCGGCTCGTTCGATGCGTGGGATGTCATCTTCTGTGAATGGCTGCTCCGTCGCACGCCATCTCCAGAATGATTCGGTTAGAGCGTCAATCTTTGTTCGTTGAAACGATGCAGACGCACAAAGTGGCAAGCAGAACAGAGCGGTGCCAACGAATGCTAGAACCCTGGCTAGTAGCTTCATGGTGAAACACTACAGGGAATGGCGCCATGACGGAAGACAAAGTCCGATTTAATAGCTTCTATTCAATGACGCGAACGCCGCCCTGACCGACCAGTTCTTCAACCCGATCGATGAATAGCCGGTCTGCTGCGACCATCACGTTTTGAGGCTCGAGCACAGCGCAAAACTCGCCCGGCTCTTCGAGATCAAGCAACAGCTTCCCTTTCCCAGGTGCGCCAACCAGAATCGCGTGAAGCTTTTCCAGCAACATCGTATCCGGATTGTGCAGCGGAACCTTGATGCGAAGCGCTTCAGGCAGCTTGATCTTCACATCCTCAAGGGCCTGAATGCTCGAGATAGCAAGCTTTGGAGCAGAGTCATCCTCTCCACGCAGAACGCCTTTGACGAGAACAGGCACATCGATCTTCAGCTTTTCGGCTAGTTTCTCGTAAGACTGCGGAAAGACAATCAGCTCAATCTTGCCAGTGGTGTCCTCAAGCGAAGCCTGAGCATAAAGTTCGCCCGAGCGCTTTGATTTAGATACCTTCAGCCCCGTAATGACACCCGCAATAGCGATCTCGTTCTGCGGTTGCTCATCTCGCCCTCTTCGGAAGACCTGGGGTTCAGGCTTCATCTCGATTGCCGTTGCCGTATCGACGACCTTGATGTTTCGCAGCTTCTCGCGGTACTTGTCCATAGGGTGCCCCGAGACAAAGAAGCCGAGCACTTCCTTCTCGTTCTGCAGTCGCGTGTGCTCGTCCCACTCCGGAACATTCGGCAGAGCATCCTCACTCTTCCCTGCAGCCGAAATATCCGAGTCAAAGATGCCGAAGAGCCCGTGCTGCCCCGCAGCAGCATCGCGCTGGGCCTTCTGAGCACGCTCCATGGCCTTGTCGAGCGCGGCTGTTGTCTGCGCACGAGGTCCAAATGTATCCATCGCGCCAGCCTTGATCAGGGATTCAAGCACGCGCTTATTGAGGCGGCTGAGATCGACTTTCTCGCAGAACTCCCACAGGCTCGCAAACCCCTGCTTCCCTTCTTCACGCAACCCCGCCCGCGCCTGAATGATGGACTCAATCGCATTATGTCCAACGTTCTTGATTGCAGCCAATCCGAAGCCGATTGCGCTTCCCTTCTCCGTGCGCACCGGCGTAAAGTTTGCGTCCGAGGCCTGTACGTTCGGCGGAACGACAGGGATATTCATCTCGCGGCACTCGCCGATGTACTTCACAACGTTCTCTGGCTTCGAAGTTTCACTGGTCAGCAACGCAGCCATGAATTCGACAGGGTAGTGAGTCTTGAGCCATGCCGTGTGATACGCGAGCAACGCATACGCCGCCGAGTGTGACTTATTGAAGCCGTATCCTGCGAACTGCTCCATGAGATCGAAAAGCGCACCAGCCTTGTCCTTCGGGAACTTCTTCTCGACAGCACCTGCCATGAAAATGTCACGCTGCTTGGCCATCTCTTCAGGGTTCTTCTTTCCCATGGCGCGACGGAGAAGATCAGCGCCGCCGAGTGAGTAGCCGCCAATCGCGGAGCTGATCTGCATGACCTGCTCCTGGTAGACGATGACGCCAAGCGTTTCTCTGAGAATGGGCTCAAGCTCGGGGAACATATACTCCACCGCGCGCCGTCCCCACTTACGCTCGATGAAGTCATCAATCATGCCGCCCTGGATCGGTCCCGGCCGATAGAGCGCATTCAGTGCAGTCAGGTCTTCAACAGTGTTCGGCTTGTAACGCCGCAGAACGTCGCGCATGCCGCCAGATTCAAACTGGAAGACACCCGAAGTAAGTGCGCGATGAAAGACCTGCTCGTATGTCTTCGCATCATCGAGCGGCACCTTTGCCATGTCGACGTCTCCGCCCGTCGTTTGCCGGATGAGCTTCAGACAATCGTCAATGACAGTTAGTGTGGTCAGCCCAAGAAAGTCCATCTTGAGCAAACCCATCTTCTCGACGGCCTTCATGTCATAGGCAGTAACGATGGCCTGTTCCTTCGTGTGCGTCACGGGAACCAACTCGGTGAGAGGCTTCGGTGCAATCACAACACCCGCAGCATGGACACCCGCGCCACGAACAAGACCTTCCAGGCGCATCGCCGTGTCGATCAGTTCCTTGATCTTCGGATCAGAATCGTACGCGGTGGCCAGCGGTCCCTTGTCCTTCAGGGCCTGATCAATCGTGATCCCAATCGTCGCCGGAATCATCTTGGCGACCCGGTCGACCTCCCCATAAGGCATCTCAAGTGCACGCCCGACATCCTTGATGGCTGCCTTTGCCGCCATCGTGTTGAACGTAATGATCTGCGCGACCTGATCGTTACCGTACTTCCGCCTGACGTACTCGATCACCTCGCCTCGCCGGTTCATGCAGAAGTCGATATCGATATCAGGCATGGAGATGCGCTCTGGATTCAGAAAGCGCTCGAAGAGCAACTCATTCTGCAGAGGGTCGATGTCGGTAATCTCCATCACATAGGCGACGAGGGACCCAGCAGCCGAACCACGGCCCGGGCCAACCGGAATTCCCTGCTCCTTCGCATAACGGATGAAGTCCCATACGATCATGAAGTAGCCGGGAAACTTCATCTGCTTGATGCAGTCAATCTCTTGATTCAGACGCGCTTCGTAGTCTGCAATTGACTTGCGCAGCAGTCCGCGATCACGCAGATGCCAGACCGCAGTGTCCAGCCTCTTACGGAGCCCCTCACGGCACACCTGTTCAAAGTAGCTGTCGAGCGTGTGGCCCTCAGGAACCGGGAACTCCGGAAATGGATTGTCGACCTTGTTCAACTTCAGGTTGCAGCGATCGATAAACTGCATCGTCCGCGTGCACACTTCAGGATGATCGGCGAACAGTCGATGCATCTCATCGGCCGACTTGATGTAGAACTCCTGCGTATCGAACTTGAACCGGTTCGGGTCGTTCATGCTGCTCGCGGTCTGCACGCAAAGCAGAATCTCGTGAGCACGAGAATCATCGCCTGCTACATAGTGGCTGTCGTTGGTTGCGATAAGCGGAATTTCCAACTCACGCTCCATCCTATAGAGAGCCTCACGGACCCCCTTGTCAGGCTCCAGTCCGTGGTCCTGCACCTCGAGAAAGAAGTTCCCCTTACCGAAGATGTCCTCGAACCCACCGGCCGCTCGCTTGGCCTCTTCGAACTTCCCTGCCATCAGATGCTGGTTCAACTCGCCCGCGAGACATCCTGAAAAGCCAATCAGTCCCTTAGCATGCCGTGAGAGAAATTCCTTGGAGACACGCGGCTTGCGATAGAATCCATGCAGAGCAGCCTCACTCGTAAGCCGCACGAGGTTGCGATAGCCATCCTCATTCTCAGCCAGCACAACAAAGTGGTTGTATCCGCCGGTGAGTTCACGGTGGTCTTCCGTCTCTGAGAGGTACAGTTCACAGCCCAGGATTGGCTTGATGTCCTTCTTCTTCATCGCATCGAAGAAGTGCACCGCGCCATAGATGTTGCCATGGTCGGTCATGGCGGCGGCCTTCTGGCCCAGCTTGCTTAGGTGGTTTGCAAGTTTGTCGACGTCGCAGGCGCCGTCCAGTAGAGAGTAGTCCGTATGAAGATGAAGGTGGGTAAACTCGGCGGCCATACCTCCATGTTAAGCCCCGGCCGGATGAGGAAAAACAGGTACAAATTCCCGATACCGCCGCTGATTCCCGCTCTTCAAGCTATCCCACCAAACGGGTCGCGAGATCGTAGTAGTGATCGACTGCCTGTAGCAGTTCCTTCTTGGCGATCTTCTCGCCCGGAGTGTGGGCCACATGAATCGAGCCAGGGCCAAGCAGGAACGGCTCTCCCCACGCAGTCAGGGATGGAATATCGGTAGTGAACTTTGCCACCATTGTGGGAAGGTCACCGACCTTGCGCATCCTCACAAAGGGCAACTCCAGGCTGAAGGTCACCTCAGCGCGGTTGCCGACCGTCTTCACGATGTTTTGCTTGATCTCCCGCGCGGGCCCTACAAGACGAATGAGCAGGTGCGCCTCCGCCTTGTCCGGAACAACGTTTGGCGCTCTGCCCCCATGGATCAGGCCGATGTTCAACGTTGAGGGACCGATCTCCGGCGCCACCGGCAGCGGCATTGCCAGCACGTCATGCAGCGCTTGAACTAGCTTGTCAATCGCAGACTCGCCCAACTCGGGATAGGCCGAGTGCGCCATGCGGCCGCTGGCGCGCAACTCGACACGCAAGGCACCCTTGGATGCAAGCGCCAGCCGGTTATCGGTAGGCTCCCCATTGATAAGAAACTTCGATCCCTTGGGATGCAGGTTCGCCACCTGCGCGCCAGCCGAGTCTCGCTCTTCTCCAACAACGAACAGCAAACCAACCTTCACGCCAGCCTCACGCAAACGATCGCCGGCAGCGATCTGAGCGGCGATAATCCCTTTTGCATCACACGCACCGCGCCCATAGAGAAACTCATCGTCCTCACTACATCCAAAGTACGGCGGCACGGTATCCATATGGGTCGAGAGCACCACATCGGGAGTAACCCCTGGCAACGCCGCATAGACATTGAATCGCTCACCGTCACCCGCCCCGGGGGTAAGTGCCAAGTCAGGCTGAGGTACAGGCATGCGTTCAACCGCATAGCGGTGCTCAGTCAGATATGCATGGAGAAAGATTCCCGCAAGGCCCTCATGGTAAGTCGTCGACTCAATATTCACGAGGCGCTTCGTCAGTTCAACAGGATCTACTGGCATATCTTCAGAATACGATATGCATCCGCTCTTAGAGGCTCGCGGCATAGGGACTGAAAACATCCCGCTAGACTGGAAATATGACTCAACTCGTTCGCTCCCACATCCGCTCTATTGATGATCTGCACGGATCGGCAGGAAGGCTCGAGGCTGTTCTGAACACAGGGCATCCCGATGCCACCTTCGCTGCACTCGTCTGTCATCCGCATCCCCTTGGCGGCGGCACCCTGCACAACAAAGTTGTCTATCACACCATGAAAGCCTTCTCGTCGCTGGGCATTCCGGTTCTTCGGTTCAACTTTCGCGGCGTTGGGTTGAGCGACGGGAGCTTCGATCACGGGCGCGGAGAACTTGACGACGCACATGTTGCCGTCGACTGGCTGAATAAAAATCTGAAGCTTCCCATCCTGGTAGCCGGGTTTTCATTCGGTTCTTTCGTTGGGATGCAGGCCGGCTGCGGTGATCCGCGGGTACCGGGACTTATCGGCTTGGGAGTTCCCTTCCTCGCCGAAGACCGAAGCTACTCTTACGAGTTCCTAGAATACTGTGCACAGCCAAAACTCTTCATCTGCGGAGCCGAGGACCAGTTCGGCCCACGCGACGCAGTCGAACCCATGCTCAGGCGTGCCGCCGATCCGAAACGAATGATCTGGATCGAAGGTGCCGAGCACTTCTTTCAGGGAACGCCATCATCGCCAGGCCCCAAGCTCAATCAGATGCAGTCACAGATTCTCGATTGGCTCCACGAGACCTTCGCACTGAACAACAAAGGAGACGAAGTCTAGGCCATGATCAGGTTGTGGGTAAGGGACTCGACAGCCAATCACGTATTGCGCGGTTGCAGGCATCCGGCATCTCTTCAAACGCAATATGCCCAACCCCTGGCAACACGATCAGGCTGGACCGCCTGAGCGTTCGCGCCAACTGGCGTGCCGATGCAAGGCCGACCGCACGGTCCCGGTCTCCCCAGATCAACAGAGTGGGTTTCTCCGCAAGTTGAGCGAGCACCGTACGCAGGTTAGCCATATCCGTCGACCACCCACGGACAATTCCGAGAATGTGGTCCACAGTTCCCGGCACTCCCAATCCATCAATATAGCCTCCCAGCGCTTGTTCCGTTACACGAGAAGGATCGCCATACATCCGGCTCAAAGCCACCGCCTTCAGCATTCGTGGGAAGAACGGAATCTGCCGGGCAAACCATACTCCGAATCGCGTCTGGTAGAACGCGACAAGGTGCCTGCCAAGGTCGCAGTATGGATTCGCCGGAGCGAACAGGATCAGCCGCCGGACCCGGCCCGGATGCCGGGCAGCAAGCATCATCGCCACGGCCCCGCCATGGGAATGACCCGCAATATCAGCCTCTTTCAACCCAAGGGCGTCCATCGCTGCGACGACACGATCCGCCGTCGCCTCGAGGCTCGTGTCCATCCCGGGAACACGCTCGGATTCACCCATGTTGCACAGATCGAGTGCGAAGACATTGGCGTGATTGGCAAGGAAACTGATGTTCTGCCGCCAGTTACGTGCAGAACCTACCAGGCCATGCAAGAGCACAAGTGGGTAGCCGGAGCCGGCACGTTGGTAGTGGACCCTGGCCCCCTCTACAACCGCAAAACCCTCTTCCAGGTTGGCAGGAGTATTTCTCAACTCAGCACCCCTTTGTCCTCATTCCCTAGAATCGCGATCATTCGCCAAGCCGCAATCGCAAATTCCGCAAAGATTAGATATTACAACACGGTTAATTTGATTCATTGCATCGGTTTCTAGGGTTTTTACAAAGAACGTGAACAATGGTGACCCGAGCATCGTCAATATCTTCGAATGGTAGGATCAGATCTCTCATTTAAAGAATGGGTTATGATTTTCTGTAGAGAATAAGCACTGCTCTTGCAGCAAACTATGTATTTTTGTTGTCCAGCGTTTGGCATAGCATGTGCTTAACATTGCAGCAACGTTGGAAGGCAGTTGCCGTTTTCTGATGAAAGACGTCGCTCAAACGCGCATGCTTGCCGTCGCCCTGGCTATCGCGACTTTGGCAGCCTGCGTTCTGGCGGCGATCAACTTCCAGCGCGAGAGCGGCTTCGACGTGCCAACCGACGGCGTGCGGTGGGTCGAGGCAACCGGTGGCCTTCGGGCGGAACGTGTCCCACCCGGTTCTCCAGGCGATCGAGCCGGTGTCCGCGCCGGCGACATCCTGGTCGCAATCAATGATCACCCCACGCCGCGCCTTGCTCCCTTTGTCCGGGAGATGTTCCACCGGGGAATCTGGGCACACGCGACCTATTCCATCGTTCGCCCTAAGCCGAACGCAACCGACCTCAAGGACGCCCCGAAGTTCGATATCCAGGGAGTCATTCTCGAGCCTACGGATCGGTCGATCAACCAAGGGCTGCGCTTCATTGCACTGGTTTATTTGTGCATCGGAATCTACGTTCTTTTTCGCCGCTGGACCGCGCCCAAGGCCACGCACTTTTACGTCTTTTGCCTGGTCTCCTTCGTCCTCTATTCCTTCAAATACACGGGCGAACTCGATACATTCGACTGGATCATCTACTGGGGCAACATGGTGGCGATCGCGCTCCAACCAGCGCTCTTTCTCCACTTCGCAGTCAGCTTCTCCGCTCCGACTGAAAAAGATGGAACTCGGCTGACACGGCGCTTGTTAAGCGCAGCGCTCTATCTACCGGGAATCTTCCTTGTCGGTCTGCAGTACTGGGCAATGCGATATTGGTCGGCAACTGAGTTGCTGCGTCACCGCCTCGATCAGATCGCGATGGGCTACTTGGCCCTCTACTATGTCATTGCGGCAGTAGTCTTCCGGTTCCGTTATCGCCGCGCCGATTCCGCCCTTGAGCGTCAGCAGCTAAAGTGGCTCACACGCGGAACCCTGATGGCGATTACGCCGTTCACGATCCTCTATGTCATTCCCTACCTCTCCGATTGGACGGTCCCCAGCCTTCTCGTCAAGGTCGCGCACCTCTCGCTCGTCTTCTTGCCCCTGACCTTTAGCTGGGCAATTGTGCGCTACCGTTTGATGGACGTGGATCTCATCTTCAAGCGTGGCGTCACTTACACGCTGGCGACTGCCGCACTCGTGGGTGGCTACTTCGCAATCGTTGCGTTGACTGCCGAGATGGTTCATAGCCGTGCACCCTATCTCGGCAAGTGGGGTCTCCTCGGGGCCATCATCATTGCGGGGCTGGGCTTCGATCCCCTGAAGCGCGCCATCCAGGCTCGCGTCGACCGTATCTTCGATCGAAAGCGCTTTGATTATCGTGAAACGCTGGTTGAGTTTGGACGTGGCCTTAACTCACAGACTGATCTCCGCGCACTCCTTGACTCCATCGTCGAGCGCCTGCCACAGACCCTTCTGATTACTCGGGTTGCGGTCTTCCTGGCAGATGACGCCGACATGATCGTTAGCGAGCGTCACTATGATCTCGCTGCTTCACATGGCTTGACAAATCTCACTTCAGCTGACATCGCATCACTCGATCTGAGCTTTTTTGACTTCGATCGGCCTGCCGCTAACAGCCACATCTTTATAGAAAATCCCCAGCACCTGATGCGTCTCCCGGAGGCGCAGCGGAGGAGCGCGGCACGGCTCGATCTGAACTACTATCTGCCCTGCCGAGTCGCGAACCGCGTCGGCTCTGGAACACGCACCGTCGCCGTGATTGGCTTGGGCCGCACTCGCGATGGCGACTTCCTCACAAGTGAGGACATGGTTCTGCTAGAGTCGCTTGCTGGCTACATCGGCATTGCCATTCAGAACGCCCAGCTCTATCGTCGCCTTGAGCAGAAGATTACCGACTTCGAGCGTCTCAAAGAGTTCAACGAAAACATCGTGGAGTCAATCAACATTGGCATCTTCGCCGTGGACCTCGACGATCGTATTGAGAGCTGGAATGCGCAGATGGAAGTGATGTTCGCAAAGTCACGTGGCGAGGTACTGCGCCAGTCTATCGCCGCCATCTTCCCGACCGACTTTGTCTCGCAGTTCAACTCCGTTCGCGAAGAACAAGGAACCCACACCCTATACAAATTCCGCCTTGCGCTTCCGTCCGGCGAATCTCGAGTTGCCAACATCGCGATCGCGCCGCTGGTGACCCGCGATTTCGTGGTCATCGGCCGCATTATCATCGTTGATGACATTACTGACCGCCTCCAGATGGAGGCACAACTTGCGCAATCGGAAAAGCTCTCATCCATCGGCCTCCTGGCAGCCGGTGTCGCTCACGAGGTCAATACACCGCTCGCCGTCATCTCAAGCTATGCCCAGATGCTCAGCAAGCACATGCGCGATGATGCCCGACTTGCCCCCGTTCTCGAGAAGATTACTCAGCAGACATTCCGCGCATCGGAAATCGTGAATGGCCTCCTGAACTTCTCGCGTACCGGCGGCAGCGAGTTCACCAGCGTCGACTTGAACGAACTCTTGCACGACACTCTTGTGCTGCTTGAACACCAGATGAAGACCGCCCAGATTCGCGTAGAGACAAACCTCGACACCCATCTGCCGCGGATTCACGGCAATCGCGGAAAGCTGCAACAGGTGGTTCTCAACCTGATCCTGAACGCGAAAGACGCAATGGTGGGCACACATTCCCCAACACTGCGTATCGCAACCTTCACAGGTGCAGGACGGGTTCTCGTGAGGATACAGGACTCAGGAGCAGGCATTGCGCGCGAGCACCTGCACCGTATCTACGATCCATTCTTTACGACAAAGACACACCCCAAAGAGGGTGGACACAAAGGCACAGGGCTTGGCCTGGCTGTCAGCTACGGAATAATTCAGGAGCATGCCGGCAAGATCCACGTTGAGAGCGAGGTTGGTGTGGGAACGGCCTTCCAGTTAGAATTCCCCGCTTCGGGCGTGAGGCCCATGATCCCGCCACCGTCCCGTACAAGCGGGAAAGAGGAGACGGAGAAGACGATTCATGTCTGACGGTACCCAAATGGTCACGGAGGTTGTGTCGGCCCAGGGCTCAGAACCCTCCATCGAAAACGCTGCACGGATCCTTATCATCGATGACGAGGTTGCGATTCGCGAGTCTCTCGATACCATGCTGACCCTCGAGGGCTTCTCCGTCACCATGGCCAGCGATGGCGCGGCTGGTATGGAACTGCTCTCGCGCAATCAATACGATCTTCTCCTGCTCGACCTCGCCCTGCCAGGCGAAAGTGGCCTCGATTTGCTGCCCCGCATCGTCGAGATGCACCCTCAGCTTCCCGTCATCATGATCACGGCCTTTGGCACGATGGGCAACGTCGTCGACGCGATCCGCGCCGGCGCCGAAAACTTCGTTCAAAAGCCGTGGGACAATGAGAAACTCCTCGCCGACATCCGCACCGCCATCGCGCGCCACAAGGCCGAAGAGGAGAACGTACAACTCAAGCGCACGCTGAAGCAGCGATATAGCTTCGCCAATATCGTCGGCAAGAGCGAACTGATGTTGCGTCTCTTCGACCTCATCGCCCAGGTCGCTCCCAGCCGCTCTACCGTCCTGTTGCAAGGCGAAAGCGGAACCGGCAAGGAACTTTTCGCGAAGGCTATTCATGCCAATTCGACCCGTCGCGACCGCCCATTTGTCCCGGTCAATACCGGTGCAGTTCCATCGGAGTTGCTCGAATCTACTCTCTTTGGGCACGTCAAGGGAGCCTTCACCTCGGCCATAGCGTCTAAAAAAGGCCTCTTTGAAGTCGCCAACGGAGGCACGCTCTTCCTCGATGAGATCGGCACCATGAGCATGGACATGCAGGCGAAGATCCTGCGTGTCTTGCAGGACCGCCGCTTCATGCACGTCGGCGGTGTGCAAGAGATCCAGGTCGACGTTCGAATCATCGCTGCCACCAACGTCAATCTCCAGGAAGCTGTGCGCTCAGGGCGGTTCCGCGAGGATCTCTTTTATCGACTGAATGTCATCAATCTCGAACTCCCCCCACTGCGCTCCCGCCGCGAAGACATTCCCCTGCTTGCGAACCACTTCCTCAAGCTCTACGCCGAGGAAAATGGAATGGAAGAGCGCACGCTCTCGCCTGAGGCCCTCCGTATCCTCATGGATTACGAGTGGCCGGGCAACGTCCGCGAGCTTGAGAACGCCATGGAGCGCGGAGTCGTCCTCTCAACTTCGAAGGCAATTACCCCTGACCTGCTTCCCGCCCAACTCACTGGCAACTCTTACTCCGCCGCCTTGCTTGAACAACGTCCCGACGCCTCTCTCTTCGATCTGATGGAGGACATCGAGCGGCGCATCATCTCCGATCGCCTCGAGCGCTGCCACTGGAACCAGACCGAGGCCGCCGAGTACTTCCGAATCCCGCTCTCAACTCTTAATCAAAAGATCAAGCGTCTCAACATCGAGATCAGGAAGCGCTCACGAGACTAGATTCCCGGTTGAATCACGATCTTCATCGAATCCGCCTGCGGATGCGATGCAAGATCAATCGCCGCTACCGCATCTCCCAGCGAGAACCGGTGCGAGATGAGTCCCGTCAGATCGAACCCTTCGTGGTATCCCTCAAGCACCAGCTTTGCGACCGCATCATTGATTGCGACCGACGAGCTATAAGATCCCATCAACGTCTTCTCGTCCATGCAAACCGCCGCAGGATCGAACGGTGCCTCGCCATGCTGGGTAGCCGCAAACAGCATCACTCTCCCACCCGGGCGAATCGCATCCATCGCCATTTTGATCAGCGCATCCCCACCCACCGCAAGCAAAGCGACATCAGCTCCCCTGCCCTCTGTCGCGGCTTTCGCCGCTGCTACTACATCTCCGCGTGCGTCGAGCGGTCGATCGAGCCCGTACTTCGCCGCAAT
>Ga0126381_100001930_pt1 | contig 22311 bp, 21 predicted proteins | sample PanSoiMetPlot_28_FD_96465 | JGI IMG/M metagenome (GOLD analysis project Ga0126381, IMG submission 96465) | Tropical forest soil microbial communities from Panama - MetaG Plot_28 | ecosystem: Environmental > Terrestrial > Soil > Tropical forest > Bulk soil | place: Panama | collected 2016-02-17 | reverse complement strand
TATTGATTCTGCAGAACGCCGCACGGATGATGTTTTTGCGAGCAACAAGAGCGAGCGCGCTGTAGCGGAGCAAGGGAAACAGGTGTCTAGTTGCCGCCGAGAGTCGCGCGTCGCGCCGCTACCCGGCTGCTATACTCCGCTGCCGAAAGATAAGCGCCTCCCAGCAGCAGCATTCCGTTCCAGAACGACCAGAAGATCAGCGTCACCGACACCGAGAAAGGTCCGTAGACCTCCTGAAAATTCAGCCAGGGGAGGGCGAGGATGTAAACGTACTTCGCCGCCTCGGAGACCAGTCCAATGATGATCGCCGCGGGCAACACCGCGCGAAGGGGCACTTTCCCATTCGGCAGCAGCCAGTAGATCAGGAAGTAAATTGCGATCGTCGCCACCATCGCGGTCGCCTTCATCACCACCAGCGCCAGCGCCTGGAAGAGGAAATTCCCGTCCCCCACCACCCGCCCCAGCACGCGCAGGTTCTGCGCCGTCAGCGCAATCGAGAGCACGGCCAGACATCCACAGGCCAGCGCCAGACCCAGCGACACCATCAGGTTCATCAGGTAGGAACGGTTCTTCTTGAAGCCCCAAATGCTGTTCAGGGCAACTTCCAGGGGAAGAAAAATTCCCGTCGAGGTGATCAGCAGCATGACAAACGACAGGATCTGCCCCCGGCCTCTCACGCTGGCCAGAAATTGCAGATTGCGGATCACGAAATCCTTGTTGCTGGGCAGATAATCCCGCAAAAGGTCGAGCACCACGTTGTACATCGCGGGCGAGTGGAAGACGCGCTGTACTACGGTCAGCAGCAACACAATAAACGGGAAGAACGACAGGATGGAGTTCGCCGCTACGGAAAACGCGTAGGTGTGTACTTCGGTCTGCGTCAGGTAGCGCAATGTCGACCAGCCATGCCGCCGCAGGCGATGCGAGACACTGTATGTCTCCGGCAGGCTCTGGAACAGCTCCTGTTTGGCATCCTCGGCCAGCAGCCGCCTCCCGGCCGCCCCGGGACCGAGCGGTTTTGCGTGAAACTCTATGGTGCCGTGTGACTTAAGGCGATGGCTGGCCGCTGCGGTAGTAGGGTCAGCGGGCGCCGATTTAGGCGCCTGGTGTTGGCTGTCCTGTGATACGTCTGTGCTGCCTGACATCTGCCTTCATCGTAGCAGAATAGGCAGCTCGCGCCCTCCCACACAGGAGGTAGCTCGGGCAACCTCCCATTCCTCTACCGGAACAGCGGAAGTCACTGTTAACTAATTACTTGCCAAAATCCCAAGTTCCTGTAATTATCTCTTGCTGCCCTTCTGAGGGGAAGGCAGCTTTCGGTTTCGCCGAAACGCGGATTTGGGTTGATGTTTCTGTCAGCAGTTCGATTCACGCATTGCGCCGGTCCCAAGAGCCTGGGTTTGACGTGGCAGTAGCGCTCCGTCAGACGCGTGCTCATGGGGCTTTTTCCATTGCAGAAAAGCTGCGAACTGAGCCACAACCCTTGTTTCCCGGCAACGTTGAGACGCCTCCGCGGCATTACCTCCAACGCTCCCGAGCCTGCCACTTCGTGCAGCTGGTGTTAAGAGGTTTTGCTTAGGACGTTCGCGAAGCAGGGGTAAATTACACGTCTAGTCGAAAGGAGCGGGTTGTGAGAGAGAAAGGTACAGTCAAGTGGTTTAACGGAGCCAAAGGTTATGGATTTATTCAACGGTCCACCGGTGAGGACGTCTTCGTCCATTTCTCGGCCATCCAGGAGAACGGATACCGCAGCTTGAATGAAGGCGAAACGGTAGAGTTCGACCTCACCAAAGGGCCAAAGGGCTTCCAGGCAGCCAACGTCGTGCGCGTTTAGGACGTCTCCGCCACGCGGGCATGAATCCTCCGCGCCAATAGGATTCCTGCTTACAGCTTGCCGGCCAAGACCACTGGACCCTCCCGCAAGGGAGGGTTCTCTCTTGTTACGCGGCCACCACGTTCACGCTGCCGGCTCCCGCCACTACAGCAAGCTGCTCCATCGCCCGGGCGACCGACTGCTGCGCCGCCTCGCCGCCCAGCGACTGCCGGTCCACGTCCACCACCGTGACGTCGGTCAGACCGATGAATGACAGGATGTGCCGCAGATAAGGCACCTGGAAGTCCGCCGGTGATCCTTCCCCGTACATGCCACCGCGGGTGACGATCGCCATGACCTTCTTGTCGGAGGGAATCAACCCCTTCGGACCCGTATCGCCGTAGCTGAAGGTCATGCCCGCACCCGTGATCTGGTCGATCCACGCTTTCAGCGACGCCGGAATGGAGAAGTTATGCATCGGAACGCCCAGCACGATCGCGTCGGCGGTAAACAACTCGTCGATCAGAGCGTCGGAGAGCGCCAGTATCTGTTGCTGTTCCGGCGTTCTTTGGCCGGCCGGCGTATAGGAAGCGCGAATCCAGCCTTCGCTGAGGAAGGGGAAGCGCTTCGGCGGCAAGGTCGCGCTCGAGCACGCGGCCGTCAGGGTTCTTGGCTTGCCAATCCTCGGCCACGCGGCGCGTCAGCTGCCGCGACACGGAATTGCTGCGCGGACTGGAATTCACTACCAGCAGGGTTTTCATCACGACCTCCAAATCATGTGTTTGAACACATAACTCCGTGTTACAACACATAATGATGCGGAAACCGGGGCCGGGATTCACTTTCTGCCCTCCGGCAGGAAAATCTTCGACTTACAGCGGAAAGGCAACCGCCACTCGCTGCTCCCAGTGCGTCCGTGCGGACCTACTTGTGGATGGGAGCAGTGTTCTCAGCCTCGCCGGCCTCAAGGATGACCGCGCACAGCCGGCTCAGCTGGCGGCAATCCTCATCGCTGAGTCGCTCCAGCAGCTTGCGTGTCGCCGCTTCGATCGGCGGGGCCATCGTCTCCAGCAGTTTCATCCCCTTGGCGGTAATGACCGTCACTGCCTGGCGCTGGTCTTCGCTGCCTCGCCTGCGCTTAACAAGTCGTCGCGCCTGTAGGCGGTCCACGAGCCGCGTAACGTCCGAAGCGCGGTCCATCATCCGGCAGGCAATCTCGCACCGCGCGTGGCCCTCCGGATAAACCCCGCGCAGAATGCGAAGCACGTTGTACTGCGCGCGCGTGATCTTATGCTCCTCGCACACACGGTCCATGAGATCGTTCAGCGTGTTGGCGGCAACAATCACGCTGAGCAGCGCTTCCTGCGCCGGGCTGGAGAACTGCGGCTGCTTGAGCCGCCGGCTGAGGGCCTCGGTCATGTTTTCTTTATAACCAGAATCGACGAGCGTGTCATCCGCGGTCGCCGAAGACAAAAAAGCCTTCCCGTCGCCGAGACAGGAAGGCTTTCTACCCAGGGGGAGGATCGACCCCGAGCTGGGTGCGCGGTGGGCAACCATGACTGGCGCGTCGAGGGGATTTCGCGCCGCACAGACAGCCTGGAAGGGCTTAACTCAAGCCGGGAGCTCACTCATCCCGACGCCGCTTCCATTAGCTCATGAGTAAGTTGCTTGCTCTACGCGTCCTCACTCACGGTCACTGCCCACTTGTACACCTGCGTGGCAGTGCACGAAGCATGCCAACGCTGAATCCACGCGTTGGCGCGAGTTTCCTGCGCACCCGCGACGACAAGCGAATGTAATTCCTACTCACCTTAGGAAAGTCGGTGTTATTTTGCTTGGCAAACCACGCGAAGGCGTCCCAGTCCCCAGGTTGCGTGCTCGGCGACCAGCGGATCCTCGTCCTGGCTTAGCTTTTCAAGGATCGGCAAGAAACGCTCATCCCCGCTGTTCGCCATCGCGACTGCGACATTCCGGCGCAGGCCGCCGACCTTGGCACGCTTCACCGGCGAGCCGCGAAACACCTCGCGAAACTCCTCCACAGTAAGCTGCGCCAGCCACTCCAGATCGGGGTTCACCAGCCTCTCGCGCGCCTGCAACTCTGGAACGGATGTTGTAGGCGATTGCCGGTTCCACGGGCAGACATCCTGGCAGATGTCGCAACCGAAGACCTGGCGCCCGATTCCGGGCCGCAGCTCTTCGGGAATGGGGCCACGCAGCTCAATCGTGAGATAAGCGATACACCGTGGCGCATCGATCTGGTAGGGAACATGTAACGCATTTGTCGGGCAGGCATCGATGCAGCGCGTGCACGACCCGCAGCGATCTCCGGCCGGCAAATCCGGCTGCAACGGCAGCGACGTGAGCATCACCCCGAGATAGATGTTCGATCCCAGCTGCTCGCTGATCATGCAGGTGTTCTTGCCGATCCAGCCGATGCCTGCATAATTGGCGACCACACGCTCAATCACCGGGCCCGTGTCGACATAGCACCACGTGCGCGGCTCTGCGATCTCGCGCTGGCGGCACAGTTCGAGGAACTTCGCCTCCATCGCGCGAAGCTTCTTTAAAAGCAGATCGTGGTAGTCGGCCTGCGACCACGCGTATCGGGAGATCCAGCCTTGCGTCGGCGCGCCGGCGTGCGTGGAATAGGGATGATCGGTGTTGTAATTCAGCGCGCAAACCACCACCGCACGCGCCCAGGGGGCCGCATTTCCAAGTGAGGCGCGCTTCAGTTGGTCGGCATCGTTGCGCGCTTCCAGATACTTCATCTCGCCGGCGCAACCATCAGCAATCCATTCCGGAAAGAACTGATGCTCAGGCGTCTGCTCCACACCCGCTACGCCGGCGGCATCGAGCCCGGCGTCAACTGCCAGCCTCTTGAGGTCGGAACTGCTTACGGCCGGCAGGGAATCACCTTTTCCACTTTCGTGTAACACGAATATCTCTAAAACTGCGCTATACTTTCGCCTACTCTTTAAAGATAGCACCTCCGCTCCCACATATATTCCTGGTGCCGTGATTCTTGGTGCCGCGATGGCTGGCAATAGAGATCCACTTCCCGCGCTTGCCAGAGATGAGGAGAAGTTCCGCACCCGTGTCGTCGGCTATATCGCTGCCACACTGAAGAGCAATTTGCCGCCTTCGGTGAAGGTATTTGTTTTGATGATGCTGTTCCTGTTCGTGCTCCTCTCCTTCGAAACCGGAGTGCTGATCCTTAACGTTATCGTCTCCTTTCATGGAACGCCGGTTTCCTTCATGCACTACTTCTATGTCATGTCGGGTGAGGGAATGCTGGGTGTCTTCATTGGCATACCGCTCGTGAATCGCATGACATCGCTGGAGCAAACTCAGCGTTTGGAAGCCAGCTTCGCCGTAATTGAAGACGTCAAGGCATCTCGCGGCAGACACAAGGCACATGCATAGTCGGGCCTTCACCATCTCGTTTGTGAGCGGCAAAGGAGGCGTGGGAAAAACTTCCCTGGCCACCAATCTGGCTTGGGCGATGGCCAAATTCGGCAAAGTCGGCTTCGTCGATCTCGATCTCCAGAACCAGGGCGCTACCGGCTTATTCAGCGCGGTCTTTCCGCTCCGGGGATGCGGCGTCTTGAGCGACCTGCTGGGTCTTAGTACTTGCGGGCAGGAAGATACGGTCATGGTCGCCCCTGGCCTGCATTTCTTCCCCGCCGTAGCTCCCAACTCTCCTGTCTCCTATTCGGGTATCGCTGAGTTGATCAATCGGGGCGAGATCGGAACCCGGCTACGAATATTTCTCGATCATTTGCAGGCCCAGTTCGATTTCGACGTGGTGATACTGGACTGCCACGGAGGGCTGGACTTCCTCAGCCTGTCCGCACACCGCCAAAGCGATCGCACGGTGGTCGTGACCGAGGCCGACACGGTAACCTTCAACGGGACCCTGGAATTGCTCGAGTTTTACCGTTCGGCTGAAAGCTGTGAGCAGCCCGGGAGCAACTCCGCGGAGACGAATGGCACAGGGAGCCTGGATTTTGTTGTCAATCGCGTTCCCGCAAAATACCGCTACGACGATCTCAATGGAATGTATGCGCGTCTTCTCGCCCGCCACAGTTTTGGAGCCTCGGTAAGCTCCTCCATCCTGCTCTACATTCCGTCAGAGGATTTCTTCGCCGACAGCTATGGCGAGTATCCATTCGCCGTATCGCTGGCCCCGAAATCGGTCATGTTCCGCAAGCTGAATCTGCTGGCTGTAAAGCTTCTTCCGCACGACCTCGTGGCGAAGAAGCTGACCGCCACTCCTTCCCGGCTGCAATACTGGACTTTTCGCCTCATGTCGCGATTTTCGCGCAAGAATCGCGAGTTTATGCCCTTCTATGCTTTACAACTGCCGGGATATCGCCTCTCGGTGGAAAAGAAAATGATAGGCAGGGGCATGAGAAACATTCAGCGCATCATCATCACTTTTGCCCTGGTTTCCACCCTCGTCTCCTTTTGGCTGATCGCGGCGCTGTTTACCGTCATGGGCGGGTTGGCATTCCCCAATTTTGTGAATATCTTTTCCAACGGATTTGTTGTAGGCGTCCTGGCCCTGCTAAGCGGGGCGGTGGTTCTCTATACCATGTTCACTTCAACCGGTTTGACGGCCTTTTACGCTGACAAGTATCAGTTCCAGAGGCGACTTTGGCTTGCCCTGGGCAAGCCGCTTACTGGCTGGCAACGCCTTGCGTTAATGAAACTGATGATTCTGCGGGTCGGGACCTTCATCGGTCCACTCTTGTTTGTGATTATCGGGTTATACGTTTTTGCACTTACGTTTGAGATGCTGCTGGGTGCGCTTCGGTAAACAAACCCTACATCCTCGTCGTCATCCTCGCCTTCCGAATCTTTCAACAGGCGCTCTCCGGGTCGAATTAGCCGGCCCTTTACTGAACTGGGGACCGCGCCCCGGATGATCTCGAAGAATCTCGTCGTGATTCAATATTTCCTCAGCACCCCAATCACTCTCCCTTGCACCTGCACAGACGCGGCGGGAACGATGATCGGCTGCATAGCCGCATTCGAAGGCTGTAGCCGGACCTTGCTGCCTTCGACGTAAATGCGTTTCAGCGTGGCTTCCATGCCGTCCACAAGCGCAACCACGATCTCGCCATCGCGGGCGGAGTTCGCCTTCTCCACCAGCACGTAATCGCCGTCGAGGATGTGTTCGTCCTGCATGCTCTCGCCCTTCACCTGAAGCACATACACTTCTTTGGAGCGCGTGAAGTCGGCCAGCGAGATTGATTCCGGATTCTCCACTGCCTCCAAAGGCCGGCCGGCGGCAATGCGTCCCATCAGGGGCAGGCTCATGCTGTTCTCAGCAGCGGCGGCTGCCGCCACTGCCAGCGACTGCTTCATCTTTCCCCGCGGTTTCAGCAGATCGATGGAGCGGCTGCGGTTGTAATCGCGACGCAGCAGCCCCTTCTGCTCCAGGTTCGTGATGTGCTTGTGCACCGTCGCCAGCGAGCTCAACCCCACACCCTCGGCAATTTCTTCGTACGATGGCGAGTAACCGCGCTGGTCTACGAAATTCAGGAGAAAGTCATAAAGCTCTTTCTGACGACGGGTAAGAGCCATATTCGGCTTTTCCTCCAAATTTCATTGTTAGCGAATAAAAGGCGAATGTCAACGGAAAGCGGATGGGCAAACGTTAAGTCAGTTCCTTTCTTGGTTCACGATCCTTTCTTGCGGGCGTTTTGCCGCGACGAGGCTGCTTTTGCGATTATCGTCGTGCATGCCATCGGCAAATTGTGAGTCTCGACAGGAGAAACGAAAGATGTGCCGTGGAAAGCTGATACTTGTCCTCTTTTGCGTTCTGGCGCCGGCAATGCTGCAAGGCGATGTCATGGACTCCGCGTCCAACGGCTTCACTATTAAAACGGCTGTGGTCATCCGCGACCCCAATCCTGATGAAATTTACGGCAAGCTGGTGCATAACGTCGGTGACTGGTGGAGCTCCCAGCACACCCTCTCGCAGGACGCGCACAATATGTCCATCGACGACAAGCCCATGGGCTGCTTCTGCGAGAAGCTGCCCGGCGGTGGGGGCGTGCGCCACGCCGAGGTCATCATGGTCATGCCCAACAAGCTGCTGGTGATGTCGGGTACGCTGGGCCCCCTGCAGAGAATGGGCGCCACCGGCACTATGACCATTGCGCTACTCCCTTTGCGCCACGAAACCAGGGTGGAACTGACGTACGCAGTTGGCGGCTACCTCCCTGATGGCCTGAACACCTGGGCCGCCCCCGTCGACAAGGTACTGACCGAGCAGCTGAATCGGTTGAAGCGCTACGTTGAAACCGGCAGCCCCGAAGCGCCGCAGAAGCCACAGTAGACCGACCGCGGAGCGCCCGCGCGTTTCCGGGCAAGCCTGTTCGTCAAAGCCCAGCACTGTTCTCGCCTGGCTTTATGGGCATACTCGCAGCCGACGCGTACCAGTCCATGTGCCGCGTGAAATACATCACAGCGGAAATCGCAGCGAAGCTCGCGATCGCGCCCAGCAGTAGCGCCTGATCCTCCAGTCGCAGGAGGAGGTAGATGAAAGCGTACAGCATGCTGAAGGCAGCCAGCGCCCGCAGTCCATACTTGCGGCTGGCAAAGGTCCATCCGGCGTAGGAGGAAATCAGTCCCACGGTCGCGGCCGCTGATATGAGAAAGGCAAAGTCAAAGCCGACGCGCTCCGCAATCGACAGCAGCAAGAGATAAAAGATCAATTGCGCCACGCCGATCAGAATGTATTGCGCCGGATGGATACGCTTGCCGGTCGAAACTTCGAAGAGAAAGTACGACAGAAAAACCAGCCCAATAAACAGCAGAGCATACTTCAACGAGCGCGTCACCGATTGATAGGGGTCGGCCAGATCAACAAACGAGACGCCCATTGCGCCCGCGCCGAGGCGGCAAATGATGCCGCTGGTGCCTTCCGCCGGCACCCCACGGGCGATGAACGGCACAGACCAGCGTGCCTCGAAACCCGAGTTCGTCACGCTCTGGCTCATCGGCAGGAAGCCGCCATGGAAGCTCGGATTCGGCCAATCGCCTTTTACCGTCAGCGTGGTGGTCTTGCCGAAGGGGAGCACCGTCAGACGTTGTGCGCCGCTGAACTTCATCGTGGCGCTCACATCGACCTTGGCCGCTGGCTGAACAACATCCGTCGCAGGTGCGCCAAATAAGGTGAGGCGCGACCGGCCATCGGATTTGAGATCGACCGTTTCGCTTTGCAAAACGATCGCGGGACTAAGCGCCTTGCTGGTCTCTCCAACTTTCAGAGTGACGTCGCTCAGCGCCCCGCGCGGATCGCTTGCGCCGAGGAGAAATTCTGCGCGACTCCAATCCAGCGCCGCGCCTTCCGGAGCGTTCGCGGGAACACCAGCCAGATCGAACGACGCATTGAACGCGATGTCGGAACGGTACACCGGCACTTTGAAGAGTGAGCGATGGCGGACCTCGGTTTGGGTGGTGACGAGGGCTTCCGCGCGCGCGGGAAAGACGATGTAGACGCCGTGTGTCGCGGGTTTAGAGACGCTCTCGGTCACGATGTAGGGAACCGCGAGCACAGGCCCGAGGAAGGTTTGCGGTCCACCCACGAGCGCGCTGACCTCATGCACGACTTCGTCGGCGCGATGACTGCGGTCGTCAATCAAGCTCCACACGAAGACAGCGGGGATGGTCATCACGATGGCGAGAAAAGAGACCACGATCAGCTTCAGGCCGAAAGAGCGTGGGCGTAGTTTCAGCATATTGCTTTGCGGCTCGGACATGATCACCTCATGTTTTGCACGGCAGAATGCTATCAAAGAGTACTTTACAATGTAAAGTAAATCGATTGGCAACGGCTGCTGCCGCCGTGCCGAAACTCAGATTGGGTCTTGATTGCGGAGGCGGGGTTCGGAGCCGCGCTACGGCCGGTAGGGAGGGCCGGCGCCACGCTTAGGCGCCGACTTTCATCTCCATGAGGATCTCATCCACGGCCGCGATCGCGCTGCTGATCTCCTCATCCGTGTTGTAGAAGTGAGGCGAGAAGCGCACTCCCGCCTTGGGCCGATAGTCGACCAGGATGTCACGTTTGAGCAACTCGGTGCAGACCTGCTGCGCGTTGGGCATGTCGATGGACACCGTGCCGGCGCGGCGCTCTGGATCGCGCGGCGTGTTGGCCCGCCATCCGTGCTGCGAGGCGAGGTCCATGAGCAGCGCCGTCTGGCACTTCGATTTCCTGCGGATATTTTCCACCCCGACTTCGCGGATGATCTTCAATCCCGGCTGCGCCACCTTCAGCGCCGGAATGTTGGAGGTGCCTTGCGTGAAGCGATAGATGTTGGGCGTGTATCGCGTTGGCCCAATCGCAAACTCGAACGGGTTCTCGTGACCGAACCAGCCCGTAAATGTCGGCTCCAGCTTGTTGGCCAGATCCGGGCGCACGTAAAGGTACGCGGTACCCGGTCCGCCGCACAGCCACTTCAACACCCCGCCGGTGCAGAAATCGACATTCAGCTTCTGCACGTCGAAAGGAATCGTTCCGGTAGCCTGAAACGAATCGAGCACCACATACCCGCCGACGCGATGCGCTTTCTCGACGATCGCCTCCACGTCCTGGATAAACGCGCTGCGGAAGATCACGTGCGAAATCGGTACCAGTAGCGTCTCTTCGTCGATGGCATCGAGCAGGCGCTCGGTGTTGACGTGAACCGTGTCGTCATTGGGCACCATCACGACGCGCGCGCCGCGCTTGCGTTGCGCCTCCCAGAAGTACATGACCGAGGGAAAATTCAGGTCCGTGTAGACGACTTTGTTGCGCCGCCCGCTGAAATCGAAGCACGACGCCACCGTGGCCTGACAGGTGGTGACGTTCTGCAGGCACGCTACCGATCCGGGCGGCGCGTTGAAGATCGCGCCGATTTCGTCGCCCACTTCGGCGGCCAGCATCCACCACTCTTCCTCCCAGGCGCGCACACCGCGCGTGTTCCACATCTCGGTGTAGTGGCGCAACGAGTCTTCCACGCCCCGCGGCATGGCCCCGAGGGAATTGCTGATCAGATATGTAGTGCGTTCAAGGATAGGGAATTCGCGACGGTAATCAATCAGCGTGTCAGGCATGAGCAATATTGTAGCGGGTGGAGACGATTTCCGGTCTTTCGCAAGACGAAACCATTGTTCAGTAAACGAGCGCCTCAGAGCAACCTGCCAACACGCTTACGGCAATAATGGCGTAATCGCCCAAGATCGTGGAAGCCTTCGCATCCCTCCCCTCATCTAGAATAACCATAAGGGTTGAGGAGTCCCGCACTCATGCGAAAGCTGATTTGTTCTACCGCTGTGTTCCTTCTCCTGGGAATTTTTTCTCTTCAGGCGCAGCAAATTCGAGGCGACTACATCGAGTCGCGTTCGACGGACATTTACGTTGCACAATGCTTCGCGAATGGCGAGGTCGGGCTCACCGGCAATCAGGCCCTGCTCGCGTGGCATGTCCAGGAGGGCTCGTGGAACGGCGTTAAGCTGGACGGTCTCACGGTTGCGGCGGCCGTGCGCGCGCATGCAACGCTTGGAGATCCCTATGGCGATCCCTATCCCGCCGAGGCCGTGCTGATGGTGGATGATGCCGCGAATGCCGCGCAGCGTCAGGCGCTGATCGCGCTGGCGCGGCACGAAGGCGGCAAGTTGCTGGAGAACGTTGCGCGAGTAGAGTACGTCCCCGTCATCCTCGACATGCCTGCGGACCCGCACCAGGGTCACGCGGTACTGCGCGCCGGACATTTGGCGACCATCGTCACGCGTCCGTTGAACCATCACGATCACATCTGCGGCAACGAGACAAACTTCTACCCTCCCTTAACCAAGGTAGAGAACGCTACGTCGGCAGTGGCCCTGAGCGATGAATTTCAGGGTGACGGACTGGGCACGCAGTGGAGCACGCATGGCCGGCGCAGCGTTTATCTGGCGAACTTCAGCGAAGGTGTTAGCGTGGCTGTCATCGGCGCAGAGCCCGTCCATCACCATGCCGAGTAGAGGGATCTCGCGATGAACCTGAGCGACGTCGAAACACTTTTTGCTTACAACCGCTGGGCGAACCAGCGCATGTTTTCCGTGCTGGAAAAGTTGACCGGCCAGCAGCTTGCCGCCACGATGCAGAGCAGCTTTCCATCGATCCACGAGTCCGTGTTGCACATTCTCGCGGCAGAGTGGATCTGGCTTAAGCGATGGAAGGGGGCGTCGCCGCGGGCCACTGTCCTGGACCAGGGCACAGCAGCAATGATGCATAGCGCCCTGCGCAACGGCGGAGTCGACCCCGGGCCCTTATCGACTTTAGCCGGCCTCCGCAGCTTTGCCGATTCCATCGAAGACGAGCGTCGGGGATTTCTGCGCAGCCTGAATGAAGACGCGCTTCTTGGCCGCGCGAAGTACAGCGACATGTCCGGTAAGGCATATTCGATGCCGCTGCTGCCGCTCATGCAGCACGTGGTGAACCATGGGACCTACCATCGCGGTCAGGTGACCACATTGCTTCGGCAGACCGGCGCGGAAACCATCTCGCTCGATATGGTCTTTTTTTTCTATGAGGAAGAAGAGAACCGGTCGCGTAAGCTGGCCGCCGCCGAATCGGCATGATGGCCAGGCCTGCTGTCCCACTGCGAGAATCTCAACTCAAAATCGAAAGTACGCAGTACACATTCGCGCCCGGCGACGTAAGATATTTACCGATGCGCTATTCGAAAGTCGTCGCCGTCACCATTATTGTTCTCGCAGCTTGTGCCTCGTCTGTGGCGCAGGCCCGCTCGCTGATCAGCACCTCCGCTAATCCTGTGCTCCTGCCGGGTGCCGCCGGGCAGCAGATCGTTCTTGGATCCGTATCCCTGGGTGAACAGCGCAGCTTCACCATGTTCAATATTCAAGCTGCAGGAACGATTACTCCCGATCCCGACTTGAACGGCGCCGCATTTCAATTGCGCTTCTTAATTTGCGACCGGCCCGACTGTACGGGCGAGCTCAGGACTGAGACCAGGATCCTGCGGAATGACGATGCGACAGCGCCCACGCAAGTGCTCGCAACTCGCTCCTTCGGAGTGACGACGCATAGCGCCGGCGACGTAGCCATGCCTGCGCTTCCGACGGGTGACGCGAATGCCCCACTCTATCTCGCGGTGGCGCTCAAATCACTCCGCGTTTCCGCCAAGGCAAGCTTTCGCGCTCAGCTGAATTTATTGCGTGTCGATGTCCTGCCGTAATCGCCAGGGCAGCGCGAAATTACGATCCGGTTTTGCTCTTCTCTTCCTGCTGCTGAAGCGAAGCCCACTTTGCGTGCTCCTGCGAGACCAGCGATTCCACACGTTCTGCCAGTAACGCACGCGGGTTGGCCGCGCTGCCGTATGGTGGGGCCCCACCCAGGTACAAGTACTTTTCGTGCTTCAACTGCTCGGAAGTCGAGCGGTAACTCGTCCAGTTCTGCTGGAACTGGTAGAGATGCAGGCATCCCTCCAGGACGGTAATCAGCACGCCCAGGCCGGCCGTCCATATGGTCACGTGCTTGAAGTTGATGGCGGAGAGAAATGGGATAAGAGCGGCGGCGATGATCTCCGCGATCTTGATCCGTTTGAAGTACCGCTGGTTCAGCTGGCTCTTGGCGTCGTACCAGTTCAACTCCTCGTCCAGGCGAGCCATGATCGGATCGGGGAAAGGCGCGGTTGCCGGCGCGATGCTCATGGGCGAACATTCTACGGCTGCCGGAGGGAAAAACAAAGAAACTTGGTGTGTGCGCCTACTTCACACCGAGCACCAGAAAGTAATCCATGTCATCGCCCTGGACCAGGTCATCGTGCTCTTCCAGCAGCCGGTAGCCCGCTTCGCCAGCCTCACGCAGGACGATTTGCTTGAGGACGCCGTGGTTCTCTCCGTTGCCCTCACGATCGATGATGCCGACGCGCGCGCCGGGCTTGAGCGAGCTTCGCAGATTGCGAAGCAGCGCGACCGGCTCGGCAACTTCGTGGTAGGTCTTCAGCAGGAGTACCGAATCCACGCTGTCGGCCGGCAATTCGGGATTGTCCGGCTTGCCCCGGATCGTCTTCACGTTCTGCAGATGTTCCTTTTGCACACGACTGTCGATGTACTCGATGGCGTTGGGATTGATATCAACTGCGTACACCGTACCGGAGTCGGTAACCCGTTTGGCGGCGCGCACCGTAAACCATCCTGAACCAGCCCCGATATCGGCAACGTCCTTGCCTGGCGAGATGGCGAGAATGTCCATGACCTTGTTGATATGAAGGCGTTCATCGCGGCCGGGCTTGTCGAAAATAGAGAGGTCGCCGGTGTAAGGAGTACTGGTGGCCCGATGTTGCGAAGGCGAAGTTGCGGTGCTCTGCGCCGGCAGTTGCTTCGGGTTGATAGAAAGCAGCGCGACCAGCAGCGCGTAGATGAATGTGAAGCGGCGGAATGGCATCAACAACTCCTCAATCCATCATGCCACTCGGCGAGATGTCGTGGGTGCGGCCTGCCACGGATTTGTGGGAAATGGGGCCTGTTGCTTTGCTTCGTGAGGATGTCTTGGTGGGCTAGTTCCCCGCGCCTTGCAGCAACCCGTAAACGCTGACCTGATTCGCAGTCCCGACGAAGACCTTCCCGTTGGCTACGGTTGGCACCGTGAACTTTGACGCCTGCCCGGGATTGTCCCGCGCCGGACGCTGATTGGAGTTGTATAGCTCGCGCGCCAGGTTCCTGGCATCGTAAGCGTGGAGAACCGCGGGACCCTGATGCCTGGCATAGTAGGCGTCATTGTCAACCGCCCAGACGATGCCGTTGCTGTTGCCGTTGGCCGAAACGCTTACCGTGCTGCGCGTCAGGTGGTAAATCGCCGCGCTCTGCGAGACGGGAGTTGGGGACAAAGTTCCATTGCGCAGCGCAAACGCCTTGATACCTTCCTTTTGTGGGCTGATTCCCGCGCCGAAATAGAGTCGCCCATTCCAGTAGGCCGGCGTCCCCATCTGTTGCCTCAGCTGGCCCGAGATCTCTTGAATCACTTGAGGATTGCCATTGAATCCGGCGGTGTAGCCGCCGAAGTTGTCACGGTTCAGCAAATAGATGTGGCCATTCTTCCCGCTGGTGACAACCACGTGGCGGAACAAGCCGGGTTGATCAGGCAGTAGAACCACGCCAGCCGATCCCAGATCGAGGTCGTCGCGCGCCATCTTCGCCTGGCTGAACGGGGTAAAGAAGTCTACCAGGCCTATCCCGCCCTCACCGTGTCTCAGCTTAACCACACTATCGCTGAAGTTCACGCCTGGCTGCTCGCCGTAAACATCGAAGGGCCCATTCGCAATCGAGAGATACAGGTCACCGTCATCGTCGGCAGTAATCCCGCAGCCGCTCATCCAGATGCCGCCCTGATATCCGTTGGGCGTCGATACCCACGCGCCCACCTGTCGCATGCTGGTCGCGTCATACGCGATCACCCAGCCGTGATAGAGGCCGGAGTCGGCATTGGAAGCGAAGGCGACATAGATCGTGCCCTTCGAGAGCAGCAGGGCGGCTCTCTGAAGCTGAAAGCGCGAAGCGAAGTTCAGTACGCCGTCGGCGCCGTCCTGTGCCATGCCGGGATAGGACGCCTGAATAACGCGTGGCCCGCCAAATTTCTCTGCGCCTGAGGTCATATCGAGCGCGTGCAGGCGATGGTAAAAAGCGCCATCTTCCTTGGTTGCCGCAACGACGTAAAGAGTGTTGGTGCTGATGTCTATCACCGGAGTGCTGGTGATGCCAATCTCGGGAAGAATGTCGCTGGCATTTACGTCGCTCGCTAACAACGTCGTGATACCCGCATCCGGATTGAGAAAGTTGACGCGCCACAAAGGATCGGGCGTCGGCGAGTCCGCGTCGAAGGCATAGACGCTGTCGTGCTGCGTGACGACAATCACCAGGTTGTGAATCCCGTTCCCCGGGATTGCCACCTGCGGCAGGTACAGCGGCTGCGCGTAGACGTAACCGTCTACGGGAAACGAGTACAGCCTGCCGAACTTCGCCGCGTTTACGTTGTCCAGGGTCAGGACGGTTTCCATCACGTTCTGACCGGTACGCGCATTGTCATTGTGGTAGGTTGCGACCACCGCATAGCCGGCCGCGTTCAGGGCTGCTGCGCTCAGGAACTGCGGACGAGGAACAGGACTGGCGGCGGCAAAGAAGCCGTCGCCCGATCCCACCCCAGGCCCCCCTTGCCGGGAGCTGGAGAATTGAAAGACCACCAGGATCAGCGCCAGTAGTACGCCGACGGAAAGCAACTGCGATCGATTGCGCGAAAGAGCTCCTACTTTGTGCCAATTGTGCAGCGTGAAATAGGTGAGTGCGCCGAGGCTGAGGCTTAAGCCGGCCAGCAACGTGACAGATTCTGAGATCAGCAAAAGAGCGTGATGGAACATGAGCAGGTACAGTCGATGCGTTCAACGCCTACGGTCGTAACACACCGGCCACGGAAAAGTGGCGCATGCCTAAAAACAGGCTTGCTTCGCAGGACGAGGATCACCACATCGAAACGGGCTTACGCAATCGGCCTTTGTGGAATAGATGCTTTTCAGCCCTCTCAATGATGCCGAAGCAGGGCCTGTGGCGCCATCGCGACATGATAAATCATTGTTAAGAAATGTAGCGTGCGCTTGCGTTGTAGCGCGAAAGTCCCATTGGGCCTCACGCGTCCTTTCGCAGTTGCACAATTCTTCGTGCCTTCGCGTCACACGCCCCATGTAGAATCGAGAAATGGCTTTCCGAGGCAGCAGTGACTTAAGTCATCATAAGGGCAGAACTCCACCTCCTGACGACACTCATCAGGAAGCGGCTTACCTGAAGATGCTGGGCGAAAAACAGCGGCCCGTGCGCATCAAGCTCATGGACGGCAGCGTGGTGCGGGGCTGGATTGAATACTACGATCGCCGCATGGTGCGATTGACACGAGAGGGCGCACCCAATCTCTTCATCTTCAAGCACGAGATCGCCTATATCGCCGAGGAGTCGATTCGTAAGGTGCGCTCTGACGGCTCGGCTGCGCCTTCCGGCGACGGTTCCGCGCCGCCGAGCAAATGAGCGGTTACCTCCCAGATCTGGAAGTCATTGCGCGCGAGGCGGGCACCATGCTGATGGACTACTTCGCCCGGCGCGTGAAAATCGAATACAAGGGCGAAGTCGATCTGGTCACGGAAGCTGACCGAGCGTCGGAAAAACTGATCGTCGAGCGTCTCCGTGCCCGCTGGCCCGAACACGGCATCGTCGCCGAGGAGGGCACACGCAGCGAGACCGGCGCCGACTATCGCTGGTACGTCGATCCCCTCGACGGCACGACCAACTTTGCACACGGCTATCCCGTGTTCTGCATCTCCATTGCGCTGGCGAGAAGAGACGGGCAGCTTGAGGCGGGTGTCCTCTACGATCCGACTCGAGACGAAATGTTTGCGGCGGAACGAGGTGGAGGCGCGCGGCTGAACGGCGAGCCGATTCAGGTTTCCAAAACGAAGGCTCTTGCCGAATCCATTCTCGGGACGGGCTTCCCCAGCCACAAGCGTCACAAGAATCCCAACATTTTCTTCTATCACCAGATCACCTTGCGCTCTCACGGAGTGCGGCGCGCCGGCTCGGCTGCGCTCGATCTCGCCAACGTCGCCTGCGGACGCTACGACGGATTCTGGGAGTTCAATCTGAATCCCTGGGACACCGCGGCTGGCGTGCTGCTGGTTCAGGAGGCCGGCGGGACAGTGACGCGCTTCGACGGCTCACCGTTTCGTCTCGACAGCCGCGAGGTGGCGGCCAGCAACGGCCTCATCCATCAGGAACTGCTGACGCAATTCGAAGAGATCTTCGCCGGCCGCGGACTGGAAGAGCTGCCGTCAATCGCCGCGTATGTGAAGAGCCGCGAGTAGCGCCGGTCTCCAGACCGGCTGTGCTGGCGAACTCCAGTTCGCCGGCGTTAGCGCCCCCAATCGCAGGCCCTGGTTTCCGTTTCGCGGCGCCGCTCTGGAGAGCTGCGCGACGGCTGCACTGGCACGCGATATTCACTCAACGAAACGTTCGCTTCTGCCCAACCCGTGGCATAATGCCACGTCAAACGGGGTGCTTTCCCTCGGTCATCTTCAGCGTGTTATGGGCCCAATTGGGATGAGCACCCGACTCCCGGCCTGATCGAGAGGGGAGAGATGACCCTTTCGGGCTCTGCTGAACCTGACGTTCAGTCCCGTGTTGGTTCCGGCCTCTCTGGCCCGAGCCCGCAGCGGAGCTTCGTCGCTGGTCTTGTGCTCCTGCTCGTCATCGCAACCGTAGCGGTCGATTACCCCGTGCATCGATTTCCTTTCATCTCTACCAACGATGGCGAGTACGTAACCGACAATCTTCGTATTCAAAATCTGAACTGGACGACGGTGCGGTGGTCTTTGACGACATTTCACGCCGCCAACTGGCATCCCGTAACCTGGGTGTCCCATGCCGTTGACTACCAGCTGTTTTCGCTCGACCCGGCCGGACATCACGATTCCAACCTGCTGTTGCATGTCTTAAATGCCCTGCTGCTCTTCTGGGTTCTTTACCGCGCCACAGCGAAGGCGGGCCGCAGCTTCATGGTGGCTGCGCTGTTTGCCTTGCACCCCATCAACGTCGAGTCGGTGGCCTGGGTCGCCGAGCGCAAGAACCTGCTGAGCATGTTGTTTCTGCTGCTGACCATGCTGGCTTACCAGTGGTACGCCCGCAGGCCGCGTGCGAGCGCCTATCTGCTGGTTGCATTCCTGTTCGCGTTGGCGCTCATGTCAAAGCCGCAGGTCGTTACGCTGCCTTTCCTGCTTTTGCTGTGGGACTACTGGCCGCTCGGACGCATGTTGCACACGCGGAATGAATCCTCTCCCAATGCGGAAACGACTGTTCCGGGAAAGAGTATCTCCTGGCTGGTTTGGGAGAAGCTGCCGCTGTTTGCGCTCTCGGCCCTATGCGCGTTCATCACCACGAAAGCACAGCGCGCCGGTGGAGCGATGGGAGGCGCCCTACAGTCGTATTCGCTGCTGAATCGCGTGGAGAACGCCATCGTTGCCTACGGTCGATACATTGGGAAAGCCGTGTGGCCGACAGATCTCGCGTTCTTCTATCCTCATCCGGCGGCCTTCCCACCTCGTGAGGTCCTGGGACTGCTCCTGCTTCTCGTAGCGATCACGGTTGTGGTGATTGCGAACCGCTCGCGAAGCTATCTGGTTGTGGGATGGTTCTGGTTTCTCGGAACACTCGTACCGATGATCGGTATTGTGCAGGTTGGCGGACAGGCGCTGGCCGATCGCTATGGCTATCTTTCCTTCGTTGGACTGTTCATCGCGATCTGCTGGGGCGTGGCTGATTGGGCTGACCAGCGGCACATCCCTGTGCCGTGGACCGCGGGCGCCAGTGCCGCGATACTGCTGGTCCTAGCGCTGGTGACCCGCCATCAGCTCGGCTACTGGTCAGACGATCTGGCGCTCTGGTCACATACGGTACAGGTGACGACCCACAACCCGGGCGCCGAAACTGTCGTCGGCGAACTCCTGCAGAGGGAAGGGCGTCAACAGGAGGCGATCATCCATTACCGCGCGGCCAGTGCAATGGCGCCTCAACTTGCGTACCCGCACTACCACATTGCCATCTACGATGAGCAGCAGGGCGACATCGCGGGCGCCCTCGAGCAGTTCCGTATGGTTATTGCCGTCACGCAAGGCGACCGCGGCTTGCTGGCAGACTTGCGGGCCGACACGCTTTCGCACATGTCCAGGGACTATCGCGCGATGGGAGACTACGACAACGCCGAGAAGTGTTTTCAAATGGCTCAGCGCGAGCAGCGAAGGCAGCAGGCGTTCGAAAATAAGTCTTCCGAATGAGCGTTAGGCCGTGGTTCCATCGGCTCACAGGCGCCAAAACCACGCTGTCGGGAAGATTTGACCGCGCCACGCGCGCCTCGCTGACTGCGGTAAAATCAGCTAGTGAACAATTCGCTGTTGAATCGTACCGTTGAGAAACGCCCCGACATGGTCCGTTTGCAGGGGCGAATCCTCTTCCTCACCGAAGATCCCGAGCTCATCAAGCGGCAGCTGGCCGGTGAAGACCTGCCCTGGGACACGGCGCATCCCGAGCGCAATCCCAAGCTGCGCGACGACATCTCCACCGACGAGATCACGCCGGCGCACATCTGCTTCTTCTTTGACGAGACGCTGGGCGAATTCCCCTACACCGGCCTGAAGTGCGGCAGCGAGACGCCGATCAAGCGCGGCGACGTGAAGAAGGGCGGCTTTGTCGCGGCCGTGAGCGGAAAGCGTCGCGGCAAAGGTTCCAGCCGCGAACAGTCGCCGTACGCGGAGATGTCGGCCGGCATTAAGCTGGTGATCGCCGAAAACATCGAGCGCATTTATAAGCAGAACTGCCAGAACCTCGGCGTGCTTACCTCGACCGACTTCAGCCTGATCGACAAGATCCGCGCGGGCGAAGAAATTCCGCTGATGAAGTTCACCGAAGGCGAAGACGAGATCACGCGCCAGGTGATCGAGTACGGCGGCCTCTTCCCGTTCAACGTCGCGCGCATGCAGGGCAAAGTTTTCCTGCCGCCGATTGAGACGAAGACGCGCCCGATGACCATTGCGGAGAAGATCTTCGCGCGCCACTTGCTGCACGGGGCAAAGAACGAAGTCGGGGTCGAAGCCGTGAAGCCCGGCGACACCGGATTCGCGCGCACCGATCTGCGCTTCAGCCACGAGTACGTCACTCCGATGGCTGCAATCTTCTTCGAGCACTTCCTCGGCAAGGACGCGAAGGTCACCGACCCGGGCACGATCATGTTCTTCCGCGACCACCTCACCTTTCTCGACGAGGTGCTCTCAGAAGAGAAGCGCAAGATGGGGCTGCTCGATCTTGCCGGCCAACTGAAGCTCAAACAGGAATCGTTCGCGACGGCCCAGGGCATCAAGCTGCACGGCGAGCTTCGCGATCGCAAAGGTTCCGAGGGAATCTGTCATTCCATCGTGACGGAAAGTTATGCGCTACCCGGACAGCTCAACGTGGGCAGTGATTCGCACACGCCGCACGTTGGCGCGATGGGCTGCGTGGCCTTTGGCATCGGCACAACGGACGTATTTAACTCCTGGTTTACCAGAGACGTACGAGTGAAGGTTCCAGAATCGGTTAAGGTCGTCGTTCGCGGCAAAAAGCGCGAGAACGTTACTGCCAAGGACTTCATTTTGAAGCTGCTCTCGATGGAGTACATCCGCTCCGGCAAGGCGCTGGCGAAAGTGATGGAGTACTCCGGCGAGGCCATCGAGGCGCTCGGTGTCGACGAGCGCGCCACCATGACGAACATGGCCGCTGAGATCGGCGGCTTTACCGGCATCGTTGCGCCTGATCAGAAGGTAGTGGAATTCCTGATGGAGCGCCGCGGCATGAGCGAGGGTGAAGCTCAAACGCTGGTCGAAGGGCTCTACAGCGATCCTGATGCGCACTATTCGCACGTCATCGAGCTGGATGCGGCGGAGATCTTCCCGATGATCGCCACGCCCGGCGATCCCGGCAACGGCAAGTTCATTCGCGAGCTCAACACGCCCGTGCCGGTCGAGATCGCCTACGGCGGCACCTGCACGGCGGGCAAGAACGAAGACATGGACATGTACGCGCTGGTGCTGAGCGACGCGCTGCGGCAGGGCAAGCGCGTCTCGGACAGCTGCCAGTTCTATCTTCAGTTCGGTTCGCAGGAGACGCGCGAGTACTGCGTGCGCAAGGGCTATCTCGACATTTTCCAGAAAGCCGGCGCGCACGTGATCGAGCCGAGTTGCGGCGCGTGCATTAATGCCGGGCCGGGAGTTTCGACGCGGCCGGACCAGGTGGTGATCAGCGCGCAGAACCGTAACTTCCCAGGACGCAGCGGCCCGGGGCAGATGTATCTGGCGAGTCCGCTGACAGTGGCGGCAAGCGCTGTCGCAGGCTACATCGTCGAGTACGAGCCGGCCGAGCAGCGCGAGCCCGCCAGGGTAGCGTGAGGTCCCGCCGCTCGAAGTGGCAATCGATGTCTGCTGCCGCGGGGACCGTGTCGTTCTGCCCTCAGTGTCAAGGTGAACCTGAGCCGGATTGACTTGCGATAAATCGACTTGCGAATTTGGTACTTGACCGCGCATGCCGAGAAACGAGCGCCATAGGCGCGGAGTCAGCTTAGCCCAGGACGAAGTCCTGGGTAACGAGCAAAAAGAAACTCCAGTCCCAAAGGGACGGCATGAGTTCACATAGCCGGGAATTCCGTTAGAAGATTTCGCCCGATGGAAAAAGGTGTTTCGCCGCATGCCTGGTTACGGAACGATGGTTAACATCCTGCGGTGATTCGAGTCACTTCAGGCTGTTCGGTAATTTGATGAAATGAATGTTTGTCGTCTTTTGACTAATTGCTAATTGCTAATTGCTAATTGCTTCTTCTCCCATGGACTTCCTTCTCGAGATCGGTACCGAAGAAATCCCGGCGCGAATGATCGACAGCGCGCGGG
>Ga0126381_100001926_pt1 | contig 22335 bp, 23 predicted proteins | sample PanSoiMetPlot_28_FD_96465 | JGI IMG/M metagenome (GOLD analysis project Ga0126381, IMG submission 96465) | Tropical forest soil microbial communities from Panama - MetaG Plot_28 | ecosystem: Environmental > Terrestrial > Soil > Tropical forest > Bulk soil | place: Panama | collected 2016-02-17 | reverse complement strand
CCCCGGCCCACGGCGGCGACGCGATAGCCGCTTTTCTTCGCGAATTGAATTCCGAGATGACCGAGCCCTCCGACCCCCTGAACGGCGACAAGGTCGCCCGTCATTGCCCCGCTATGCCGAAGAGCGTTGAATGTCGTAATGCCTGCGCACATGAGCGGCGCGGCTTCCACAGGATCAAGCGATTCTGGCATTCGGGCCAGAGCTTCTATGGGTGCGACCATGTATTCCTGGTAGCCTCCGTCATAGCTGAGGCCACATACCAGCACGTTCGCGCAATTGGCGAAGTCTCCTTTCCTGGAAGCGGTACAAGTGCCGTCCTGTCCTCCATGCCAACCCACGCCGACACGGTCACCCTTTGTCCACCCCTTCACGCCGGGGCCGACCGCGTCAACGATGCCGGCGACCTCGTGCCCAGGGACGCGGGGATATGAAATCCCAGGAAACAGACCTTCTTTTGTGAACACATCACTGTGGCATACACCGCAGGCCTGAACTCGAATCCTGACTTGTCCTGGTCCCATCTCCGGGATGTCACGCTCGACGACTTCGAGGTCTCCTCCCGCTCTGGATACTTGCACCGCCTTCATCTTTCGCATCCCCGCCTCTCTTGGTGCTTTTCAAGGATGTCCCGGCTCAACACCACCCATTGTGCCACGAGACGCGAGTCGGCCGCAGCAACGACTGCTCGGCCGCAAGACAACTTGCAGGACAGCACGCGCTCCCCCGGGACGTCGATTTCTAGAGTTGAGACGCATTCATAAACGGGTTAAAAACCGGTATTTGTGGTATCTCGAAACCACTGAAAAATAAGCACCCCGTGTGAGCGGAGGCTGATCGAGACGCTCTTAAATCTATGGAAATAAAAAAGAGTTGGTAGCGCTAACGGGAATCGAACCCGTATTTCGGCCTTGAAAGGGCCGCGTGCTAACCGTTGCACCATAGCGCCACTTTTTGTGGAGTGTGTAACCTATCTAGAATAAGAGAAATCTTCAGCGCGAACAAGCAGGCAACTTCTTAAGACGTATCATCCCAAATCCCCGCGCTTTTTTTGACTTAGTTTGTCGCCGGATGAGGGATCTGCTTTTCGATTTTTGACGACGTCCCAGTCGCCGATAACATCGAGCACGTCTCAGCCTTGGCGGTCTTGAAACTCCTCGTGCCAGGCCATTTGGATGGCTTCGAGCTTCGCTTCGTTGGATCCCGCCGGATCCCCGCTGAAGCCGGTTAGCTCCACGATCCACTTGTGCATGTCGGTGAACCTCACCGTCAACGGATCCGTGTCCGGATACTTATCCGCCAGCGCAATCGCGATGTCCTCAAAATTGTCCCACCCAAATGTCGGCGGCATTTCGCTCCCTTGCAGGGGCGGACTTTACGTCCGTCCCTTCTGGGACGCGCTGGGGCGCGCCCCTACAACTGTTGAGTCAGTTTAGTGATCCGCTTCCTTCGCGTAATTCTTGTTCCAGTCGGGAATCTCCACGACGATGTCGGTTGTGCCGTCCGGCACAGTCTGGCAGCCTAGGCGTGATTTCGGCGTGATTCCCGGCGCTTCATCCAACTCGTCGAGTTCCGCGTCCGTGGCTTCATTGCACGACTCCAGGCCCTGCTGAACGATCACGTGGCACGTCGAGCAAGCGCACACTCCGCCGCACGCATGGTCGAGTCCGAATTTGAACCCCTCGGAAATGTCTAGAATGCTCCCCGGCAGGCCGTTGTGCCCGTAGGGGACTTTCTCCGGGTCGACTTCAATCGTTTTGCCGCTGGGAAGAAAGGTCACCTTATATTTCTTCGTGGCGGGCTTGTATTTGACTTCTTCGATGTATGGATTCGTTCCGCCCATCTTCACCCCCGATCTCGTAGCCGTTCGGTCAAACTGTGGCTCAGGCCTTTAGGCCTGAGGAATTGCTATTCGCCGCTAACATCGCGCCGAGCTGGCGAGCGCAGCTTGCCGCGCCCTACCAGAACCTACACTTCGGCGACTTTGCGACCTTCGAGTGCCGTCGAAACCGCCGCGCCCATCAAAACTTCTGCAAAATGCTCCGTCGCATGATTCAGATCGTCAATCCGTTTACGAATCAGCTGGTAGTTGTTGCCGGCAACCGATTCCTTGAGCGCGGCGACACTTGCATCAATCCTCGCGCGCTCCTCGGCGTCTAAGCTCGCAGACTGCGGATTCGTGAGCGCCTTGGCCGTCGCTGTGAGAATCGATTCCGCTTCCGTTCGCGCTTCGATGAGCTGGCGCTCCGCGAAATCCTGCTCGGCATACTCGATCGACTCTTCAAGCATCCGCTCAATTTCCGTATCGTTAATCCCGTAGCTCGGCTGCACTTCGATGGAATGCTGCTGGCCATTGCGAAGATCCTTCGCGCCGACCTGCAGAATGCCATTGGCATCAATCAGAAATTTCACTTCGATGCGCGGCAGACCTGCCGGAGCCGGCAGCACCTTCAGCGTAAACCGCGCCAGCGAACGGCAATCTTTGGCCAGTTCGCGCTCGCCTTGGAGCACGTGAATGTCAATTCCCGTCTGATTGTCCACGCCGGTGGTGTAAAGCTCCTGCGCACTCGCTGGAATCGTCGAATTGCGCGGAATGATCTTCGCCACCGCGCCGCCATAGGTCTCAATCCCTAGGGAAAGCGGCGTCACGTCAAGCAGCAGCATGTTCTTCACGCCGCGGTCCAGAATGTTCGCCTGCACCGCCGCGCCCAACGCTACTACCTCATCGGGGTTTAGCTCGGTATGCGGCTTGCGGTCAAAGTATTCCCGCACGGTCCGCCGGATCAGCGGGGTGCGCGTCGCCCCACCTACAAGAACCACTTCATCCATTTCTGTTGGCTTTACTTGTGCGTCCGCTAGCGCCTGCTTCACCGGACCCATCGTGCGATCCACGACTGGCTTGATCAGCGCCTCGAGCGCGCCGCGCGTGAATTCATGCGCGAACATTTTTCCGTTCGGCAAGCCAAACCGCAACGTCGCGGTCTCAGTTTCTGAGAGTTGATGCTTCAAGCTGATCAGCGCCTTGCGAAGTTCCTGAGCCAGCTCACCATGCGGCGAAAAATCAATTTCATCATGTTGGAGAATTAACCCGTGAACGAAGGCTTGCAATAGATTATCAACGTCGTCGCCGCCAAGGTGCGTGTCGCCGTTCGTCGAAAGCACCTGGTAAATGTCGCCTTCGCTGGTCGCGATAAGCTTCAGCACAGAAATGTCAAACGTGCCCCCGCCAAGATCGTAAACGGCAACCTTGCCGCGCTGCTTTTCATGCAAGCCATACGCCAGAGCGGCAGCTGTGGGCTCGTTCACCAACCGCAGGACTTCAAGCCCTGCAATCTTTCCCGCATCTTTGGTTGCCTGACGTTGCGCGTCATTGAAATACGCCGGCACAGTTATGACTGCGCGGTCGACCGTTTCGCCGAAAAACGCTTCGGCCCAATTTTTCAGTTCGCGCAAAATGAACGCAGAAATCTCCGGTGGCGTGAAAACTTTTTCACCTAGCCGCACTCGAATGACGTTCTTGCTTGCGGGATCGATACGAAACGGAAAAAGTCTTAGGTCCTCTTGAACATCCGCAGGCCCGCGCCCCATCAAGCGTTTTACGGAATAAATCGTGCGTTCCGGCTGCGTTAGCAAGCGCCGCTTGGCTGGTTCGCCCACGGTGACGCTGCCGTCTGTATCAATGCTCACGACGGAAGGACAAAGTGTCGACCCATAGGGACCGGAAATACACTTCGGCTGTCCTGCTTGCGCGTCGGTGTACCCCACCAAGCTGTTCGTCGTCCCTAGATCGATTCCAACAATCCTGCCCATGCCTTCGACTAAACCTCCGCCAATTCCTTAGCCACGTTATTCACCAGGTTGCGAATATACGACCGCCGATTCAGGAGTTCATTCATTCGCGCCATTAATTTCTTGCCCACCGCTTCGCCTGCATTCGCGTCGATTGCCTTATCCCACTCACGAGCGACAGATTGCAGCTCCGCGTCGACTTCGCCCAATTTCCCTTGAAAACTTTTCTCCGCGAATTCGAGCCGCGCTTTCAGACCTGCCAAGTCTGTTCCTGCAGCTTTTGCTTTGCGCAATTCATCAAGGGATTCGTTCAGCTCGAAAACTTCTTCGAGCAATTCCGGCGGCGCTTGCTGTTTCTTCTCGCCCTCTTTGCGCTCTCTCTCGATGGCCAGCAGGTACTCGACGCGCGCGATGGGATCCCGCAGCGTGCGGTATGCGTCGTTCAACTCCGAGCTGCGCTTCAAGGAAAGCTCGCGCTCCTGTTCGCTCGCGTTCACGAAATTATCCGGATGCAGCTTCCAGCTCATCTGCAGGAACTTCTGCTCCAGTTCGCTCATCTCGATCCATAGCTTGCGCGCCAACCCAAAAATGGCGAAATAGTCGTCGTTGCGCGTAGCTGGCGTTGCCTGAGTCATTTGCGATATCCGACCAACTTAGTCCGATTCACGGCAGAGCACAAAAAAAGTGGCTGGCGAGCGCGGCTCCCAACCACTTTGTCAAACTCGCTTGAGCGTCTCCCGCGCCGAACCAAATCAAACCAAAGTGCACAGGCAGGAGTGCTTGGTGCCACCTTAAGCCGTAAAAGAGCTACCGCAGCCGCAATTCCGCGCCGCGTTGGGATTCTGAAAGACGAATCCCTGGCGCATCAGCGTCTCTTCGTACTCCAGCGTCGTGCCATTCAGATACAGAAAGCTTTTCGGGTCCACGAAAATCCGCGCGCCGAATTCTTCGAAAATTTTGTCGCGGTCGCGCGCCTGCGTGTCCAGGCGCATCGCGTAGGACAATCCCGAGCAACCGCCGCCCTGCACGCCCACGCGCAGCCCCCCAACCTCCGGCGACACACCTTCCTTTTCAAGCAGCTTGCGAATCTGTCTCGCCGCACGCTCCGTCAAATGGATCTTCGCAATATTCGGCCCAACAACTTCAGTCGCCATGGTCAAGTGCCCCGCTGAAGCACGCGCTTAGTGCGAGGCCTTTTCGGTGGCCGGCACTTCGACGCCATGCTTCTTCTTCCAGTCGCCGATGGCCGCCTTGATGGCGTCTTCCGCGAGCACGGAGCAGTGAATCTTCACCGGCGGAAGCGACAGCTCGCGCACGATGTCCGTGTTCTTGATCGCCAGCGCCTCGTCCACCGTCTTCCCCTTCACCCATTCGGTAGCGAGCGAGGAGCTGGCGATGGCCGACCCGCAGCCGAAGGTCTTGAACTTGGCTTCTTCAATGACCTGCGTCTCCGGATTGATTTTCATCTGCAGCTTCATTACGTCGCCGCACTCCGGCGCGCCAACCAGGCCGGTCCCAACGTTGGGATCTTCCTTCGGGAGGCTGCCGACGTTGCGGGGATTATTGTAGTGATCCACTACTTTGTCGCTGTATGCCATTACCCGTTGCTCCTTGCCAGATTTTCTACACTTTCAAAGTTCGCGCTCTTCACTGCTTTTTCCGAAAGCGTGACGTTGGGCACGGAAGCCGAGCGGCCCGCGGTAAGCTGGCGAAGGGCATCCTTGATGTAATCCGCCCCGAGCCCGAGCATCTTCAGGAAAGAGCGCACCTGCTGAAGTTCGCGGAAAGAACGCTCTCCCCCGCTCTCTTCCTCCGAATCGTAAGGCACGAAGCTGACGCGGAAAGCGGCGCCTGTGCCTGCGATCGAACGGTGAATGCGAATTGTACCTTCATTTGCCATTTTTGCTTTCTCAACCTTCTAGGCGGTTTGCCATTTCATTTTTGAGATGTCGATTCCTTCTTTGGCCATTTCATAAAGCGGCGACAGTTCGCGCAGCTTGGTCACGACTTGCACCATCTTGTCGATGACGTAGTCCACTTCTTCCTGTGTATTGAAACGGCCGAGGCCGAATCGAATCGAGGTGTGAGCGAGGTCTTCGCCCACCCCTAAAGCTTTGAGTACGTAGCTGGGTTCGAGGGTTGCCGAGGTGCAGGCCGACCCGCTCGAAACCGCCACGTCGTTAATGCCCATCAACAGGGACTCGCCTTCCACATAGGCGAAGCTCATGTTCAGATTGTTGGGCAGACGGTGTTCCATCGAGCCATTGACGAAGACTTCGTCCAGCTTGGCTTCCAGCCCAGCCTTTAGACGGTCGCGCAAGCCGCGGAGTCTCACACTCTCTTCCGGCATCTCTTTTTGACAGATTTCGCAGGCCTTCCCGAGGCCGGCGATACCGGGAACGTTCAGCGTGCCGGAGCGCATGCCGCGCTCGTGCCCGCCGCCATCAATGATGGCGGAGAGCTGCACGCGCGGATTCCGGCGCCGCACGTAAAGGGCGCCCACGCCCTTTGGGCCATAAATCTTGTGCCCGCTGATAGCCAGCAAATCGATGTTGTCCTTCTGAACGTCGACGGGAATCTTGCCCACTGCCTGGACGCCATCGACAGCAAAGAAGACTCCACGTTCTTTCGCAATCTTGCCGATTTCCGCGATGGGGTTAATCACGCCAATTTCATTGTTGGCGTACATGATGGTGATCAGAATCGTCGTCGGCTTGATGGCCGCCTTCAGCTCGTCTAGGCTGACACGCCCGTCCTTCTGCACCGGCAGATAGGTGACCTCGAAGCCGTGCTTCTCGAGGTTCTTGCAGGTATCAAGCACCGCTTTGTGCTCGATGGACTGCGTAATGATGTGATTGCCCTTCTCGCGGAACATTTCCGCGATGCCCTTGATCATCAGGTTGTCGGACTCGGTCGCGCCGCTGGTAAAAATAATCTCCTTCGACGTGGCATTGATGAGTGAGGCGATCTGCTGGCGCGCGTTTTCGACAGCTTCTTCACCAGCCCAGCCGAAGGAGTGATTGCGGCTGGCGGCATTGCCGAATTTGTTGGTGAAATAGGGCAGCATCGCTTCCAGCACCCGGGGATCGACCGGAGTGGTCGCGTGATTGTCCATGTAAATCGGCAGTGTGACGGCCATATTTCCCTTTCTCCTAAATCCTCTACCTGCGCTCGGCAGGTTAAGTCCTTAATGCCACGAGCGAAGGTTCTTGTGGATCTTCACTCATCTGCGCAATGGTGACTGAGCCCAATACATTTAAGATGCTCTCGTTCACGCGCCGTAACGGCTCTTTTACTGAGCAGCGCTCCGTGGCATCGCAGTTCCCGTGGTTCGTGACGCATGAAGTTATCAATACCGGCCCGTCAATCGCCGAGATGACTTCGAGCGCGCTGATTTGCGACGGCTCCTTCGACAACTGATACCCGCCGCTCGAGCCGTGCTTTGCCGCCACGATGCACTTGTGCGCCAGCTTCTGGAGCACCTTGGCCATCAGCGTTGCGGAAATACCGTATTCCTCGGCAATCTCGTTGGCGCTGCAAGCATGATCACGGCGATGCAAAGCCAGGTGCTTGACGGCAATTAACCCGTAATCAGCCTTCTTGGAAAGCTTGAACATCGAAACTTTAGAGCTTACCTCTTCCCCCACATATACGACCGTTCTAGTCGCACATTAATCGTACCCCCTAAGATGCCCCAAGTCAATAGTAAGATACCAAGACCACGGTCTATATCCTTAAGCAAACCTTTTGTTTTGTGTCGTTTAAAATACGACTAAAAAAGTCCTATTTTGTTTAAAAGGTGGGAACGACCAAATCTTTTTAGCTGGCATGGTAAATATCCTGCGGGTTTCCGTGCCGACTGCGATTGGCCAAGGTTGTCTATGGCTTGGCGCTTGTGCAGGTTCCGCCGGCGGAGGTGGCTTCGACGAGTTTTTGTACGGCGGCTACGGGCACTAAGAGCAGCTGTGCTTGGGGCTTCTTCAATTGTTCGATGATAGCGAGCTGCTCTGCCTTCCAGGAGTCCGGCGCGGGCTGGCGCTTCGGAATATAGTCGAGGACGGAAAGGCCCAAAGCTCCGAGCGCCGAGAGATCTTGCGATTTCTGGGCCGCTTCCTGCACCAGGAAGGAGCGTTCGGCGAGAGGCCGCAGGTTGGCGTCATTGTCGCGCCAAACAGTGAACTGGGTACGGAGCCGTTGCGCCGCATCGTCATCCAAACAAGACGTGGAAAGAAATTTGTCGACCAGTTCCCCGAAGTGCCTTGCAGCGTCGCTTTCCGGCGGTACGGCATCCACGATGTGGTTGAGAGGCGACGTGGTGATCGCTTGCCAGGAGGTGGAATTGCCCCGCGTGTAGTCCTTCACCGGCTCAAGGACGCTAGCGAACGTCTTCAGCGCCGATAATTCCTCGGGCGTGGCATCCCCGGCGATTCTCTGCAGCATTTTGTAATATTCGCTGCGGTGCGTAAGCCCGATCCACTCGAGTCTCTGGCTGATGATGTCCAGTCGCGCGTACATGGAAGGAACGTCGGTAACCGACTGCGGCGACCAAAAGCGCTCCGCGATGGCCGCCGTCCGCGGCCAGATGCGCGAGTCAATATTTTCCCGGCTAACGTATTCGGTCCACATGGTGGTTTCGCCGCCGAGCACGAGCTGTTTCTGCTCCGGCGTCAAATCGGCTGCGGCGCCTCCCAGCGGATCCACGACGTAGTGCCGCGCTGCACTCCACATCAAGTCAATGTAGTAGCCGTTGGAAAGAATTCCGCGATAGCCCTGTTTCGCCGCGGCTGCGAGCGAATCCGGCCCGCGCCAGGACTGAATGAGGATGTCCTTTGGGGCGCCGGGAACGAAAATTTCATCCCAGCCGATGGCCGCTTTTCCGTGCTTGGCGACCAGCTTCTGCACCCGCTGGCTGAAATAGGCTTGCAGTTCTTCGTTTGATTTGTAGCCGTGGGCTTTCTTGAATTCCTGGATCTTCGGATTGGAATCCCAGGCTTTCCCGTTCACTTCGTCGCCACCAATATGGAAATAATGATCGGGAAATAGTTTGGCCATTTCCCCAATAAGTTCATCGAGAAACTTGTACGTCTGTTCTTTCGTGGGATCGATGGCCGGGTCCATCACGCCCCATTCTTCATCGATCTTGAAAGGCCCGGGCGTGGCGGCAATTTCCGGGTAGCCGACGAAAATGGCCGTACTGTGACCCGGCATCTCGAGTTCCGGAACCACGCGGATGCCGCGACCCCGCGCGTAGGCGATCAGGTCGCGGACTTCTTCTTGCGTGTAATAAAGGCCGTTGGAACCCATTTCCTGGAGCTTGGGAGATTTCTTGCTTTCAATGCGGAAACCCTGATTGTCCGTGAGGTGCCAGTGAAAGACGTTCAGCTTCAAGGCTTCCATCCCGTCAAGATTGCGGCGAATCACGTCAAGCGGAATGAAGTGCCGCGCGGAATCGATCATCAAGCCGCGCCAGGGAAAGCGTGGCTTGTCTTGGATTGTCACCGCTGGCACTGAGAAACCGTCGGTCGAAACGTCCACAAGCTGCAAGAAAGTTTGCAAGCCGTGAAGAGTGCCGAGAGGAGTAGGGGCAGTAAGCCTTGAGCCGGAGTTGCTCACTTCGAGAACGTAAGATTCATCCTCGTCCACATCTTGGATTTCTTTGCTGGCGTGGTCTGTGTGTACCACCAGCGTTGCCTGCGCGGAATTGGAAGGCTTGGAGTTTACCAGCAAGCCGGTTTGCTGGGCGACTTGCTGCAGGAATCGCTCGACGGCGCGGTCGAGGCGCGGTTCTCTGTGGCCCGTCAACGCGACGGAGAAAGTGGAGTCCACGCGCAGGCTGCCGGTTCCGGGCTGCACGCTTGCCGGGACAGGCATCAGATTCAGTGCCGGATGCGGACCGCTGCTCTGCTGAGCGCCGGTAGATTTTGGAGTTAGAAGCGCAAAAAGGAAAATCAAGAGGAAGCCTCGCGCGCCGAAATTCTGTATAACGCTGGGAACGAACTTTTGCATGATGACCCGCCCAATCCCTCCGCTCAAGGTGAAAACCAGCAAACTGCTATGTAGCACCGGCACAGCATACTGTCATATCTGCGGCTTTCTGCGAAGAGGATTTACGAGGTCTTCGAGACCGCGTAAGCGAGCCGAGACGGAAACTTTGCCGGGCGGGCCTATGGCGCCTGCGTTAGAATAGCCCAGCGTTACGCCGACACTGAAATCGCAATGAAAACATCGATTGCCATCTATCCGGGGTCGTTTGACCCCGTCACGAACGGCCACCTCGACCTGATCGAGCGTGGCGAGAAAATGTTTGACCTGTTGATCGTGGCCGTGCTGCGAAACACGGAAAAGCAGCCGCTATTCAGCGTTACCGAGCGCGTGGAGATGCTGCGCGAAGTGACTAAAAAGTGGGCAAGCGTGGAAGTCGATGTATTCGACGGATTGCTCGTCGACTACGCGCGCAAACGCGGGGCTGGCGTGATTCTCCGCGGCATTCGTGCTATTTCGGATTATGAATTTGAATTGCAGATGGCGTTGATGAACCGAAAACTGGAGCCGCGCTTGGAAACCGTTTTTATGCTGCCCGGGGAACTCTACAGTTATCTGAGTTCCAAACTGGTGCGGGAGATTGCGCAGCACGGCGGGCCGCTCGAGGGGCTGGTTCCCCCCCTTGTTGAGCAGAGGCTGCGGGCAAAAGTTTCGAATAAGGCCCCTCGTTTGAATACGCTTGGTTCCCCTAAGGCATTGGATAAGAAGAACCTGCGTCCCCGCGCCACCACCAGACCTCGCAGCAAAAAAGCTGTCAGCTAAGTTTGTGGCGCAAGCAACTTTGCAAATGCGAAGTAAATAGCGCCGCTAGATGGCGCGGCAATCTACGTGGCCGGACAATCTAGATAGCGAGCAGGCCCGAGCCCCTCAGAAGGTCCGTCGAGCCCCCAGCAGGCCAATTCGGTGTTTGCGCCGTTTCGTCGTGCTTGTAAACTGTTCCCTGTAAATTTGCCCATTGACGAAGGAGCTCGAGGTGCAACTGACCGACCGCATCAACCGAATCCAAATCTCGCCGACCGCCGCTGTTCTTGCGGAAGCGGAAAAGATGAAAGCCAAAGGCATCGACGTGGCCGACTTCGGTCCCGGCGAGCCAGACTTTCCAACGCCGGACCATATTAAGAAAGCTGGCATTCGCGCGATTGAAGAAAACAAATCGAAATACACGCCGGCTGGGGGAATTGCGCGATTGCGCGAATCCATTTGCGCGTGGCACAAGCGCGAACTGCATTCGTCGTTCGAGCCGAAAGAGTGCATCGTCAGCGTGGGCGGCAAGCATTCGATTTTCAATGTGATAAGCGTGCTGATCCAGCAGGGCGATGAGGTCATTATCCCTACTCCTTGCTGGGTGAGTTTTCCGGACATTGTGAAGTACGCGGGCGGAACACCGATGTATGTGGAGACGCATCCCGAGGACGGTTTTACGGTGCGAGCTTCCGCGATTGAAAAAGCAATTACGCCGAAGACCAAATTGTTGATTGTGAATTCGCCGTGCAATCCGACTGGCGGCGTTTTGCCTCCGGACGAGTACGAGCGCATCCTCGCGCTGTGCAAAAAGCGCAACGTGTGGCTGATGGGCGACGAGTGCTATTCGCATTTCACTTATGAGCCGCACCACCCTTACTCGATTGCCAGCGCCGAGGGAGCGAAGGAAAGAGTCATCATCATCGGGTCGATGTCGAAGACGTTTGCGATGACCGGCTGGCGTATCGGCTACACGCTGGGGCCGGAGGCGCTGATTCAGGCGCTGATTAAGTTGCAGAGCCAGTCGACTTCGAACCCGACATCGATCGCGCAGTACGCGGCGCTCGAAGCCATGACCGGCACGATGGAAACTGTTCCCGTGATGCTTGCGGAATATGCGAAGCGGCGTAAGAGGATTGTCGAGGGATTGCGCGCGATTTCCGGCGTCACTTGTGAATGGCCCGGCGGCGCGTTCTATGCGTTCCCGAACATTTCGAAGCACCTGGCGAATGGGGGAGGGCGATCGGCGCTGGCAAAAACGGACTCGGAAATTGCCAAGATGCTCCTTGAGCGGGCCCACGTAGCAGTCGTGCCGGGTGAAGCTTTCGGCGCCCCAGGATACTTGCGCTTGTCGTACGCCACTTCCATCGAGCGTATCGAGGAAGGGTTGCGGCGACTGGAGAGATTTTTTGCGCGCGCGGAAGCCGCGGCTTAAGTATAGAACGTGAGGCCCGAGCCCTTTCGCATCGAACCGAAATTCGTAGAACGCATTTGGGGAATGCGCTCGCTCGCACCGCTTTTTCCCGAAAAGGCAAATCTGCAGGAACCGATTGGCGAAGTGTGGCTCACCGCTGTCGATTGTAAGATTGCTACCGGACCATTTGCTGGCAAGACACTCGGGGAGGCATGGCAAGAGATGCCTGCCGAATGGCACGGCGATAACTTTTCGGGAGGCGGCGATTTTCCGCTGCTCGTGAAATTTATTTTCCCCGCCGACAAGCTCTCGATTCAAGTCCATCCCGATGACGCGTACGCATCGCTTCGCGAAACAGCGGCTGGGGGCCGGGGCAAAACGGAAATGTGGCATGTCGTTTTCGCGAAGCCGGGCGCTTCTCTGTTGCTGGGACTGAAGCCGGGCGTAACTCGTGAGAAATTCCTAGAGGCTCTGCAAAACAACCGTCTTGAAGATCTCTTTCAGCGCCATTCTGTCCAGGCCGGCGACACGTTCTTCATTCCGGCCCGCACGCCGCACACCATCGGGCCGGACATGGTGATTTGCGAAGTGCAGCAATACTCGGACCTGACTTATCGCGTGTACGACTACGGTCGCGTGGACGCCAGCGGCAAACCACGCGAACTACACATTGAAAAAGCGCTCGCCGTAATGAATTTCGACCCGAATTCGGGCGGTAAGGTGAGTCCGCGTCCTTCGATCAGAAAACGAGAAGCCGCAGGCTTGAACCATCTAGCGAATTGCCCATATTTTTCCGTTGATCGACTCGACGTTGATCGGATGATCCATTTCAACTCAGCGAAACCGAAACCCGGCCAAAGCCGGTTCGGGCTCCTCGTCGTGCTTTCCGGCGCAGGCTTCCTCACTTGGCATCCTGCAAGACACTCGAAAAGCTCGATTCCTTTAAAGCAAGGAGATTGCTGGTTTATTCCTGCAAGCGCTCTTGAAAGCTACTCCTATCGATCCAACGGAGGAATCTCGTTACTCTCCGCGTATATTCCGTGACGTTCTACAAGAGCGCACTTTTAGTCGCTTCCTCTCAGCTTCTTCCATGGTCTGTGTGTTAAATTCGTTCTTCTTAAGCCATGGCCAAGAACGAAGAAAAACTCACAACGCAAGCGGTGATATTGGCTGGCGGGCGGGGGACGAGGTTCTGGCCGCGGAGCCGGACACGCACTCCGAAGCAACTGCTGAACATCGTTGGCAAGGAAACGATGCTGGAGCAGACCGTCGCGCGCTTGCTCCCGCTGATTCCTGCTGGGCGCATCTGGACGGTGACGAACACGGAGCAGGCGGCGGCCGTTCGCAAGCAAGTTCCTGGGTCGGCGCGCAAACGCGTGCTGATCGAGCCGAAGGGTTTAAATACAGCTGTGGCGATTGGCCTTGCTGCGATTCATGCGCGACATGTTTCGCGCGGGGACGCGCTGCTTGCCGTGCTGCCTGCGGATCATTACATTGCCCAGCCCGAGAAATATCGGAAGATCGTCGCCGCTGCTCTTAACGTGGCTCGTGAGCCGGGACGCATGGTGGTTCTTGGCATCCCTCCGACGCGGCCCGAGACTGGGTTCGGTTACATCGAACGCATGGGCGAAGCGATTTCCGCGAAGGGCTTTCCGGTTTTTGCGGTGAAGCGCTTCACGGAGAAGCCAGCGCTGCCGTTCGCAGTGGAATACGTAGCTTCCGGCAAGTATCACTGGAATGCCGGCATGTTCTTCTGGCGCGTTTCGACATTCCTCGAAAATCTGAAGAGTTTTTTACCCAAGACGGGCGCGGCCTTGGAGGAACTTGCGGGCTTCATCGGCAAGCGAGATTACGAGCGCCGGCTTCGCGCCATGTATCAAAAGCTGGAGAGCATTTCGGTGGACTACGCCGTGCTCGAGCCAGCCACGCGCGTGGAAGGCGCGTCTCGCGTGTTTGTCGTCCCCGCGGAAATCGGTTGGAGCGACATTGGCTCCTGGGCTGCTGTGTACGAACTGCTTGCCAAGAAAAATGGCGAGAATGTGTTTGCGGGTGAAGGCCACACGCTTGATGCCGAAGGTAATTTTCTATGGGCGCCTTCGAAATTCGTCGCCGCCATTGGCGTCCGCGACCTCGTCGTCGTGGAAACGCCTGACGCGCTGCTCATCTGCCCCCGGGACCGCGCCCAAGATGTGGGCAAAGTCGTGAAACACCTCGAAGAACAGAAGCAGAAAGGCCTGCTCTGAAGTAGGCCAATCCGGCTGTTGGTTGGCGCTTGGGTTCGCGTATACTTTCCTGATTCATGACTCCCACGATTAAGTTTGGAACGGACGGGTGGCGCGGGGTTATAGCGGAGGATTTTACGTTTGCGAACGCGCGCATTGTGGCGCACGCGGTTGCGCGTTACGTGGTTCGCGGCGAAGACGCGCGCAAGGGCGTGATCATTGGCTACGACCACCGCTATTCCTCCGATCGTTTTGCGGCAGCGGTTGCAGACGTCATTAGCGCGTCGGGAACTCCGGTATTGCTGACGGACAAGCCTTGCCCCACGCCCACGATTTCGTTTTTGGTAAGGCACCAGAAAGCGGCTGGCGGAATCGTCATCACCGCGAGCCATAATCCTTACCGCTGGAACGGGGTTAAATACAAGGCGAGCTATGGCAGCAGTGCGCTGCCATCGATCGTCGCTGAAATCGAAAAGGAACTCGCTGGCGTGCTGGAAAAAGGCGTGCCGCCGCTTCCGCCGCGCAAGGATCTGATTCACTCGGTCGAGCCGCGCGCGCCATATCTCGATGCGCTTGAAAAACTTGTGGACTGGAAGCGCCTGCGCGGAGCGAAGCTGCGATTTGTCTTCGATCCTATGCACGGAGCGGCGGCTGGTTTGTTGCCCGAATTGCTGCGCCGCAATGACATTCCGTGCGATGAAATCCGCGGAACGCGCGATCCACGCTTTGGCGGCGTGCACCCCGAGCCCATCGAACCGCACATCGAAGCTCTGCGCCAAACGGTGCTGGCCGGAAAATATGACGCTGGGTTTTGTGCGGATGGCGATGGGGATCGCATTGGCGCGATTGACCGTACCGGAGCCTTCGTCAATCCTCACCAGATTTTGGCGCTGCTCGTCTGGCACCTGGCCGGAACGCGGAATCTTCCCGGTGACATCGCAAAAACTTTTTCGGTCACGAAGCTCATCGACAGGCTTGCCGCGAAATTCGGACGCAAGCTCCACGAAGTGCCCATAGGCTTCAAATACATTTGCGAGCTGATGCTGGAGCAGAATATTTTGATCGGCGGCGAGGAAAGCGGCGGCATTGGTACGAGCCTGTATCTTCCCGAGCGCGACGCAACCGTTTCGGCTCTCTTTCTTGCGGAATTGATGGCCTGGCACGGCAAATCGCTTGGCGAACTGCTTGCTGGGCTGCACGCGGAGTTTGGCGAATACCATTACGGGCGCGTGGACCTGGAGTTGAAGCCAGGCCAAAAAGAAAAAGCCATCTCGCATTTTTCTGACGGCAGGACGAATCGCGTGCTCGGTTTTCCGGTAGCGCGGCGGGAAAACATGGATGGCATCAAACTCTATCTCGGCGAAGCGGGCTGGGTAATGGTGCGCGCGTCGGGCACGGAAAACGTCCTGCGGATTTACTCGGAGACCGGCAAACAAGAAACGACGCGCCGCGTTCTCGATTCCGTGACAGAAACCGTTCATAGTCTTTAGCCGGTCAGTGAGTAAGGGGTGGGTGATGGACACCGTCAATCTTGCGCAAAAGTTTAGCAGCTTCACCGACCGGTGGAGCCCAAAGATCATTGGCGAGCTCAATGATTTTCATGTGAAGGCAGTAAAGCTCAAGGGGGAATTCATCTGGCATCACCACGACCACGAGGACGAAATGTTTTTGGTAGTCAAAGGCGCGCTGAGGATGAAATTCCGCGACCGCGACGCGGTCATCAGGGAGGGAGAATTCATTATTGTGCCGCACGGCGTCGAACATCTCCCCGTCGCAGACGAAGAGGTTCACGTAGTGCTCTTTGAACCGAAATCCACTCTCAACACCGGCAACATCACGAACGAAAGGACAGTCGCCCAGCTCCAGCGCATTTGACGGCGCCGCTGCCGGCGGGAATCCAACGATGGAACACCGCTACTACACGCTCGACGTTTTCACCACGACGCGGTTCGCAGGTAATCCGCTGGCGGTTTTCACCGACGGAGATGGGCTTTCGGATGAGGAGATGCTCGCCATTGCGCGCGAGATGAATCTGTCCGAAACAGTTTTCGTACAGAAGCCGACGGATGAAGAGGCGCTCGCGCGTCTGCGCATTTTCACTACAAAACAAGAATTGAAGTTGGCGGGACATCCGGTCATCGGAACGTGGTTCCTGCTCGCGGAGCTTGGCGTTGTGCCCGCACAAGAAGGCGGCGTGCACGTTTTGCAGGAAACGGGCGCGGGAGTTTTGCCGGTGGAGATTCGCTTCAAGGAGGGCCGCCCGAATCGCGTGACGATGACGCAAGAGGAGGCGCTCTTTAAACCCGCGAAACTAGATAAAAAGAAACTTGCGGCGGCGCTTGGACTTTCGCCGAAGGATTTCGATCCGAAACTCGAACCTGAATTTGTTTCTACAGGCATTTTCAACCTGATGGTCCCGCTACGGAGTCGCGCCGCGCTCGGCAAGATCGCCATGAACATGATCGAGCTGGGAAAGCTGCAAGGCAAGAATGCCACGATGGCCTATTGCTTCGCGATGAATGGAAACGGCAAGGCGTGTTCTCGCGGGATGCTTCCATGGGAGCTTTATGAAGATGCGGCGACGGGTTCGGCGGCGGGGTCGCTCGGCGCATATCTCGTGCGGCACGGGAAGCTCACGGCGGGTCACACCTTGAACATTCTACAGGGAGCAGAGATGGGCCGACCAAGCCACATCGAAGTGGAAGTCACCCAGTCCGGCAAGAAACTCGTTCCTCGCGTAAGCGGCGCGGCGGTGAAAGTGCTGGAAGGCACGATTAGCGTCTGAGAACCAACGCAGAAATAGAAATTAAGGCAGAAAAAAAGGGCCGCGGGAACTGCACCGGCGGCCCTCTTTTATTTCGACTGACTTTTACTTGTGCCTGCGATCCTGCCGGAGGTCCTTGCGATCCTTGTGCAGGTCTTTCTTGTCCTTGTTGATGTCTTTCTGATCTTTGTTGCGGTCTTTGCGGTCCTTGGCGAGATCCTTCTTATCGTGATTAATGTCGCGCTGGTCAGCATTGCGGTCGGTGCGGTCCTTGGCAAGGTCCACTTTGTCATGATTGATGTCGCGTTGATCCTTGTTGCGGTCGGTGCGATCGGCGCGCAGGTCCTTGCGGTCGGCCTTGGCTTCGGCGCTGTTGGCGCCATACTTGGCGTCATCACGGGCGAGGTCGCGCTTGTCCTTGTTGATGTCGCGCTGGTCGGCATTGCGATCCGCGCGGTCTTTCGAGAGATCGCGCTTATCGTGATTAATGTCCCGTTGATCAGCGTTGCGGTCAGCGCGGTCTTTGGATAGGTCGCGCTTGTCCTTGTTGATGTCGCGCTGATCCGCGTTGCGATCCGCGCGGTCCTTCGCTAGGTCTTTCTTGTCCTGACGAATGTCCTTCTTGTCGCTCTGTACATCCTGTTGCTGCGGGGTTGGGTCCTGGGCGTAAGCACCGGCGGCAAGGAGACCGGCAAACGCCATCGCGAGCACACCTCGACGAACCATGAGTTCAGCCTTCATTTTTTCGCTCCTGTAAAGACATTCCTGGTTCACCACCACACTTGCGGAATCAAACACACAGCCAGGGGCAAAGTTTCGAGAGCTTGCCTCAGGTGTTGTTATTGGCGAATGAAAGGGGTTGCGGACCCTGCAACTACTTCATTGTCAAGGACTTATGGACGGCGTCAAGCACTCCATTGACAAACGCGCCCGATTCTTCAGAGGAAAATTTCTTGGCCAAATCGACTGCTTCGTTCAACACAACTTTGGGTGGAGTATCAGACGAACTCATTTCATGAATGGCCAGGCGCAGAATCGCGCGGTCGATGGCGGACAATCGTTCGAAGCGCCAGTTTTCGCAATGCTTGCCGATGATTTCGTCGAGCGCGGAAACTTCTTTAGCGGTGCCCTCAAAGAGCTGATTCGCGAAAGCGCGCGTCGAGTCAGCGGCTTTGGCGCTTTTCCAGAATTTCGCTTCAAGTTTGGCGGGATCCTGCTGGCTCATGTCCCACTGGAAGAGCATTTGCATCGCAAACTCGCGGGCTTTGGTGCGGAGAGACACGTTACTTGCGCCGCCGCGAGTCAGTGGCAGAAGTTGGCGCCAATTTTGAATCTGGCGCGCGCAGCTTGCGCGAGAGCCGCGCCATCTCTATAGCGGTGAGACCCGCTTCAAACCCTTTATTGCCGCCCTTAAGCCCCGCGCGATCGATGGCTTGCTCGAGGGTGTCGCAGGTCAACACGCAGAAAATAATGGGCAGTCCGGTATCCATTTGCGCAAGTTGCAGGCCGCGCGCGGTTTCGGCGCAAACGTAATCGTAGTGGGATGTTTCGCCACGCAAAACGCACCCAATCGCTATCAGCGCATCGTATTTTCCGGTGGCCGCGAGTTTCTTTGCCGCCAAAGGCAATTCGAACGAGCCAGGAACATGCACGACGTCGACATCTTTGTTCCCCGCCCCTGCGCGTTCGAGAGCATCCGTGGCAGCGGCGAGCAGGCGGTCGGTAATAAAGCTGTTGAAGCGGCTGACGACAATACCGAAGCGCATACCCGCAGCTCTGAGATCGCCTTGCACTCTGTTAGGTTGGAGTTTCTCCGCCATCTTGCTTGCGAATCGTTCCTGGGTCTACCGCGTGCTATTCCTTCTTTGCTTTACTTGCCCTTAAATTGAGCGGGCCTTTTTTCTAAGAACGCTTTTGTGCCCTCACGCATGTCTTCGGTCGCGCACGCTAAACCAAAGAGCGTCGCTTCGAGGAACAGCCCTTCCTCTTGCGGCATTTCTACCCCGCGCTCGATCGCTTCCATGGTGTACTTCACCGCGAGCGGAGCATTGCCGATGATTTTCTTCGCTATGGCCTCCGCCGCGGGAAGCAGTTCCACCGGCTCGTAAATATGACTGATCAAACCGATGCGCTGCGCTTCCTCGGCAGTAATCATTTCGCCGGTGAGGCAAAGCTCGTGAGCCACGCCTTTGCCGCAGAGCCGTGCGAGCCTCTGCGACCCGCCATAACCGGGAAGAATGCCGAGCTTCACTTCCGGCTGGCCGAGCTTGGCGGTCTTGCTGGCGATTCGAATGGTGCAAGAAAGTGCCAGTTCGCAGCCGCCACCCAATGCGAATCCATTAATGACGCAAATAGACGGCTTGCCCATCTTCTCCAGCAGATGGAAAACGCTTTGCCCGTAAAGCGAGAATTCTTTCCCGTTCACTGGAGTTTGCACCGCAAGTTCATTGATGTCGGCACCCGCCACAAAAGCCTTTTCGCCCGCACCCGTCAAAATCAGCACGCGGACGCCTGCATCCTCGCGTGCATCGAGCAGGGCATGATGCAACTCTTCGATCGTTTTGCGATTCAGAGCGTTCAACACTTTGGGCCGGTTGAACGTGATGTACGCGATCGCGTCCTTCTTGTCGTACAGAATGTTTTCGTAAGCCATTTCTTTCTCTTCTCTGCGAACTCTGCGCGTCTCTGCGCTGTTTTTATTCTTTTGTATTTGTGGCACCTGCCTAAAACTTCATCGCCTTCGGTTTTTGCGGATCGGCGTAATCATAAAATCCGCGGCCAGACTTGCGACCGTTCCATCCGGCAAGCACCATGCGCTTCAATAGCGGCGGCGCCGCGAAACGCTTCTCCCTGAAGTCATCGAACATGATTTGAGAGATGTAATAAGTCGTGTCGAGTCCCACAAAATCCAGGAGCGTCAGGGGGCCCATGGGATAGCCGCAGCCCAGTTTCATGGAATTGTCAATGTCTTCGATGGAGCCGACGCCTTCTTCCAGGGCGCGGATCGCGTCCAGAAGATACGGTACGAGCAACCGGTTCACGATGAAGCCCGTGCTGTCCTTCGCGCGCACCGGCGTCTTGCCGAGTTTCGCACCCAAGGCTACCATCTCCTCGTACACTGCTTCATCCGTGGCAATCGTTCGCACCACTTCAACCAGTTTCATCACCGGGACTGGGTTGAAAAAATGCAGCCCCACGAATCGCTGCGGGCGTTTCGTGGCCGTCGCGATTTCCGTGATCGTCAGCGAAGAAGTGTTGCTGGCAAAAATCGTGGAGGGCGGGCAAAGCCCATCCAACGCTGCAAAGAGTTCGCGCTTCGCGGGTAACTGTTCGATTATGGCTTCGACAATCAAGTCGCAACTCTTCAAGTCGTCAAGCGACGTCGTTCCCTTGACCCGCTCGCGAATCTCACCTTTCGCGGCTTCGGTAATCGTTCCTTTCTCTACAAGCCGATTCAAATTCTTCTCAATACCCTTCAGCCCTTTGTCCACCAACTCCGCGGTTACCTCGCGCACCGTCGTGGGGAATCCTGCTGCCGCGCAAACTTGCGCGATGCCGGAGCCCATCAACCCACACCCTACGACTCCCACTTTTTGAATCGCCATGCTTTTCCTCGCTGAGACCGCGGACGAAGCCCTGATCCGGGAACGGAAAGTTTATCAAAAAGAACGTTCTATGTAAGTCCAGCGTTCGATTGAAACGCGAGCCAACGGTTCTTGACACTTCACTTGACACTTCATAAGACACAATTCCACTGCACGCTAATTCTTCACAGCCTCGACAATCATCGCAATGCCCTGGCCGCCGCCGATGCACGCTGTCGCAAGTCCGTAGCGAAGGCCATTTCGCCGCAGTCCGTTCAGAATGGTGATGACGAGGCGCGTGCCGCTCGCTCCGAGCGGATGGCCCAGCGCAATGGCGCCGCCGTTTACGTTGGTCTTGTCGCGTTTTAGCCCCAGAACTTTTTCGACTGCCAAGTACTGCGCGGCGAAAGCTTCGTTTACTTCCACGCGATCCATTTGATCGAGCGTCAGCCCTGCGAGCCGTAAGGCCTTTTGCGAAGAAGGCACCGGCCCGATTCCCATGATGCTCGGGTCCACTCCGGCTACAGCCCAAGACACGATGCGGCCCATGGGCTTCAATCCTCGTTCTCTTGCGGTGTTTTCGTGGGTCACGACAACAGCGGCAGCCCCGTCCACAATGCCGCTGGCGTTCCCCGCGGTCACGATACCGTCTTTCTTGAACGATGGCGGCAGTTTTTCCAGGCTCTCCATCGTTGTCTCCGGGCGCCGGTGATCGTCCTCGGTTACCACGATCGTCTTTTTGCCCTGCTTGACTTCGACTGGCACCAGTTCTTCTTTGATGCGACACGCTTTGTAGGCCGCGTCCGCCGCCTGTTGGCTGCGCAGCGCGTAGGCGTCGGCATCTTTTCGAGTAATACCGTGCTGCTCCGCCAATTTCTCAGCGGTCAGGGCCATCGGCAACCCGCAATAGGTGTCCGTTAGTCCCGCCATCAGCGAGTCTTCCAGCGCGCCGCCGCCAAGCTTCAAACCGTTACGCAACCCGCGAATCACAAACGGCGCCTGCGTCATGTTTTCCATGCCGCCCGCCAGAACCATCGTCGCTTCCCCAAGCAGCAGGCGCTGAGCAGCTTGCGCAATTGCCTCGATGCCTGATCCGCAAAGACGATTCACAGTCACCGCGGGCGTTTCAATCTTCAATCCCGCCTTCAACCCGACGTGGCGCGCGCCATAGAGCGCGTCCGCACTCGTCTGCATCACGTTGCCAAAAATCGCGTGATCGAATTCGGCCGGATCCACGCCCGACCGCCGAATCGCCTCTTTCGAAGCGTGGGCCGCTAAATCAATCGCACTCACGTCAGAAAACGCGCCGGTGTAGCGCGCCATGGGTGTCCGCGCGCCAGCCACTATCATCACATCTGTCGGAAACATGCGCTCCTCACTTTTAGAAATGAATACTTACAGTTTACCGTTGAAGTGCGAAAGCGCCAATTCATGACCGCCTCGGAAACGAGTGTTGGCGCACTCGACTCCAGCCACAGCAGTCCGCAATGTACCCGTAGAGACATCGGGCTGCGTCGCACTGTAAGCAATCCGCGGTATGCCCAGCTCAAAAACAGAATCACGCGGCCCCAGCTACACGCTCTAAGGAGAACGCCATGAAGAATCGCGTAGCTTTACTGGCCGCTTCTGCATTACTGCTGGCGCTTCCAGCCTTTGCGCAACGCCCCGAAGATCGGCGCCCCAATGAGCAACGGGGAGAGGAAAAGCACGACCACGAGCGCGGCCCGAATGCCCCTCGCGCCAATCAAGGACGCATCCCCGATCCTCCTCAGCGCCGCGAGT
>Ga0126381_100001925_pt1 | contig 22337 bp, 23 predicted proteins | sample PanSoiMetPlot_28_FD_96465 | JGI IMG/M metagenome (GOLD analysis project Ga0126381, IMG submission 96465) | Tropical forest soil microbial communities from Panama - MetaG Plot_28 | ecosystem: Environmental > Terrestrial > Soil > Tropical forest > Bulk soil | place: Panama | collected 2016-02-17 | reverse complement strand
CTGCCGTTGCCCGACAAGCCCTCGCTCGCGGTGTTGCCGTTCCAGAACATGACCGGCGACCCCGAGCAGGACTACTTTGTCGACGGCACTGTCGAGGAGATCACGACAGCCATCTCCCGCTTGCCGTGGCTGTTCGTGATCGCGCGCAATTCCAGCTTTACGTACAAGGGCCGGGCCGTCGATGTGAAGCAGGTGGCACGCGAGTTGGGCGTGCGCTATGTGCTCGAGGGCAGCGTGCGCAAAGCCGGTAACCGAGTGCGCATCACCGGTCAAACTAATCGACACCGCGAGCAGCGCGCACATCTGGGCCGACCGCTTCGACGGCGCCCTCGACGACATCTTCGAGTTGCAGGACCAGGTGGCCAGCAGCGTTGCCGGCCCGATCGAGCCCGAGCTGCGCCAGTCCGAGATCGAGCGAGCCAGCCGCAAGCCGAGCGACAGGCTCGACGCCTGGGATCTTTATCTGCGCGCCCTTGCGCTGCGCTACCAGTACACCGAAGAGAGCATCAGCGCGGCCATCTCTCTGCTCGAGCGGGCATTGGCGATCGATCCTTCCTGTGCGCCCGCAGCCGCGATTATCGGCTCCTGTCGGCTCCACCAGCGGGCGCACCGCTTGGTGCAGCTTTCAGATGCCGAAATCGCCGCGGCGGTGCGCCTGGCGAGGCGAGCGATCGAAGTAGGCAAGGACGACCCGGACGCGCTTGGGATGGCGGGCTGGAACCTTTCGTTTTTTGCCGGCGAACATACACGGCCGCAAATGTCATCGCCCGCGCCTTGACGCTCAATCCGAATTCCGCTTTCGCCTGAATGGCGAGCGGGATCGTCTCCATCAGTCAAAACCGTCCGGACCAAGCAATCGCAGCGTTCGAGCGTGCGATCAGATTGAGCCCGCTCGATCCGTGGGTCTCCTGGGCTTTCACCTTCGGCCTGGCCTGGGCCCATCAAGCCGCCCGCCGGTACGAGGAGGCCCTCAATTGAGCCGATCGGGCGCTGGCCGCGCAGCCGGACTATCGCCCCGCGCTGGGGATCAAGGTCGTTTCGTCGGCACACCTCGGTTGCATAGAGGAGGCATGCCACTGGCTGAACCGTATGCTCGTCCTCGAACCCGGTTTGACGATCGCTGGCTACACCGCAAGCATGAAGCACCTTCCGCCGGAACTTCTGGCCCGTTACGTCGAAGGCTTGCGCAAGGCCGGGCTGCCAGAAGAGTGAGGCGCACCTTGACTCCACCCGCCTCGTCGTTAGCTTGATTTCATGCAAGTGCATCTGACACCCGAACAGGAAGCCCGCCTTGTCGAGCTGGCGGCGCGCGACGGCCGGAGCCAGGAACAGCTGGTGCAGGAGGCGCTCGACCGATTGTTTGAGGCCGACAAGGATTTTGTCGAGGCGGTGATGAAAGGTCTGGCCTCGCCCGACCCCGAGGAGGGTCTGACTCACGAAGAAGTCGGCAAGCGGATCGACCGGTTGTTTCAGCCCTGATGGAGATCAGGTGGTCTCCTGAAGCAGCCGACGATCTCGAAGGTCCTTAAGGCAATCTCTACACTGCCGCCAACTCGCCAGTACAGCATGATCGCCTTGCGGCAACTCGACACCCGCGGTGTCACACCGTAAGGCATTGGCAGAAGCCATGTCGGGTGCCGAGCTCGCGACCACAGCCGATATCGTTGGGGTACGGACCGAGCTGAAGGCAGAAATCGCCGCACTTCGGAGCGAGCTGAAGGCAGAAATCGCCGCGGTGCGCGCAGAAATCGCCGCGGCGCGGAGCGAGCTCAAGGCTGATATCGAACTGCTGCGGCGCGATATTACAATTCGTCTGGGCAGCATGCTTGTGGTCGCCGTCGGCATTCTGCTCGCGGCAATGCGATATCTTCCGCCAACTCACTGATAGAGCAGGGGATCAGGCCGACGCGACCCTCCGCCTGACACTCTCGACGTTGCGCGAGATGTTCGATGAGTAGCTGCCCGCCCCAGCACTAGGGTAAACGGGGAAATCGCGGTACCATCGCCGTAATGAGCTCCGGGCGAGAGCGTGTCGAGCGCCGGCTGGCGGCGGTGCTGGCGGCCGATGTCGCGGGCTATTCGCGGCTGATGGGCGAGGACGAGGAGGGCACGCACGCGGCATTGACGGCGCTGCGCCGCGAAGTGGCGGAGCCCAAGATCGCTGAGCATCGCGGCCGCGTCGTCAAGACCGCCGGCGACGGGCTCTTGGTCGAATTCGCCAGCGTCGTCGATGCGGTGCGCTGCGCGGTCGAATTGCAGCGCGAGATGGCAGTGCGCAACGAAGGTGTCCCCAAGGAGCGCCGCATCGAATTCCGCATCGGCATCAATCTCGGCGACATCATCATTCGATGAGCGCGACATTTACGGCGACGGGGTCAATGTCGCGGCACGGCTGGAGGCTCTGGCCGAGCCGGGCGGGATCTGCGTCAGCCGGGTCGTGCGCGACCAGGTGCGCGACAAGGTCGAGTTCGGCTTTGAGGATCTGGGCGAGCAGCAGGTCAAGAACATCACCAGGCCGGTGCGCGTCTACCGCATCCCGCTGGCCGAGACGGCACGGACGAAAGCGCCGCTGCCATTGCCCGACAAGCCCTCGCTCGCGGTCCTGCCGTTCCAGAACATGACGGGCGACGCCGAGCAGGACTATTTCGTCGACGGCATCGTCGAGGAGATCACCACGGCAATCTCGCGCCTGGCCTGGCTCTTTGTCATCGCGCGCAATTCGAGTTTCACTTACAAGGACCGCGCCGTCGACTTGAAGCAGGTGGCGCGCGAACTGCGCGTGCGCTATGTGCCCGAAGGCAGCGTGCGCAAGGCCGGTAACCGCGTGCGCATCACCGGCCAATTGATCGATACCGCCAGCGGTGCCCGTATCTGGGTCGACCGCTTCGACGGCACGCTCGACGACATCTTCGAGCTACAGGACCGGGTGGCGAGCAGCGTCGTCGGCTCGATCGAGCCCAAGCTGCGCCAATCCGAGATCGAGCGCGCGACCCGCAAGCCGACCGAAAGCCTCGATGCTTACGATCTGTATCTGCGCGCTCTCGCGCAGTTCCGGAAATGGAACGCCAAAGGCTGGCGCGAGGCGATCGATTTGTTGCGGCGGGCGCTGGTGGTCGACCCGTCTTATGCGCCGGCGGCAGGGCTGTTCGCTTGGTGCCGGGTCTTCAAATGACGAACCGAGTGATCTCGGATGAGGAGGCTGCTGAGGGCGCGCGCTTGGCGCGCCAGGCGATCGAGACTGGTACGGAAGACGCGGACGCATTGTGGATGGGTGGCTGGGGTAGGTTCATTCTGCTGGGGAAAGGGCTTTGGGTCTAAGCGCGATCGAGCGGGCTCTCGCGCTGAATCCTAATTCTGCCCTCGCGTGGACGTTTTGCGGTTGGGCTCGGGCTGCTCTTTGCCGACCGGCTCCGGCGATCGAGGCACCCCAGCAAGCGATGCGATTGAGCCCCCTCGATCCGCTACGCTGGGCGTTTTACGGCGCTCTCGCATTGGCCCACCTGGTCGCCGGACGACACGAGGAAGCAGTGGAATGGGCCGATCGGGCCTTACACGAAAAACCCGAGAATGATCGCCGTTGTCGGGTTCAAGATCGCCGCCTGCGGCCACCTTGGTCGTTTCGAGGAGGGACGCGAATGCGTCGGGCGCTTGCATGAACTGCTCCCGGGGATCACCGTAACCAGCGCGAGAAGATCTCAGGAGACTTTCGCGTCACCAGAGGCCCTGGCTATTCTCGTCGAAGGCTACCGCAAGGCTGGATTGCCGGAAGAGTGAGGCCTACCTTTGTGTGGCGGCGGCATCGCGCATAATGCGCGATGCCGCCAAGGGCGAGTGTCGGCCCTACAGCATCGGGAGCTTGGGGGTGTCCCTCCAGGTTTGACGGGAACGCAGCGCTTCGAGATAGGCACTGATACGCGGAAATTCGCCGAAGCTGAAACCGGCCTTCTCGATCACGTTGAGTATCGGGCAATAGGCGCAATCCACGAGGCTGAAGTCGGAGCCCAGCATCCATTGGCTTTTCGCCAGTTGGCCCTCGACGACGCCGAGCGGGGTGGGGAGCGCTTTTTCGCCGCGGGCGACCGTGGCTTCATCGACGGGAATGCCGACCACCCTGGCGCGGATACGCAGCGCCACTTCACCGGCATGCGGCATGATGTGCTGGGCGAGGAGGAAGAGCCACCGCAGCGCCTCGGCCCGCCCTGCCGCCGTTGCCGGCCACAATCTCCCCGCGGTCTCGCCGAGATAGGCGAGGATCGCGTGCGACTCCGTTAGCGTCACATCGCCGTCGACGAGGACCGGGACCCGGCCGGCCGGATTGACCGCCAGAAATGCGGGCTCGCGTTGCTCGCCTTTCGCCAGATCCACCGGGATCTTCTCGCAGTCGAGCCCGAGTTCCAGCAGCGCAAACGTGACCTTCTGCGGATTGGGCGACGGGAAATGGTAGAGCTTCATTAGTGTCCTCCTCCGGGTTGTGTGCCCGTTTGCGACGTTCGCAACGAGAGATTTCGACACCGTGGCTGAAAATTTTTTTGAGACCCGCCGCTCGGGGCCAGCGACGACGACCTGCACCACAAGGACGCTATCCCGCCGCGGGACCTTACTCTTCCTGATCAGGCGGCGTTTGCGCGCTCGAGCACCGCGTTCAAGAGCACGTTGCAGCCGGCGGTCAGGTCTTCGGGCTTGGCGTCCTCGATCTCGTTGTGGCTGATGCCGTCGACGCACGGCACGAAGATCATCGCCGTCGGCGCGACGCGGGCCATGTAGACGGCATCGTGCCCGGCGCCGCTGACGATGTCCTGATGAGGATATCCTTGCGCCACGGCAGCGCCGCGCACGGCGACGACGAGCTCGGAATCGAAGGGCGTCGGCGGGAAATACCAGAAGTCCTTGACCTCGACTTCGAGACCACTCGGCGCGGCGGCGGCCTCGCAGGCTTCCCTCAGCTCCTGGTCCATAGCGGTCAAGACGGCGTCCTGCGGGTGGCGGAAATCGACCGTGAAGAACACGCGACCGGGGATCGTGTTGCGCGAATTCGGGCTCACTTGGACAAAACCGACCGTCGCACAGGCGTAGGGGGCATGTGCGTGGCCGATCCGGTTCACCGCGTCGATTATGCGGGCGGCGCTTACCAGCGCGTCGCGGCGCCGCGGCATCGGCGTCGGCCCGGCATGCGCCTCCTGCCCGGTGACGGTGATCTCGTCGTACCAGCGCTGGCCTTGCGCGCCGGTCACAACGCCGATGGGCTTTTCCGCGGCTTCGAGGATGGGCCCCTGTTCGATATGCGCCTCGAAATAGGCGGCGACCGGCCGCCCGCCGACCGGCTCCGGGCCGGCGAAGCCGATGCGCTCGAGCTCGGCGCCCAGCGTGACGCCGGTGAAGTTGTCCGGGCGCGCGAGCCCCTCAGCGAGATCGAACACGCCGGCAAACACCCCTGAGCCGACCATCGCCGGCGAGAAGCGCGAGCCTTCCTCGTTTGTCCAGGCGACGATCTCGATCGGCGTCTCGCTCTCGTAGCCGAGATCATTGAGCGTGCGTACCAGCTCGAGCCGGCCATGACCCCGTATGCCCCGTCGAACTTGCCGCCGGTCGGCTGGGTGTCGAGATGGCTGCCGGTCATCACGGGCGGGAGGTTCGCATCCCTGCCCGGGCGGCGCGCAAAGATGTTGCCGATCCGGTCGACCCGGACGGTGCAGCCGGCCTCCTCGCACCAGCGGATGAAGAGCCGGCGCGCCTCGCCATCGAGATCGCTCGCGGCCAGCCGGCACACTCCGCCCTTCGGCGTCGCGCCAATCTTCGCCAATTCCATCAGGCTCGCCCATAGCCGCTCACCATTGACCTGCAGGTTCCGCATCCCTCCCTCGCGCTTCGCCGTCGGGTGATCCTACTGCTTCGGATCGCCGGGGATCGAGGCTATACATCTGTCGCGTAGGACGAACGAAGGAAGGAAATGATGGCGGGTGAGCGGCTCATGGTTTCCGGCATCGAGATCGAGGTCGTTCGGCGCGGCTCGGGCCGCCAGATCCTGGCCCTGCACGGCTTTCAGACTATCGATCCCGACGCACGTTTCCTCGATCTGCTCGGCCGCTATGGCGAAGTCATCGCGCCATCCGGTCCGGGGTTCGGCCACTCGCCGCGCCCGAAAGATTTCGACACCGTCTACGACCTCGTGCATCTCTATCTCGATCTGTTGAATGCGCTGCCGGGCGATAAGGTAACGCTGGTCGGGTTTTCCTTCGGCGGCTGGCTCGCGGCGGAAATAGCCGCGGCATGCAGCCATCGGCTCGGCAAGCTGGTTCTCGTCGATCCGCTCGGCGTCAAGATCAGCGACCGCGAGACGCCCGATATTCTCGACATCTTCAACAAATCGCCGGACGAAGTGCGGCGAAAAAGCTGGTACGACCCGGAGAGGTATGCGCCCGATTTCAACGCAATGTCGGACGAGACGCTGGTCGTTTACACCCGCAACCGCGAGGCGCTTTGCCTCTATGCCTGGCACCCGTATATGTACAACGCGCAGCTGCCGCGCTGGCTCGGCAGGATCAAGACGCCGACCCTGCTGCTGTGGGGCGCGAGCGATCGGGTCGTGACGCCCGATTACGGCCGCGCCTACAGTAGCCTGATCCCCGGCTCTCGCTTCGAGTTGATCGAAGCTGCCGGGCACCATCCGGAGATCGAGCAGCCCGAAGTTTTCGTGGAGCGGGTTTCCCGTTTTCTCGAGGAGTAGTGGTCAATGCAGGCTTGGTACCATTGCGAGAACGTCTACCCTTTTGTGCCGCCGGATGTCCTCGACCGCGCAGAGTCGGTCCGGGCAAGCCTGCCCAACAAGTACTGCGACCCCGGAATGGCGGCTGATTTGTTCCAGGAGTGCCTCGACGAGCACCTGCTGTGCGACGAGCTGGGCGTAAATGTCGTATCGATCGAGCACCATTCCGGGATCAACAGCCTCTATGGCGCGAGCCCGATGATCCTCGGCATCCTCGCTAGGCAGACGAAGAAGGTCCGCATCCTGAGCCTCGGGACATTGATCACCGTCCGCCCCGACCCGGTGCGCGTGGCCGAGGAATACGCGACTGCCGATGTCATATCCCGCGGCCGGCTCGAAATCGGGTTTGTCAAATCGGGCGACAGCGAGATGGTGTCCGGTAACGCCAACCCGGTCGGCTACGTCGAGCGCTTCTGGGAGGCGATCGACCTCATCCAAAAGACCTTGACCTCGCATGACGGGCCGTTCAGCTGGGAGGGCAAGTACTACACCCATCGCCACGTCAACATCTGGCCGCCCGTCTATCAGCGGCCGCATCCGCCGATGTGGGCTGCGACCGGCGACCCCGAAACCTCGGCCGAGCTCGGCCGGCGCGGCATGATCAATGCGCTCGTGTTGCGCGGACCGGAGGCAAGCAAACGAGCCTTTGACACCTACTGCGCGGCGCGGCGCGAAGCCGGGTTGCCCGCGCCCGGGACCGACCGCTTCGCGTACGCCGCTTTGTGCTATGTCGGCGATACCGACGAGGAAGGGCTTCGGGTCGGCAGTAAAACCCTGTGGTTCCTCAACACGAGCCTCAAGCAGGCGCCGCAGATGTCGAAGCTTTTGCCCGGGCGCTCGCCGCCGGAGCTGACGGCGCAGAACTATCGCTCGCAGCCCAAGCCTGGCACGGCGCGGCGTCCGGCCGACAGCCTGATCGGCATTACTGCCGAGCAGGCAATTGCCCGCGGCATCCTCTGCGCCGGCAATCCAGAGACGGTCTACAAGCAGATCATGGACATCTACGACAAGGTCGGCGGGTTCGGCCATTTCATCTTTATCGGCCGCTCGGGCTTCCTCGACCACAAGGAGGCCGAGAAGGGTATCCGGCTGATGGCGAAGGAAGTGCTGCCGCGCCTGCCGGCGGCAACTCCGACGCCCGATATCCAGCCCGCACAGGCCGCCGAGTAGGGCGATAACAATCTTCTTTCGTCATACCCGCGCAAGCGGGTATCCAGGGACGCCTGTTGCAAGCCTTGCCCCTGGGCCCCCGCTTTCGCGGGGGCGACAAAATACGGGAGGAAAACATGAATGACGCCACACCCTGGATCGATCCCGAGCTCGTCGCAGCGGGCCAACTGTTGCAAAGCCGTGGCCTTGTCGCGCCAGACCGCACGCAGGCGCCGCTGTCGGAAGTCCGCGCGGCGGTCGACCGTATCGGGGCGTTTCTCGGCGAGGGGTCCGTCCCGCTCGGGCGCGAGCGGGGCCTGACCTTGCCGGGTCCCCACGGTCAGGTGCCCTGCCGGCTCTATCTGCCGGATGACGCGGAGAACCCGCCGCTGATCATTTACGCCCATGGCGGCGGCTTTATGCAGGGAGGCCTGCCGAGCTGGGACGCGATGCTGCGTGAGCTCGTTCGGCAGAGCGGAGTCGCCGCGCTCTCGGTCGACTATAAGCTGTCGCCAGAGCACCGGTTTCCTGTCGCCTTCGAGGAGTTGGTCGCGATGATCCGCCTTGCCGCGTTTGAGGGCAGGGGGCTCGGCATCGATGCGACGCGTCTCGCCGTTGGCGGCGACTCCGCCGGCGCCAACCTCGCGCTCGCGGCTGCTCTCGCGCTGCGCGACGCCGGCGAGCGCGCGCTCCGCTTCATGCTGCTGATCTATGGCTGCTTCTCGACGGATACGGAGAGCCAGTCGTGGCAGCGTTTTGGGCGCGGCGCCGGTCTGTCACAGACCCAGATGCGCTGGATCTGGGAGACCTATCTCGAACAGCCGGAACAGCAGAAGGACTGGCGCGCCGCACCCATTCTCGCCGACCTTGCGGGTTTGCCTCCGGCTCATCTGATTGTCGGGAGTCTCGACCCGCTGCTCGACGACAGCAATCGGCTCGCCGCCCGCCTCGAAGAGGCCGGCGTGCCGCATGAGCTCAGGGTATACGAGGGCCTCAACCACGGATTTATCCGCTACGGCCGATTGATCTCCGCTGCGCGCCGCGCGGTCGGCGACTGCGCGGCCGCGCTACGGAACTCGCTGCTGTAGACTGGCTCTCGTCATACCGCGGGGCGGAGCTTCGACTTGGGGCTCAGGGTTCCGTCGCCAGTTCCGGCACGTCCTTGAACACCGCGGTGCTCTCGCGCGTCTCCGGCATCATCGGAAAGTGATAGCCGCATTTCGGGCAGGGCTCCGCCAGAACCGCTTGCTCGATGTGCAGATCGAACGGCTTGTCCTGAATGAGCGCGCAAGTCGGGCACACCCGGATCAGGCGGGCTCTCTTGAACTCGAAATTCGTGATGATGTCTTCCATGATTGCGCCGGAGCGGACCGCCCATTCTTTGGCATGCTTATGGTAGGTGTTCATGTGCCAGTCATTGAGGGCCTCATAGCTCGTCCAAAAGCTGACCTCGTTATGCCAGGTCGGGTCCTGGGGGTGGGTCCACCAGGTAAGATGGAGGAACCCCGGGAGCGTCTTCAGATGGTGCCGCACGTCGCTGAAGACGGTCTTGAACTTTTCGTAATCGTCGGTGCTGGAAAACCGAACCCGCTGCATGCTTTGATAGATCGCCATTTCTGACCACCCCTGCTGTCGTTCGGAGAACCATTCGGTCCGCCGCTGTGGTTAGGACAGCCGATCTTAGCGCAAATTTTGCGCCGATGCGGTTTCACAGAAGCAGCCAGTACCCGGGCGATACGGGACCGGTTTCTGCCTAGGAGGTGAGCGGCCGCCGAGCCTTGCTGCGGTCCGCGCGCTGCCCCGCGGGACCCTGGGCCCGAGTGAGATTGAAGGCGGTGTTGACTAGCGCAACGTGCGAGAAGGCCTGTGGAAAATTTCCAACTTGGCGTGACAGACGGGGGTCGAATTCCTCCGCGAGCAATCCGACATCGTTGCGCAAGGACAGCAGGCATTCAAACAAGCGCTTCGCCTCATCGATGCGGCCTTGCAGGATGTAGTTGTCGGCAAGCCAGAAACTGCAGGCCAGAAAGGCCCCTTCGCCGGGAGGCAATCCGTCCGCGACCTCGCCACTGTCATACCGGATGACGAAACCGTCGACCACGAGGCGGCGCTCGATCGCTTTCACGGTGCCGACGATTCGCGGATCGGTAGGCGGAAGAAAGCCAACGAGCGGGAGCAGGAGGAGACTCGCGTCGAGCGTCTTCGACCCATATGCCTGGACGAAGCTGCCGAGATGCGGATCGAATCCATGTCGGCAGACATTCTCGTGAATGTCGTCACGTATTCGGCGCAGCCGGTCAGCTGCACCGTCGTCAGCGACCCCCTCGCCGAGCTGCTCCATGATCTTGACTGCCCGGTCGAAGGCAACCCAGGCCATGACTTTGGAGTGCGTAAAATGTTGGGGCGGACCTCGCACCTCCCAGATGCCCTCGTCAGGAAGAGGCCAAATCCGCGCCAAGTGAAAAAGGACAGTGCGGCCGATCGCAACGGCGCGGTCCAACGTGGGTAAGCCGTGACAATGGGCATGATAAAGAGCATCGAGGATCTCGCCGTATACATCGAGTTGCGTCTGCTTGACCGCGGCATTGCCGATCCGCACTGGGCGTGACCCTTCGTACCCCGGCAACCAAGGGACCTCCCACTCAGCCAGCCGGCGCTCACCGCCCAGCCCATACATGATCTGCAGCTGGTCAGGACTGCCCGCGACCGCGCGCAACAGCCAGTCCCGCCATGCTCGCGCCTCGTCGTAAAAGCCGGCATTCATCAGGGCCAACAACGTAAAAGTTGCGTCGCGCAGCCAGCAATAACGATAATCCCAATTGCGCGTGCCCCCGATTTGCTCGGGTAAGGATGTCGTCGGGGCCGCGACAATACCTCCGGTTGCGGTGTAGGTTAGGCCTTTGAGCACGACCAGGGAGGTCTTGACGTCGTCGGTCCAAGGACCGGCCGGGCAGCAGTGCGACGACCATCGCCGCCAAAAACTCTCCACTCTCGCCAATGCCTGCTCCGCGTCGATCGGTTGCGGCCGCGGGAGATGAGAATGTCCGTAGCTCATCACGAACGAGATGCTCTGACCGGCCTCGACGTCAAATTCGCCCACGGTCTTCAGATCCTCGCCGCGGAGCGGCACCTTAGTGCGCAACAGAACTCTTTCGGGACCGGCGATCGCGGAGATCCCGCCCTCGGGCAGCCGCTCGACCCAAGGGACGACGGAGCCGTAATCGAAACGCAGAACGAATTCCGTCTGCATCGGGACACGACCGCGCACGCCTCGGACCAACCGCACAATGTCGGAGAGGCCATGCCGAAGACCGATGAAGTCGACCACCTTCACTAGACCCTCGGTGGTCTCGAACATCGTCTCGAGAATCAGCGAACTGTCGAGGTAACGGCGCTGGACGCGGTAGGAAAGGCTTACCGGCGCGATCACCCAGCGGCCGTGTTCCGGCTCGCCGAGGAGCGCAGCAAAACAGGCTGGGGAGTCGAACCGCGGCAGGCACAGCCAGTCGATGGACCCGTTCCGCCCGACCAGCCCCGCTGTGGCGCAGTTGCTGATCAGCGCATAATCTTCGATCCGCTGCTTTGCCGGCATGAGTCACCCCTATGCTGCCTCCGACGAATAACTCAGCAGCGCGGTCGAACCAAGGTCCGGCTCTAACTAACCAACGTCGAAAAAATTTACGTGAGCACGGCAGGAGGCGGGCCGCCGTCGACGGCCCGCCCGGATGGTCGGTCAGGTTGGTGGAGGTTAGGGGCTTCCGTGCCCGCTCGCCTTCGGGCCGGCATTATCCGAATAGGGGCGCAACGCGACATAAGGATCCCAGTAGGCCTTCGGCGTCGGATAAGGGGATCCGGCATAATAGTTGTAGGTCGGATAGTCATATGAGTAACCATAGCCTGAGTAATAGTAGTACCACGGGCTCCCCGAAGTGCTGGTCTGGTATCCCGGGTAGTTGTAAGGTGACCACCCATAGGTGTTTGGCGATCCGTAATAGTTATAATACTGGGCATGCCCAGTCGCCGTGGTTCCCATGAGTAAGCCGATCCCGACAACGGTTGCTGTTGCCAGTGTTCGCATTTTACCGTCTCCAAACTCACATTTCGCCAGTGTAAGCTTAACAACAGTCCGACGGGAATCGTTCGCCCGGGTTTCGAGAACTCTCGTTTTAGTCACAACGGTTGAAGTGGTTGACGACAATTGACGCAGTTAGCACGATAAATAGCCACTAGTATAGTGAGGGTATTGCGGCGAATCCGGAGTGGGGTTGAACTCACTACAGTTTTCGCCCTTTTTGAGTTCTCCGGGAAATCCGATCTGCGCACAGGAGACATCTGTCGCCGGCCCGGGGTTGCATTTGTAAAAAGGTGTCCCAACTCCTCCTGAAGCGCCACAACGGCACCTGGGGATAAAGTTCGAGCTGGTTGACGTTGTACTGTGATCGTAAGCGCGCGGCGCAAAGGATCATGACCATGAGGGACGGAGATATGGCCGATCGGAACATCCGCTACGCCCCGAAGGGCAAAGTGGCGAGCCTTTGTCTCGCACTGTTCGTTGTGGTGGGCCTCCTCGCACCGGGCTTGGCCGCGACTTCCGATCCCCAGGACACGGTGCGAAGCTTTTACAGCGTCTTGCTCTCGAACATGCAGGAAGGTCGAATGCTCGGGGAAAGCGGCCGGTACTCCAGACTGGCGCCGGTTGTCGAGCGGACCTTCGACATCCCGACGATGACCCGGCTCGCCATCGGACCGACCTGGCAGACCCTCTCCCCGGCACAGCAGCAGCAGCTGCACGCGGCATTCGCGCATTATGTTGCGGCTACCTATGCGGACCGCTTCGATAGCTATTCGGGTGAACAGCTGCAAGTCGCCGGTGAGCGGCCGGTTGGCCGCGATATCATGGTGCAGACGAAAATTGTCAAATCGAATGGCGAGACCACGAGGCTCGATTATCTGATGCACCAGGATCGGGGCCTCTGGCAGATCACCGACGTGTATCTCGACGGGACGATCAGCCAGTTGGCGGTGCATCGATCGGAATTTCATTCGATCCTGCAGCGACAAGGTGTCGACGGTCTCGTGATGGCGCTGAACCGCAAGGTGGACCTGCTGCAGAGCGTCGCAAGGTCGTCGTAAGCGATCAGTCGCTACTCTCTCCACCGGTCTTTCTAACCTCCGTTGCTGGAGGCAAGACTTCGCCGATCGGCATCGGGACCGCGGCGGGAGGTGATTCGAGTAGCGAATCGAGCTGTGGCTCCAGCGCTTTCAGTAACTGCACAGCAAGCGCGCTGGTGAAATGGTATGAACCGGCAATCGCGCCGGGTACATAAGCGGTGACGGTCCCGAAGAAACGGTCGCCGAGGAAAAACACAAAGGTGGCGGTGCGGTCGACGACGCGCTGCGAGATCAGCCTGCCGCCGCGGCCGAACCGGTCGAGCCGGTTGTCCCCCGTGCCGGTTTTGCCGCCGACCGCCAACAGGTTTCCGGCAGGCCAGCGGTAGGCGCCGCGCAGGCGCGCCGCGGTCCCTTCCGTGACAACACCCATCAAGGCCTGCCGCACTGTGCGGGCAACCTCGGGGGCTAGGACCCGCTGCGGCGTCGGAGCCAAGGTCATGTTCGTGTCGTACGCAGTGCCGGCGGCAAAATGCAGGCGCTCGAGATCGACTCTCGGCAGCCGGACGCCGTCATTAAGGATGATGCCCATCAGATTGGCGAGCGCGTCGGGCCTGTCGCCCGAGCTGCCGATCGCCGTTCCATACGACGGAACCAGGTGTCCAAACGGATAGCCCTGCAGCCGCCAATCCTCGAGGATCCGGTCGAAGGCGTCCTCCTCCAACAGGATGCGGATCCGGGTGTTTTGCTTGTGCAGGTTGCCGCTCTTGAACAACCAGCCATACACCTCTTGGCGCACGCCCTCGCTCGCCTCCATGACCGCGCTGCGGGATGCACCGGGATGATCCTGGAGATAGGCTACGAGCCAGAGTTCCAACGGATGGATGCCGGCGATATAGCCGCGGTCCTGCAGCGAAAAACGGCCGGGCCCGTACTCACGCCAAAGATCCCAGAGCTGGTCGTCGTCGACCGTATTCGGCGGTAGGTGGCAGGCGAGGAAAGTGCCGAGATCGGCCCTGCTCGCCTGCGGCAGGGCAGTCAGGTATATCACCGCCAGCCGTCGTGCCGTGGGCCGCGTGCGGCGGGCCAGCTGGTTCAGGGCTTCTTGCGGCGTCAGGCCTCGGTAGTCGTTCGAGAACCGCGCGAGATATCGGCGTCCTTCCTGATCGGCAAAGCGCTGCAGATAGGCTTCCCGGTTTGGGTCGTCAGCCTTCGATAGAAGCTCTTCGGTTTCCAGCCCGCCCTGCGCGATGTAATGGAGCACGATCTCCCGCATGATCCGGATGAAGGAATTGTTGATCGAGTGCTCGAAAGCCTCGAAAACGGTCGGGTTCGCGTGGTTTTCCCACCTCTCGAAATTGGCGAATACATGCACGCCGCCGCCGGTGAAGAACGCGCTGGGACTGCCCGAATAGCGGCGCTGCATGGCCGCATCGATCATCGGCTGCAGACTGCGGTCGGCCGCTTTCGCGATATACCCTGCCGCCCATGCGGTGATCGGATCGCCTCTGACCCTTGCCGCCGTCGCGATGAGCTCTTGCCGCGGCAGCGCGACCAGGTTGCGGTGCAGCTCGGCGACGATGTCGAGGTAGGTAACGAGGGTGCACAGTTTGGCTGTGGAGCCGAGGATCAGTTTCGCCCCAGAGTTGATGTCGAACGGCAGGTTCAGACTGTCGGCGCTGATCCGCGGTAATTTCGTTCCTCGCCCCGCTCGTAGAGCACGACGCTCCAATTGACCCGTGCGGGATCTTCGCTGCCGAGTAAGTTGTGCCCGGCGAGCCCGAGCGACTTGACGTAGTTGCGGTCACCCAGCCGCATCAGCACATCGCTGATGCGCTTCTGGGCGGCCGGATCGACCGCCCCGTGCCCGGTCAAATCCAGCCGGTCGAGCGCATAGAGGTCGGGCACATGGAGCAGCGAGACGAGTTGGCGCGCAGGCGGTCGGTCGCCTTGCTCGCAACATAGGATGACCCCTGCGGTGGAGGCAGCTGTTCGCGGAAATGCAACTTCGCGGCGAGTGCCGCGTCGCGCAGCTTGGCGTCGATGACTCCCGCCCTGGCCAGCAGCCGGAGATAGCCATCAGTCAACGCGGCGAGCGCCGATCCGTCGCCCCCCAGATAGTAGGCGGGTCGGCGGCCGGCGAGCAGCAGCGCGAGCACTTGCCGATAGACCTCGCCCTTGCGCGCAATTTGCGCGGCGGTGTTGGCGGGAGTCGCGAGCACGCGCGCAGCCTCGGCCAGGTCGGTGCCGTACCAGATCCATAGCACCTCGGGGAGCCCGATGACCTCGCCATAACCGGGGCGGGACGCGAGGGGGGTCGAATTTAGGTATGTCGCAACGATTTCGCGGCGCGCTTTCATGGTGTTCGGACCATCGCGGTAGGCGCGCGCCGAGGCTGTAACCATCTGGCGAAGCTTCTCCCGGATGCTCGGCGTGCGCCCGTTCGGCGAATGTCGGAACTTCTCGATCTGGGTGGCGAGCGTGCTGCCCCCGCCTTCCCTGAAGCGGCGGTCGACGACGCTGGCAATCCGGCCCGCGACGGCAAGCATGAAGCGACCCCATTCGACTGCCGGATTACGTCGCGGGTTCTGCAGATCGAGAACGTCGTGATCTTCGATGAACACGAGGCTGCCGACGATCAGCGGCGGGATCGACGCGAAGTTCTTGAACGCCCATTCGGGGTAGCTCGCCCGATAGAGCGGGTTATTGTCGCGATCGTATAATTCCAGCCCGGCGCGCGGTTTCTCGCCGTAGATCGGGTAACCCCCCTGGTCGACGAACTGCTCCAGCGACGTCGACCAACGCGCTTGGTTGGCGACAATGAAATGCCGGGCCTTAAGGGCTTCTATAAGATTGGGCAGCTGTACATAGCCCGAGCCGCTCGTCGTAAGGGCCCGATTTGGGGAAGCGAATGTGCCTGCTGGAGCCCGGCCGGACGGTGAACTTCATATCCGCGACCCAGCGGGACAAGGAACGGGATTGCAGGTAGGACGTGCGGGTCTCGGTCGCGATGCCCCAGCCAAGCAGGAAGCAGACCCCGCCACGACCCAGCGCAGTGCTGCAACGACGTGCAGCGGCCGAGGGAGCCAGCGGCCCGGGCCGCGGCGGCGCTGCCGATGGATCGGGAACAGCCGTCCCCAGACCGCCTCGACCATTGCCACCGCTCCCGCATTCCGACCCTAGCGGTGACAAACGCCGGAGATGCTCCAACCGATCCCCGACCTCGTCCCTCGGGAAACGGCCCACGTGCAATGCTTTATGTCGGGGGTCGGGTTGCTCGAAGTCTCGGATCAGGCCGTAAATCGGTGACACAGGCGCAACTGTCCGGCCTAAACCGAATATTCGTAGGACGGTTGGCCGATTACGTGGTGGCCTTTTCCGAATACAAGGCGGCGATCGAGCTCGATGACCGGTTTGTCAGCGCGCTTGGCGTGATGCCGGGCCTCTTAGTCGTTCAGAACTGGATCGCACCGTCTATGACTACCTCATCGAAAGTCAGGCCGGATATGATGAGCACCATTCTAGCCCCTGGGCCGCCGGCTTCCGCCGTTGCGGTGAAAGGAAGATGCGTTCCGGCGCCCAGGCCAGTGACCGTTGCTAATCCCTTCAATATTGCGCGCGCGCCGTGAATTTCAGCCGAAGAGATCTCCCCGGTGACATACATCGCGTTCGTATCGAAATTCCCGCTTCCCGGCGTTCCCGCGTCCCCGCTTGGCACCAGGGCAAGGCATTCAAACTTGCCCTGCCCGTCCCGCCAATGGAAGCCGAACTTCGTTATTACTGGGGCGAGCCCAGGCCCGCCTCCAGTGACAATGGTTGTCCCGCCGCCCTGAATTACTCTTGAGCGGTCGCCATCGGCGCGAACCTGCGTCGTCCCTGCGGACAGAAAAACAAGAAGCCCGAATAGCACGGCTTTGTAGAGCATTCGTTTTCCTCCCTCGGGTTCGAGTTGGTCTCGGCACGGTTCAGACGACGAGCGTCGTTCCGTCGAATTTAGTGATCGTGAACCCTATGAAATCCTCTCCGGCGTAGACGTTGCCCTGATCGCGGAGAATGCTGATGGCAACGGCTTCACCGAGGATCAAGCCTGCAGCGCAGTCCGACTGCCAGTGAATTCCGGCGAAGTCCCGCCCCATCCCAATGTTCGACGCGAGCTTATTGATTTCACCGTTGACTGTGATTTGGCTCGCATCGGATCCGGTATAGGGGACGAGCAACAGCCCATCTTCGTCGGCCATCACAATATCGCCGCTCGTGAGCGCAGAAAACGGAACGTCGCCGTCAAAAGCAGCCTTCAGAATCGTAGCGCAGCCACCCGCGATCGCCGCGTGGCCTTGAGCGTAAGAGGGATGCTGCGGGCATCCTTCGGGATAAGCTTGGGGAAGAAAATAGGTGCCGTTATTTCGATACACCATCGCCGTTGCGGCCGAATTCAATATGTCGCTATTGAGGGGGTAAGCCGCCTTGTGGGTCTTGGTCATATGCACTAAGCCGCCAAAGTCTTCCGGTCGCAAAGCGCGATGCACGAACCATTTCGCATACCAAGCGGCCTTTAGGGCCCGCTGCGCGGCTTCTCCGAGCAAACCCAGAAAGCAAGGGACTCCAAAGGTCCCGAAAGCCGACTGCTTCTTGTATTGGCGATAGGGATTGCGCGGGTTCAACGGAGCGTTATTTGCGAAGAGAAAAATCCCGGCGTTGTGGAACGCCATGAAGCCGCCGGGGCTCGTGTCGAGGTGGACGTAGGTTGCCAGATCGCGCCCATTACGAATGTAGCGAGGTTGGGCGTCGATGCGGTCGACCGGAAAGGGACCTTGCCCGTTGCGACAAGCCAGCCAGGCGGTTTCGGTGGTCAGATAATCGGTGCCGGGGACACACACCCTTATTTGGCCGGTGATTTCGTATGGGCCGTAATCGAACGGCCTAAGCAGGAACTGGGAGACGTAAGGGCCGATTACATCGTCAGCGGTAAATCCTCTGAACATGGTCTGCGGGTTGACCCCCGCGAATGCCGGTAATTTTGATAATTCACCGACTGCACTGAGCGTCCTCGGGTCGGTCGCGAAGTCGGTGAAGTGTGCGTCTCGGCAAAGCGCCATCCAGTAGAGCTCGACTGCCTCGTCGGCTAGTGCCTGGCTCGCTAGGGCAGGGAACGGGGGGATCGTCAGCTGGTGCGAATCGGTTCCTTCGAGGTCGAATGCGGATCCCGCCAAGGGATTCACGAGCTTCGTGTTTCCGGCGAGCGGCACCTGTTCGAATGCGGCCGCCGTGCCCTGCCGCACGGCACTCAAAAGCGACCGATAAGCAGACGGATCAACCTCACCGATCGCGTTATGCGGCAGCCCCTTGGAATAATTGCCGATGAAGTTCCGATATTTCTGCTCGTCACCGTTGGTATTTTGCGTCGGCACGGGAACCTGACTTTCAATCCGCGCCGCCTCTTCGCGAAGCTGGTACGAATCCATCACCCGTTCGCGGGTACCGCCGAACCTATCCAGCCCCGCCTCGGCCGATAACCCAGGCATGGCCGTTGACACCAGCGATATCGCTGATGCTCTTCGTATTCGGGTGAATAACTCCCTCCGGCTCGGTGAAATATCCTCGTCGATCGGGCCGCAGCTTCTACTACTGTTTCGAGAGTTTGCCGGAGCGCGTTCCCCGCACACGACACCCCCGAGAAGACGCATCGTCTAGTCTTCTTCAGATCCAGCGACGAAAAGGTTGAAGATATTGGTTTCATTCACCGTTTCATTGAAGTCGAGTCCGCCCTTGATCTTAAAGAAGGTGCCCTCCTCGAGCTCCACCGACGGGGGCAGCGCGCCTAACACGCAATCGACCTTGAGAATAGCGTCGAATGCCTGGGTCTGTCCGACGGCACGGACCAGGATTTTCGCACTTCCCTGGTGCCAGGTCTGCGGAAGCCCTGCCACCGGACCGAGATCGAGGAAGCTGATCAGACGCTTGGCCGCAAAAAGACCAAAATCCAATAGCTTGCCGCTTTTGTCGAGATGCCGAAACCCGCCGTCGCCTTCAGCCTGGCTGTGCCTGTCGATACGACCGGTAAAGAGCAGCTCGATGGTGTCGCCGTTTTCCGCCCCGGCGATATCGGTTGCGGCCTGGCCGAAAGTCCCCATGATGAACGCGTCGCCGACGTGAACGTCGAACTGCGTCACCCGCTCTTTTGCGCTCGCCGTACCGTGTCCGACCGATAGAGCAACGAGCAGAGCGGCGACGAATGATGTCAGTGTTTTCATTTCTGCATCCTCCCCATTTCTTTGAACCCCTTCCGGTGTCGAGAGGATGCTTCTTGGGGCCGGAGAGTAGCTAGAAAGCGGTCATAAAAATTTTGCAAAAAAGTGCAAAAGGCCTCGAAAATTCCCTCCGAAGGTTCCAAGATCCCGGTCTTAGCCCCAGGCAGGCTTACGCCTCGCCTCAATGGGGTTCGCACCCGCGGGAAGAAGGGGAGACATGGGCGTACTCGCCACGGCTGACATTTTTCTGTTCGAGGACTTTCGTCTCGACCGCACGGGCGAGGGTCTGTCGCGGCGCGATGAACGTGGGATTTTCGTCCCGATATCAATCGGACCCCGAGCACTTGATGTTCTCGCTGTGCTTGTCGAGAGGGCCGGTGATCTCGTCTTGAAAGAGCAGATCATGGCCGCCGTCTGGGGGCCGACGGTGGTCGAGAATGCCAATCTGACCGTCCAGATATCGACGCTCCGCCGCATACTCGATCAGGGGCGATCGGAGGGAAGCTGCATTCAGACCGTCGCCGCGCGAGGTTATCGGTTTGTGCCGCCGGTTACCCGGTTGGATCGCGAAACCCGGTCGGGAAATGCCGAGTTGGCGGTGTGGCGGAGTATCGGCGAAAACGAGTCTGCAGCGGTCCTTGTCCCGGACGATGGATCGCCACCAACGGTTCTTCCCGATTTGCCGCCAGGTTGGACGCGCCGCCATAGTGTCAAGCGCAGCCGCGGCGCTCTCGCCGGCATTACAGCAGTGGTTGCGGCGTCAATCCTCGTCGCCGCCATAGCCTGGTGGGGTCGGCCCGCGCCGACATCCACTTCTGCGCTGGTGACGGCTACGGCACCTGTGCCGCGGCCGGCCGGCGCGCCACACCTGTCGATTGTCGTGCTGCCCTTCACAGATCTCAGCGAAGGCCGAGGGCAGCAATATTTTGCAGACAGCATCACCGACGATCTGACGACCGACCTGTCGCGGCTCGCCGGCATGTTCGTGATCGCCCGCAATACCGCTTTCACCTACAAGGACAAGACGATCGACGCCAAGCAAATCGGCCGCGAGCTCAGTGTGCGCTATGTGCTGGAGGGCAGCGCACGACGTTCGGGCGATCAGGTCCGCGTCAACGCCCAGCTGGTGGATGCCGAGACCGGCGCGCATCTGTGGGCGGAGCGTTTCGACCGTGACACGAGCGATCTGTTTGCCGTGCAGAATGAGATAACCGGCCGCATCGCGCTCACGCTGCATCTTGAGCTGGTCGGCGCGGAAGCTGCCCGGCCGATCGAGCGTCCCGATGCCATGGATTATATTTTGCGGGGACGCGCCGCGTTCTACAAATCCCCGACGAGGGAAAATTATGCCGAGTCCGTCGGCTGGTTGGAGCGCGCGTTATCTCTGGATCCCGCCTCAGTCGAGGCCAAAAGCCTGTTGGCGAGCATCCTGGCGGAGCGGGCACTGGCCCGAATGACCGACACATCGACCGACGACTTTGGACGCGCAGAGGCGCTGGTCCGCCAGGTTCTGGCAGTGTCGCCGCGCAGTCCCATTGCGCATTATGCCTACGGCCAGGTGTTGCGTGCGACCCGGCGCAACGAGCAGTGCATTCCGGAATATCAAGAGGCGCTCGCGTTCAACCACAGCTGGGTCGACGCTCTTGCGGGTCTCGGCTGGTGCAAATTCTGGGTCGGATCGCTCGACGAGGCGATCGAATTGCACGAGCAAGCGATCCGTCTCAGTCCGCGCGATCCGCAGATCGGCTATTGGTATCATCGGATCGGAATGGTTCATCTGCTGCAATCGCGCATTCAAGAAGCGATCCCGTGGCTGGAAAAGGGCCGCAGCGCGATTCCTACCTTCCCGCTGGCTTATTCGTTTCTGGGCGCGGCCTATGCGCTCAACGGCGAGACTGAGCGGGGCGTCAGGGAGCTCGCGGAAACCTACCGGCTAAGCGGCAAGACCTGGGTATCGACGATCGCCGATATGAAGGTGACCGGCTATTGGGGGCCGCCGAAAATCCGCGCACTTTACGAATCCGTCTATTTCGCCGGCCTGCGCGAGCTCGGCGTGCCGGAGGAATGAGCTCCGACGGTCAGCCGCCGCCGATCTTTGGGATGAGATAGATCTCGCTGTCGGGGTTGAGCGGGGCGAGGTAGGCGTCCTGAAAGATCTCGCCGTCGATCGCCACCGCCATGCTCTCCTCGATCTGGCGCCCGAGGCCGGGGAAGCGGCGGTCGAGCTCAAAAATCAACCGGCGAACGGTATTCGTCTCTCAGTGGCCCCGGCGGTGAATCGGCGCGCCGTCTGACCGGAAATGACGACGCGCCGTGAAGGCTAGCCGCTATCGTGCGCGCCGGGCATCGCCGGCGACAGACAGTCTCGCGATCTTAAGGGCTGGGCGGTTACCAGCCTCACTATGAAGCGATCAGGATGTGTCGAGTGACTTGCTGGTTGCTCTCCCAGAATGTGTGCTTGTTGACGATGTCTGGGTCATCCGTTGCCGGTTGGATATTGCCGGCGGCGTCGATCGCGCGTGAGGTGATGGTGTGCTCGCCCGGTGAGGGATAGCCCCAGTCGAGGAACCAAAATCGCCACGCGAATTCGCCGACGCCTTTGTCAAGCACGGCTCTGACCCAGCTGCCGCCGTCAATCTGCACCTCGACGCGCGCGATCGGGGCGCCCCAGGCCGCACCGGCGATGCGGTAGTGCCCGCTTTGCCGTATGACCCGACCGGGCGCGGAATTGATGCGCCAGCGACCGACCGAAGTCTCTGCCCAAAAACTCTGCCGGTTGCGCTGCTCCTCGCGGATCGTGACGTAGTCGCGGCCCATGAACCGGTTCTCGAAACGCGTCGCACGCAACTCGATGCGTTCGAGCCACTTTACATTGGCGATGCCATACCAGCCGGGCGCGATCAGCCGCAGCGGGAAGCCGTTTGGCCGCGGGAGCGGCGCGCCGTTCATCTCCCAGCACAGCAGATTCTTGGGACCATCGCATCCTCGAGCGACATGCTGCGGGCGAAGTGGCTGGGAAGGTGAGGTCGCGGACGGTCTCTTCGCCCATATCGCTGCCGACGAAGACG
>Ga0126381_100001924_pt1 | contig 22340 bp, 20 predicted proteins | sample PanSoiMetPlot_28_FD_96465 | JGI IMG/M metagenome (GOLD analysis project Ga0126381, IMG submission 96465) | Tropical forest soil microbial communities from Panama - MetaG Plot_28 | ecosystem: Environmental > Terrestrial > Soil > Tropical forest > Bulk soil | place: Panama | collected 2016-02-17 | reverse complement strand
TTGTGTGAACGACCAGTTCGATCGTTTCTCGGCTCCTCTAGAGAGACGCTATAGTCGGGCGCAGGTCGAGCAATTCCTAAAGTCAGCAGACTTGGAAGAGATAAACGTGTTCCCGAATTTCGGCTGGGTCGCTTCGGGAAGGAAGCCTGGGAGCACCAAAGTAGCTGCTTGATAGACTTCATTTTGTGCTGGTCTAGGTGATGAAACGAAAGTTCAGATTGGTGATGTTGTTGATGGCGGCTTTTCTGCCGGGGCCTTTGAAAAGGTGTGTCTATCGTTGGATATTCGGGTATCAGATTGGTCGGAAGGTACGAATTGGGCTGGCGCTCCTGGACTGTGTACATTTGTCTATTGGTGACCACTCGACGATCTCACATGGCGTTCTTTTCTTAAGATGTGCGACTGTCTGCATAGGCGCGCACGTAAACATCGGTCCATGCAATATTTTCCGCGGAGGCGAGAGCATCGAACTGAGCGATTATTGCCAACTGCTGCGCCTGAATGCGATCAACGCCATTCCCGATAACGACTGTGTCAATTCGCCTCAATCCATTTTTGTCTTAGGTTACGGCTCCGTAATCACAGCCGAGCATCGTATTGATTTCACCGATCGGGTCACGATTGGACGTTGTACGACTATCGCTGGTAGAAATTCTTCGATTTGGACACACAATCGGCGAAGCGGGAGTTCGGTTGTTATCGGCGATTTCTGTTACGTTGGCTCTGAGGTGCGAATTGCTCCCGGAGTTCATGTCGGCGACTGCTGCATAGTGGGGCTCGGAGCGGTCGTTACTCGGGGTAATATCGACAGCCAGTGGCTGATCGGCGGGGTGCCCGCTCGACCTCTCCGAAGACTGAAGAGAGAGGATTACGAATTGATTTTCGCAAAAACAAGACCTGACCTACCCGACCATGCATTAGAAGATGAGCGTAATCCGTTTCTTAATGCGACTGCGGGTTCGGTGGCCGCAAGCTAGAGCTAGTATGTAGAAAGCGATTTTTTTCATGTGTGGTATTGCCGGAATCGTTTCACCATCCTCGAGTCTCGACCTCGTCGGTGTCATGACCGAGGTCATGCGTCATCGCGGGCCGGATGGGGCCGGTCTATGGTCTGACGGCTTATGTTCCCTGGGACATCGCCGACTTGCCATCATTGATCTCTCTGTGAAAGGAAAACAACCGCTCTGCAATGAGAACGAAACAGTTTGGATTGTCTTCAACGGAGAGATCTATAACTTCCAGGAACTTCGATTCGAGCTCGAGCGCTACGGTCACATATTTAAGTCGCACACCGACACCGAGGTTATCGTCCACGCTTACGAACAGTGGGGGGCTGAGTGCGTAAAGAAATTCAGGGGCATGTTTGCGTTCGCGATCTGGGACCAGCAAAAGCGTCGACTGTTGCTCGCTCGGGACAGGGTCGGGAAGAAGCCACTCTATTATGCGGTTAATGACGGGTGTTTTGCATTCGCCTCGGAATTGCAGGGCTTGCTGCAAAACCCTCATGTTCAGCGAGAGGCGGATTTGGAGGGCATTGACTCATATCTGTCGTGGGGGTATGTTCCGGCTCCACTCACAGGATTCAAGAACGTCCTGAAGTTGCCCCCCGCTCACTTTCTGGTGCTGGATGTCGGAGCCGTTGACACCAAGATGCAGCTGGAATGCTATTGGGACCTACAATATCTACCGAAGATCCGGACGACGGAAGCAGAAGCTGGAGAGCATTTGCGTGAGAAGTTAACCGAGGCTGTCCGGTACCGGCTCATAAGCGATGTCCCGTTAGGTGCCTTCTTGTCCGGCGGAATCGACTCAAGCATTGTGGTCGGCTTGATGGCAGAGGTCTCGGGAAAGCGTGTAAAAACCTTTTCGATCGGGTTTGATGACGATGACTACAACGAATTAAAGTTCGCTCGTGTAATTGCAGAGCGTTGGGATACAGAGCACACGGAGCTCATCGTCAATCCCGACGAGCTGGCAGTCCTGCCCAAACTGGTCAGACATTACGGGGAACCGTATGCAGATTCATCGGCAATTCCCACATTTTATGTATCAAAAATAACTCGGTCCGGCGTCACCGTTGCTTTAAATGGTGACGGTGGTGATGAAAGTTTTGCGGGCTACGAGAGGTATGTGGCGACTAGAGCCGCGGATATTGTTGCGTCTCTTGGCCCCGTCGGCTCGGCGACCGCCGTTCTTGCCAGGTTCTTGCCCGATTCGATTGACCCGAAGAACCCAGTTAGAAGAGTAAAAAGATTTCTCTCGATTGCGCATGAGGAAAGGCCAGTTCGGTATGGCGGCTGGATGTCCTATTTCACACCTGCCGCCAAAGGGAAGCTCTATGCGCCAAATTTCGCGGAGGCTGTTGCTACAAAGAACACGCAACACTGGATGAGAGATCTTTGGAAAGAAGTGGGGGATCTTGAATCGGTGGATGCTGCCATGGCCGTCGACATCAAGTCGTACCTTCCCTACGACCTTCTGGCAAAAGTGGATATAGCTTCAATGGCAAACAGCGTCGAGGCCCGTTCCCCGTTTCTGGACCACGCGGTGATGGAGTTTGCGGCCCAACTGCCCACGAATCTAAAGCTGCGGGGCAGGCAGTCAAAATATCTCTTGAAGAGGACGTTCGCAGATTTGCTTCCAGCCGACAACGTAAGGCGACGCAAAATGGGTTTCGGAGTGCCCATCGCCAGATGGTTACGAACCAGTTCACGTGAGTTGCTCCAGGATACTTTGCTGTCTCAGCAGGCCAGAGAGCGAGGATACTTCAAGCCGGAACGGGTCGATCAATTAGTGCGGGAACATGTAGCAGAGAGCGCGGACCACAGCTTTCAATTGTGGAGTCTTTTGATGCTGGAATTGTGGCACCGGGAGTTTATGGATGCCTGCGCACCAAGCGTCATTGACGCTCAGATTGCGCTCTCTGGCGCGTGATTCAATTCAGGGTTTGTCAATACCTCGAGCGAGGTGAAGTGTTCGCGACTCATGCAGAACGACTTTCGAGTATCTTTAGTGATACCGGTTCGAGACGAAGCTGCCACGATTTCCGATTTGGTTGCGAGCATCCACTCTCAGACCTTGCCCGCGAGCGAAATTGTCTTCGTCGATGGTGGAAGTCTCGATAACACCGTACAGATTCTTCGCCAGTCTGCTCAGAAGGATCCTTTAGTACAGCTGATCGAAGCCCCAAGCGCAACGCCCGGGCGTGGCCGAAATATTGGCATCGAGGCGGCATCTAACGATTGGATTGCACTGACGGATGCCGGCATTTCGCTGGAACCATCCTGGCTGGAACGGCTGGTCAAGGAAATTGAGCGTGATCCCTCCGTGAATCTAGTCTTCGGTGCATATCAGCCGCGGACGGGAACATTTTTTGAGCAATGCGCCGCCGCCTCCTTCGTGCCTGCCAAACAGCAAAGGCCTGGCGGTCTTATGCGCGGTCCATCCGTTGCATCTTGTTTGCTCCATCGCAGTGTGTGGCGCGCTGTCGGTGGATTCCCCGACCTTCGGGCCGCCGAGGACTTGGTCTTCATAGAGCGATGCCAACAGGTTGCCAGGATCGCGTGGGCGCCGCAAGCAGTCGTGAGCTGGCAGCTCCAGCCCACTTTGAAGTCAACCTTCAGGCGATTTGCGCTTTACTCATACCATAATGTCTTGGCCGGACGACAGCGATACTGGCATTACGGCATCGCCCGAAAATATCTACTTGCACTAGGGATCCTGATCCTGGCGGCAGTGCACAGACCTGCTTGGCTGTTCGTCCTGGGTGTCGCAGCCATCGCCAGAGTCGCTAAGTCGATTTGGACCTATGATGAACAAAAACGCCTCGCCACGTTGTGCAATCCGGTGCGACTCCTGCTCGTGGCTACGATCCTGGTAGTCGTCGACTTGGCAACTTTCGTGGGCTGGGGACGTGCGCTTTGGCACAAGGCGAGGAATACTGAGGATTCGATGGCAAGGGTCTAGTAGCAGTTCGGGGATCTCAGGCGTGGTCGCTGGACGTTCCGGTCAATTGCCAAGGGTTATACTGGTAAATGTCAAGTCATGAAGGGACTTTATATTTGTTATTTTGGCCTGCGGGAACCGCTTGTTCAGACGCAGGTTGTTCCATATTTGAGAAAATTAGCGGCCGCTCGAATTGATCTGACACTTCTTACGTTCGAACCCAAGAAGCCCGATTGGTCCTCTGCTGAATGCCAACAATGGCGGGAAAAACTTGGCAAGCAAGGAATCCGTTGGATCTCACTTCGTTATCACAAATTTCCGTCTCTGCCTGCGACCATCTACGATATCGTGCTAGGAAATTTGATGTCCTGCTACTTGGTCGTGAAGCATCAGATTAGTGTAATTCATGCACGCGGACATGTGCCGACTGCAATGGCGTTCCTTGCGCGGACGTTAGGGCGGGCCAATCTGATTTTCGACATCAGGGGATTCATGCCGGAAGAGTACGTTGATGCCGGTGTTTGGCGCGCCGGTGGATTGTTGTACCGCATTACGAAAATTGTGGAGCGTCGGCTTCTTGCTTCCTCGGACGCATTTGTTGTTCTGACTTATCGTGCTCGTGCAATCTTGTTTCATGGCTGCTCCACAACCGACTCCATGGGAAGACCGCTCGAAGTCATACCCTGCTGCGTCGACATGGAGAGGTTTCGGGAAACCACCTCGGGTTTGAGAGATTCAATCCGCAGTATGCTCAATGTAAACGGACGTCGCGTCCTCGTGTACACGGGAGCCTTAGGCGGCTGGTATCTCAGTTCGGAAATGGCAGACTTCATCGCGCTCGCGCATGAGCGGGATGCCACAATCTTTGCGCTTGTGTTGACGCAGAGCGGAATCCAGGCGGAATCTTTCAAGATCCGACTGGAGCAACTAGGGCTTTCCCCTGGAGACTATCGGCTGGCTGCGGTTTCTCCGCATGAGGTGCCCAACTATTTGGCCGCAGCCGACTTTGCGTTCTGTTTCATCAAGCCAGGATATTCGAAAATGTCATCGTCTCCAACAAAAATTGGGGAATTTCTGGCCAGCGGCCTTCCAGTATTGTGCAACGCGGGTATTGGAGACATCGACGAGTTGCTCGTAACGAACCGCGTTGGTGTGCTACTGGATACGTTCGACCGTCAGTCTTATGTTCGAGCACTGGATGCTCTGGATGAATTAATAGCGGATACCACCCTGCGTCAAAGGTGCAGGGTGGTCGCCGGAAAATACTTGGACTTGGAGGCGATTGGGAGCAAGAAGTACCATAACCTCTATGTCCGCCTGAGCAACCGTCGTCGTTTGCCGGAGACGACGAATTCAATAGGTTGACTGTTCTGCTGATCTGCAACTTGGTAGTCCGTATGTATTAACTTTATGCGTGTACTCGCTTTGGTTCCCAGCATCCCTGACACTTCGCCGGGCCAGCGTTACCGCATTGAGCAATGGCAAAGCGGATTGCGGCGGTGTGGCGTGGAGATCTCGTTCGCTGCCTTCGAAGACAAAAATCTAAGGGATGTACTTTACGTTAGAGGACATTGGTTAACAAAAGGAATTGGGATTAGTGAAGCTTTCATTCGCCGCTTGTCAACCGTCCGTCAGTCAAAGTCTTACGATTTAGTGTACGTCTTTAGAGAGGCCGCACTCTTCGGCCCTTCGATATTCGAAAGGGTCGTACACCGTTTGAAAGTGCCGCTGGTATTCGATTTCGACGACGCCATTTTCCTTCGCTATCGAAGTCCGGCAAACGGATGGCTCAGCCTGCTGAAAGCACCTGGCAAGACACGAACGATATGCAGATTGGCATCCCATGTGATCGTGGGAAATAAGTATCTGGCAGAATACGCGCGTACGTTCAACAGGAATGTGACGATAGTTCCCACAACGATAGACACTGACGCCTACCGGGTTGGGGCAGTCCGGGAGACCGCCGTACCGGTAATTGGTTGGACGGGAAGTTACAGCACCGTCCAGCATCTGGATCTCCTGCGGCGAGTTCTGAGTGAATTAGCCAGACGCTCCCGGTTTCGTTTGAGGGTCATTGGACCATCCGGTTATGGGCTCAATGGAGTTGATGTCGAAGTTCTTCCGTGGAGGTCGGATACCGAAACTCAGGATCTAGCGGAAGCCGACATCGGGATCATGCCTTTGCCTGACGATCCTTGGAGTCGTGGAAAATGCGCTTGCAAGGCTCTGCAATATATGGGTCTTGGCATACCGGCCGTGTGTTCACCGGTTGGGATAAACAGCGACTTGATTAGGGACGGAGAGAATGGGTTTCTCGCCAACACTCCGGAGGAGTGGATCACTAAGCTGACACTTCTTTTGCAGTCCACTAGGTTGAGACAGAAGTTAGGCCTGGCGGGGCGTAAAACCGTCGAGGATAGGTTCTCGGCCAACTCACAGGTGCCACGGGTGCATGCAGTCTTCCAATCCGCAATTGAGGAAACCAGCTAGGGAGCCATAACAGATGATGTCAGTCTAGACTTGACCCATCCGCCCAACGTATATTAGCGGCAAACAGAGAGTAAACTCACCATGCTTGATTCCTCGCCCGAACAGGCCAGGGGCCAATTTGAGGTCCCCTCCGATCCCCAGGATCTGCAGCGTCGTAGACGCAAGCGACATCGTGCCCAGCGGCAGAAGCGCCTCGAGCGCCTTCAGAAGAAGGCTGTGATAGCTTTCTTATATGTCCTTACAATTTGTTTGGTTCTGGCGGTCTGGTATGGGCTGTTGAAGAGTTAAACCGGCAACCTGTTCCCCGTTCCGTAGGAGAAATGCACAGAATTGCATTTCAGGTGTGGCACCCCGGAGCCAGGTCTTATGCCGATGGTCGCAATGATTGATGAGGACTCGCTCTTCTACGGATGGGACTGAATCTGGGCGTCTTCGTCCTACAACCGATAAATGGCTACCCCCGTGAGCGTGGCCAAGACCGTTCCCAGGTAAGCGCTGCTCCTGCTGCCCGGTATGTACAGTATGTCTTCTGCTTTCAGCGGAGGATCTTGCGCTTTCCCAGCCATGATCTTCTTCAAGCGAATCGGCAGTTCCTGGATGCCATTTGGTGTACGTCGAATGATTCGACTCCTGTTTAAAGCCGCGCCGTGCACGGGGCCGGCGGCCATCGCGAGCACTCGCAGCACAGTCAATTCCTGGGGCTCTTTGACGTCCAAGTCAATGGCCAATACATACCCTCCGGGCTTGTTTACTTCGCCGAGCACGTAGACAATGGGTGCTTTCGACACTATAACAGCGTCGCCTGGCATGATTTGGACATTTGCCTGCGCAAATTTAGCGGGGTCGTTGGAGAGAGTGATTATTGTAGGGCTGTTTAGCTGTCCGGTATGCGAAAGTGTGACCGTTCCGGCCGCAGGGGTCAGACCACCGGCTTCCTGAAACGCGTCGTAGAGTCGGCGAGTGCTCAGGGCAGGGTAGTTGCCGGGCTTATTGACTTCTCCTACGACGGAAACAGTCTCACTCGTAAAATCCTTAACGTAGACCGTAACGTGGGGATTCTTAAGGAATCGACCCTCGAAAAGCCGCTTCTCGATGACCTCCTGCGCTTCCTCACTGGACAAGCCTTCTAGGTGAACTTCCCCGATCAGCACTAGATAAGCATTGCCGGAATTGTCGACACGAACATGCTGGGATAGTTCCGGTACTCCGTAAACGCTAACATCCAGTTCGTCGTCCGGACCGATACTCAGTCTGCCAGCCCGTTCACTCCTCGAAATTGCGGAGGAGGATTGCTCGTTCGGGCGCGCCGATGTTGTGCTCCAATCGTCCGCGCCATTATCCGCGGGGTTTTGGGCCCACGTACCTGGTACCGCAACCAGGAGGAGGACAAGCATGGATACATGGAGACGCGGAGAACAGAACACTAAAAAAGAGTCCATCCCAAATTTCACAGAATTTCCTTGGTTGGAGGTGACGCAAGTTTAGCATATGGGACCGCAGGAATTTCAACACGCTTAGGATTCGCACAGTTTCTGATGCATGCCGGTGGAGTTTGCCAAAGCTGTCCATCGGCAGTTCTCAGGCTCGTCGCATCCCCTTCGGATGTTACGCCAAACGGTCAAATCGTCACGACGGCAGTGAGGATTGGCACACACCGTTCTCGGGATACGGGTTATACTGTCCCGGCCTTCGTGAATATTTCGGGACGAATTCGCGCGACGGTTTTCGCACTCGCTCTATGTACGAGACTTCTTTTCTTCGCTGCACACGGTCCCATTTTCTCTGCCGATTCGGATGATTATTTGATCCTCGGACGGAATCTTGCTGCGGATCACATGCTCAGCGAGCACCTGCCTGAGCGCAGCGTGAGGCGTGGGCCACTCTATCCAGTCATCCTCGCTCTTGTTCGCAACTCGCCTGCAGTGGCCGTTATCGTGCAGTGCATCCTCGACTCTGTAACCGCTCTGATGGTGTTCGAGCTGGCGTCAGCCGTTTCTCCGGTTGCATTTGCCATCCTCGTCAGCGCTCTTTACGCTTTCTATCCTTTAGCGGTGGAGTATTCGTCTCGGATTCTGACAGAAATTGTGTTCGTTTTTCTCGTTACACTAGCCCTGTTGTTGGTATCGAAGTCAAAATTCTCCGCTTCCGGCGCAGTGTTGGCTCTTGCCTGTCTGGGTAGGCCATTCGGTGTGATCTTCCTGATTCCCTGGTGTATAGTTTTGTGGTTTTCAGGCAAGCCGAATCGAGTGCGAAGTCTCAGTCTACTCGTTACTTGCTTCGTCCTTTTTCTTACTCCTTGGCTGATGCGAACCTGGTCCGTGGCTCATCGGTTTGTTTTTGTGCAAGTGGGCTCCGCGCAGATGCTCTATGTTCCGACGTTAGTGAACGAAGACCAGGCTGACCAAGCGATCTGGGCCAAGCTCTATGCATCGGACCCGCTGCTTCACCAGTTTTTCGTCGCAGAGACTGCCCAGGAAATGGCGGCAGATGAGCGACCGATAACGCGACAGGCAATTGCCAACATACAAGCTAACCCCGCTGCCTTCCTGAAATCCCGGATACACGCGGTTCCACATCTATTTCTCAGTAGCTTTGATTCGGCCACGGGACTGAACGCTCCCTTCTCCACAGCTATCCATCGGCAAGAATGGCTGACCGTGTTCGCCAAAGTCTTAATTCTGGCAGTCTTTGGAATTGTGCCGCTTTGTGCAGCTATTCTCGGAGGCGTGCGGACCCCCTTCGCGACATCCGTTTGGCTTACAACCGCAGTCGTGCAGCTCCCAATGTATATTGAGCCACGTTTCTGGCTGCCTGCTTTTCCGGCTGTGCTCGTATCTGCAGCGGCTGGAATGGCATTAATCAATGAGTTCCTTTGCAGCAAGTCTAGATATCCCGTCACTCAGGCTTGACTACTCCCTCGAAAAGCTGAAGCACTCTGTCCCGCCTCCAGTCGAAGCCGCAGGCTCCAGTTTGCTGTATTCCAAAGACTTCTATTCGACGATCGCGCGGCGACTGAGATCCCATGGCATCTTGCAACAATGGTTGCCGCGAGGCAATGCAGTCGTGCGGGCCGCAGTAGCTCAAGCTCTGCAGTAATCCAGCCGTCACGTAAGCGTCTTTCACTCGCTTGACGGCAGCGCTTTTCATTCCCTCGCTTCCCCACATGCCTCAGCCCTGCAGGATGATTCGGTCAGTGAACGAATACTATGTTCTTCGCCTTATGAGTCCGCAACCCTCCATTGCAGCCCTCCTTCGTAAAGTGGTTCTCACGTGGCGTCGGCGAATTTTAGATGAGAATTCTCATGTTGAGTCGCTTTCATGAAATCCTCACGGGTTTACGATACCTGTACCGCCCTGGGGAAGGTTCGTATCCGCGCTAGCATTGCCGTCAGCCGTCGATAAGCTATCTGTTGGGCGCTTTTGGGCGGGTCGATAGTTTGAGCCCGTCTTGCCCCGGTTTCGACTGAGTATTTGCGACCGGGTATGGCTTGACCACGATGATGTCGGCAGACGTCACTGGGAGTGATACGCGGATGTCTTGCGATCCACGATTGAACTTCAATGGGCCCTCAATGACGCTAGCCACGGACTTCACCTTGAATGGAACTCGAATGGTTAGATCCAGATTGTTTATTTTGTCATTGTTCCAGTTCAGCACAGTGACGGCCGCGCCTGCTCTTGAGCAGAGCATCGGAGCCTCTACCATCGGTTCGGATGACACTACCGGCAACTCGATTCCTGCATCCTTTACGGGTGCAACGATCCAGTTCCGAATGACGGGCGAGAAGTTCGAAGGCAACTTGCCTTCTGTAACACTCGATGATTTCACATACGATAGTCCGGGCAACCAAGTGAAGTGCACAACCGTTCCTCTATTCATCGTGCGACGTACAATCGCAGGCGAATTGTCTTCAAACTGTGCAACTACTTGGCCCTTGACGGAATTTAACAAAATGTCTCGCGGACCCCATGCAGTCGCCTCCAGAGAACCAGTCCGCACTTTCCCGAGTGCTTTGACAGCCCCTAAGTTAGGAATGAGCATACGCTCACGTTCTGGATTGTGTGCTCCTCGAAGCCTCGCCATAGTTGTGGAGGGCTCGTCGTATCTGTCCATCGCTCCTGCATTTGAAATCGATATCAGTGTACCGCCCTCTTCAACCCAAGAAACCAATGCCTTCTGAAACTCTTCCGGAATATCCGGTTCCGTTATATAGACGACTCGGTATGGAGCAAGCCCTGAATTTGAAAGATCTTCTTCTTCTAAGAAGTCGACAGGAATGTTGGCGTGCTGCAACGCCAAATACAAGTCCGCAACCTCCGCCATATAGTCCACCGTCGAACGGTTGAGGTCAGTATTGGTGGCGTCTGAGATTTGCGTCGGTATCGGAATGTTCTTTGCATCCCACATTTCCGAGCTCTTGGGAGACAGAATGGCTACTCGGGGTCGCGGACGCTTCCCAGGCCACAGCACATCCTCTGCTGCGCCGATCATGGCATTGGCCTGGGCAATTTTTTGCAGCATTTTAGGTTTCTCGGAGTAACAATTTCCCGGAAAACTGTACTCCGGCCCGAACACGTATGAATTAACTACCTTTGCCCCGTTTCCGACGAGAGTCAATGTCTTCTGCAGAATTCCGTCTTCGCGATCTCCCGCAGCACGCGGGACTATGTATCCCCCGAAGACAACGCCAGATTTTTCAGCGGCGGAACGGAGTTTGGATGCATAGAACGACCACTGGTAAGCCTGAGCGTCGGAAAACCAGTCCTCAGTCCATAGCGCCGTAGAGCCACGCAAACGTCCAAATTCGAGCCAATCGTGGCCACCCATTGCGGCGTCCAGTTTGGTCTTGTCGGCATTGTTTGCGACCGGTCCCGGTACGTACATTCGGCCCGCGAAGAAATTCCAATTCGTTGAGATGGGTATGCCAGGGTAGAAAGCATTTTCCAAGTCGCGAGTGGAGTGGGCAAAGTAATTCGATGCATCCCAGGAGAAGAATCGTTGGGTCCAGTAGAACAGCCGTTTGCGGGGTAAGTCTGTCGCGGCACTGCGACCAATGGGCGCAACCGAGTCCCAATCGGAAACGCCCATATCTTTCGGAGCCATTCCCATAGACTGGAGGTAATCGCGATATCGTTTGTGGGCTTCCGCATCCAGCAGCATGCGATACTGGGCGGGATAGTACCATCCAGGTTCATCTGACATCGCGAATACGGCGATGTCTTGCGGCGCGAAACCGTTTTCTAGATACGGCTTCGCCTGCTTCATCGCCCACAGAGCAGATGATTCAGGCGGTTTCGTGCCAGGGAAGGAGCTTGAAAATGCATAGCCCGGGGGCGAGTAGACAGCCCAGCCGGTGCGACTTACTCCCGCTTGATTTAGCAATTCCTTCATCGGCGGGTTCCACGGTGCCATTATGGCAGTGAACCCAGCGCGCGAAAGATTCTCGAATCCTTCTTTCCAGTCTGTTCGATCATCATCGCCGCCAATGAAGCGGTCAACGAGGATAAAATTCCTTGGCTTCGCACTCTGGGATAAATGTACCTCTCGCAGTGCCTCCCAATATCTTCGGTTGTACACAGCCATGGTGGCGGCATGGGCGGTCTTGTCTGCAGCATCGCGCCACAACACGATGCCCATGTTTGGACCGAACAGGTTGAATTCAAGTGGGGTAACCTTGCCCGTTTCATCGAACCTCAACTCTGCTACAACATGGGTTGGATCGGAAATGCCATTTACCTGAACTCTTAGAATTATGGGCCAATCTTTCAGATACGCATTCGGATAGGCCTTTAACGAACTCGACACTTGGGCAGCGTCATAAACCAACCATTGTGACCAACTCGGTCCATCCGCTTCGGTGGTCAGTGTCTGAAAGCGAATCGGAAATTTGTGCCCTGAGGGCTCCCGACCGCCAAGTGAAATGACCCGAATCCTTATTTGAAAAGTGGGTACATCAGTTATCTTGAGCGCAACGAAACTCGGGACAGTCGACCACAGTAGTGACAGGGCTAACAAGCGATGAATCGCGTATCGAGGGTATCTGCGGAACATTGCGATCGATCAGTCTCTCCTGCCGACTGGCAGAAGTCCGTCTGAGCTTTTGATGAACTGTCAGAGCGGTGAATTTTATCATGCCTGTCAGGCAGGCAGTTGTGTCAGGAAATGCCGTGAACAAGGGCGTGGCAAGCGGCGCACAAAATAATAAAATTCTCTGGGGGATCTTCGCCGGATTGACTCCGAAATCGTTGATGAACCTCCAAGTTCGACATCGCTCCGCATGATTTGCACCGCCACCGATCGCGACGTAGGACTTCCCGTCGCAGTGCGTCATACAACACAGAATCGAGCCGCTTTTTTTCGCGCAAATCCTAAAAAAGCAGTCGAGTTGGGCCGAACGGGCGGAAAGAAGAACCGTCGCATTCCTGCGAGGATATCGCCCCACTTTCCTAGCTCGACAGTCCAAATGCCGTCCGGGAACCGGGGGTACGCCTGATGGCCGACCTCTATTTAGGCCGGTTGCTACCCGAGAACCGCCGCTGGCCTCACTCCCCTAATGAAGCTGCAAGGGCAAGCAATTGAGCAGACCAGCTTCCATGACCGGCTAGCGAAACTCGAAAAGCTGGGCGCCAAACTGGTCACCGAAAATTCGGCCGAAGGATCGGTCGGAGGCCGGGAGCAGCAAGGCGTACCCTTCGCTCATGGATTAATTTCCCATCAAGACATGGCTTTGATAGCTTAAGGCATATGTCGCGACTTCAAAGCCGGGTTGACGTCGCCGTGCAGAATGCGCGAGCCAAATCCCATGAACGCAAAGACGCCTCACATCCTATCTTTGATTCCCATTTTACCTGAGGCAAATGACGATGCCAGCGAATGTTTTGCCTTCAAGCCCCTTCGTACTCTTACCGAGATGGGAGTTCGTACCACTGCAGTGAATGTCTTATCCTTGTGGCGCTCAATGGTGGCAGGCAGGACCTCAGTTACTACAAAACCACATCTTGTCTATTACAGCTTGCCGGGAGATGTCGGCGTTCCGACTGCTGGTGCGTTCCTGTTCGCGCGAATCATTGGAAAAATCAGAGAGCTGAATTGCAGAGAAGAGATCGATCTGCTGCATGCATTTGGCGCAATGCCCTGTGGCCATGCGGCCATGCTTGTTAAGGCGGAGTTGCGCATTCCCTACGTGGTGTCGGTCTACGGTCACGATGAGTCATCGCTAGAGAGAGCCGTTGGTCAGGTGGGGAAATGGCGCCTGCGCATCTCACAACGTGTTTGCGAGGAGTCAAGCCGAGTATTGTGCGTCAATGAAGATGTTCGCGAGAAGGTGCTGCAACGTGTCGGCGGAAGCTGTAGAACCTCCGTTGTCCACAATGGCATCGACCCGGATGTTGTCGTTCCTGCCGCAGAAGCTGCAGAGGTAGCCAATAGAGTGTTGCACGTGGGCGATCCGAACGGGAGCGAAGCGCAAGAGGGACTGATTCGCGCCATAGCAAGCCTGCAGAAAGAATTCGCATCGATTTCGCTGGACATCCTCGGCAAAGGTGCACCGGGCTCAAGGATGAGAAAGCTGACACAGAACATGGGAGTGTCAGACAGAGTGCGCTTCCTGAGCTTTCAATCACGTCAGCAATTTACAGATGCCATGAGGTCATGCACGCTCTTCGTTCTCCTGAGCGGGTCCGAAGAACTAGATTGCGCGTTGCTCCAGGCCATGTGCCGCGGCAAACCAGTGATTGTTTGCCGGCGTGACGGGATTACCGAGATCATTAAACACGGAATCAATGGTTTCCTGATCAATCCCGAGAACGAGAAGCAGCTCGAACTCGCGATCGCCATGCTGCTACGAGAACCGCAGCATCGAAAGAACCTTGGTCTCGCGGCGCGCGATACCATTCTTGACCGATTCACTGTGAAACAACAGGCTGAGAACTTGATGAGAATTTATCGCGACTGCACAAACTGAACCGCGACACCCGAATGGACGGTTCGGTTCTTTGTGCCCGACAAGCAATGGGTCATTTGCACGCGCCGTGAGAACCGGGTTCCTTCATCTGTTGAGTTACTCACGCCACCACTAATCCTTCCACGGGGAACTCGCGAACGTGCCAAAGGGTGCCGCGGCTTTTTTTTTTTGCGCAAATGGAAATGCCCCAACGCGGTCGAGGCAGGAGGGGCATTTTTTTCGCTTGGAGTTTGCACTTCAAGGAAAGATTGGTCGAAAGAATAGAGGCACCACTCATCGGCTGAAAATACAGGAAACTCCGTAGTAACAGATCAGCGCCACCGCCATAGTGATAACCGTGGCTTGCTCCGTGCTCGGAGACTGTTGATTGGCTTCAGCAGCAACAAGATCTAGGAAACCCCAACGCCTGCACATGCGCGAAGTGCTGCGAGCTCCGCCCAACGCCGGACGACCCTCTTTTCTCGCTGTTACTTCTGACAGTTTCCGCCCGCAGACAAAACAGGGACAATGCCGAACGACGAACCAACCTGAAGGAAAGGTCGCTCAAAGGGCGTTGAGGGCTGTGCCTGACCGAGCGGCCTTTTCTTTCACGACTCTCCTCGCGCAACTCCTCTTGATACAACAACCAAACCAAATCGATTCAAACCCCATAGCATGCCGCGGCCGCCGCAAACGCCAGCGACTTCCTCCTAACTCTCCTCATCGAAAACGCTTCGGGTCAATTTTTTGTTCGACTCGAACGAACCGGCCGAGGCATTTCCGATCAAGGCTAGCGACCACATGGAAAGGCGGGAACGGCCGATGACACAATTGCTGCAACCCCAACGCAGAGGGGCCAAAGTCGACGACCGGCGGTAAATGATACGGCGCCTTAGTGCGCAACGTGATCCTGCGTGAGCATGTCAGGGGCAGTGGCATGAAGCTAAAAAGCAAGCGCGGGAAGCCGGTCAACCTCTACGCGGGGATGAAGACGTTGCCAAGGTTCGTGAGTTGACCGCAGTGCTCGGAACGGAGAGCATACCCGTGATAGCCTCATTGTCCGGGTTACCGTTCATGCCGCCAACCTGGAAGAGTTTTTCCTTGACGCGGATCGGAAGGTCGCGTCCGCTGGTCTTGCTTCAAGTCGACCTGAACGTCAAAAAAATTTACAGACTGGTCTCGGCCTCCTGTCTCCAGGCGTAGGGTTTTGGGCAGATCAGCGCCTGGCCCTCCCCTGGAACTGGACCCGAACGGAAACTATCCCTAATAATACAGCCCGTAATATGAATTACGATGGCGGGAACATCTACCGCCTCGGGCACACGGTGTTACCCCGAAAAGATCGCAAGCGTTCAGGCATGATCAGATCACCAAATTCTGAAGCCACGATCTTGGTGTAATATGGCGCTTGTTCCGGAACGAGGTATGGGAGAAAGACGCTCACGTGTTTTCAAGGCCAGGGCTACTGGCGCACGAATTTAAATGTCCACGCATGCGTTTGGCTACTTGTTGAAAAGCATCGGGAACCGTCTCCCCAGGGGTCTCGCTGAGAGCATTCTTGAACACAGCCCGGCTTGGCAAATGCCGTTTGCCCCCCCAAAGTTCGCGCCGATATTCGCGAACAACTCTTTGCATCTTTTTCGCCGAGTGCTCGACGTGGGATGCGGCCCCGGCACCCACACCACCTGTTTTAGCGGCGCCGAATATCTCGGACTCGACATTAACGAGCATCGCATCCGAGATGCGCGTTCGCCGTCACGGGCGCAATTTCCTGGTTGCCGGCGTGCGGACCTTTACCGCAGCCACGGAAGGTTGCTTCGACTTCGTCCTGGTCAACAGTTTTTTGCACCACCTTAATAAGCGGGACGTCGTCCTGGTCTTGACCCATTTGGAGTCCGTGCTCACGAAAGATGGCACATTCACATGCTCGAAATTGTACGATCGGACAAGGCGAGCGTCCGCCGGTTGCTGGCCCGCTGGGACCGCGCCAAGTTTGCGCCCTCTGGAGAGTGTCGAAATCTCTTTGAGCCAGTTGCTTTTGAAGCCTAACCACTCACCGCGATTGGTGCAACTTTATGGAACATGATCCACTTCAAAGGAAAATTGCACGGGTGAGCCAGCCTGTGCGGGTTTCACTCGCCATCCCGGTCTTCAATGAGGAAGAGGTCATACCGGAGCTCATTCGCCGCACGACCACCGTGCTGGACGGCATTGCAGGAGGCCCGCACGAAATCGTTTTGGTGGACGATGGGAGTTCCGATCGAACGCTGGAGTACCTGGAGCAAGCAGCAGATAAAGATCCGAGGATTGTAGTTGTCTCGCTTTCCCGCAATTTCGGTCATCAGACCGCGCTGGGGGCGGCACTTGATCAGGTTTCTGGTGATGTCGCTGTCCTGCTGGATGGCGACCTGCAGGACCCTCCGGAAGCTGTACCCAGATTGCTGGAGTGGTATCAGCAAGGCTACGACGTCGTATATGTGCGGCACGTAAAACGGAAAGAATCATGGTGGCTGCGTGCTTGCTATTTCATTTTTTACCGATTGTTGGCGGGGCTCGCTTCCGTTCAGCTGCCTCTCGATGCCGGTGACTTCGGCCTTATGTCGCGTCGCGTGATTGCCGAAATTCGCAGGATGCCAGAACAACACAGATATCTCCGCGGCCTGCGTACCTGGGTGGGATTTCGCCAGGTCGGAATCTTCATGGAGCGCCACGCACGCCATGCGGGCCGGCCAAAATACAGTGTGCTCAAGTTGCTCAGGCTGGCAGCCGACGGCATTTTTGCATTTTCCATCGTCCCTCTCCGCGCTGCAGCGATGGTTGGGGCGCTTACGATTTTTTTGTCTGCCCTCTTCGCAATTTATTCCCTGTATGCGAAGTTTTGGATGCATTCACCGCAGGGTTTCACGGCACTGATCCTGGCCATAACATCCTTCTCGGGAGTAAACCTCTTCTTTCTTGGAATCATTGGAGAATATGTAGGTCGCATTTTTGAGGAAACGAAAGGTCGTCCACACTATGTGATCCGGAAAATAATCAAGCACGACAACGGGAGGCGGGGGGAGAAGGAGAATTCTCCGCAGGCCGAGATCGCACAGTACCGCTGACGAATGCGGCTGAAATAAGCGGTGATTTGAAAGGATCGGACTCCTGATGGATCCAAAATACGGCGGGGCATATCGCGATCTTTTTGAGAAACACTGGTGGTGGCGTTCCCGAAACGAACTGATCATTGAGAAGATTCGTCAACTGCAACCAGCAACCGGCTGGAGACGAATCCTGGACATCGGTTGTGGTGATGGACTGTTTTTCAATCGACTCTCCGAATACGGCGAAGTGGAAGGCGTCGAGCCGTGCGCCGAACTGGTAAATCATGATAATCCTCATCGGAATCGCATCTATGTGCGCCGCTTTGACAGGAGCTTCAATGCCGGCAGGCACTACTCGCTGATTCTGATGCTCGATGTGCTAGAGCATCTGGAGGATCCCGTGGAAGCACTCAAGCATGCGATGGACCTGCTTACCGCAGAGGGGCTGATCATCATCACCGTGCCGGCTTTTTTGGCACTGTGGACAAACCACGATATAATAAATCGTCACTACATCCGCTACACTAAGCGGACCTTTCGCAAGGTGGCTCTGGAAGCCGGATTTAATTCTCAGGAAGAACGTTACTTATACCACTGGACTTTCCCTGTGAAGCTGGGGGTGGGTGTCTTGGAGCGCATGATTCACGCAAGGCCTCAGCCTCCCGGCATTCCCACGGCGCTGTCGAATGAAGCGCTGTTCTGGCTGTCACGTCTGGAACAAAAAACGCTGAGCGCTTTGCCCATGCCGTTTGGTAGCTCACTATTGGTCATCGGCAGCAAACGCAATTATGAGTAGATAGTGAGTCATAGCCGAGGGCCTCCAACAGGCGTTGTCAAGATTTTACGGCAGACAAGCAGGAGTATGAGTGCGCGTACTAAGTTCCGCAAGCGGTAACACGCATCACTGGTAAGTGCCTCACGTCTTGACATCTTCACGGACGGGTGATCCGGTGATCCACCGATGCTCTATGCTGACTCATCGACTCATCCAGAAGTAAGCAGGTTCTAGGTTGGCAGGCGACGCGACAGGTCGACGAACTTGTCAATCCCCCTGATTACGGGAGCGCCGGAGCGCCGGCTCCAGCACATGAATTTGCAACGGTCAGCGGGTACAACATTCCACACGATCGTTCCCGCCAATAATGCAATAATGTGAAAAGTTAATCACTGAACCGGTTCTGACTAGCTATCACTGAAGGATGACCGGCTTGGTATGCTTGCGAACCTGTGCCTGATGGCGGCACGTAGGGCGATAGTTTAGGAGGGTCATCATCTGGCGCTACAATCCATACCCGGCGATCGTGAAAATAGTCGAGTAATGGTTGAAGAGGCACGCCAGGGATTTCACGCGCCCAGACGATTTTCGCGTGGTCAATGTCGACATCGTTATAGACCCACTCGCAATGTACATAGTGGTGACCTGAATATCGCACGATTACCAAATCAGATCCTGGCAGCCCCGCGAGTTGTGCGACGATGCGCTGTCGATATTCCATTTGTCGATATTGCATCGACATGGAAGGGACCAGGGGGCCATGATGAGGTGACCACCAGAGACTGACGATTACAGTTGCGCGTACCAGGTGTATTCCCGGAACGTAATTCCGAATACGCCAGCGGCGAATATGACGGAGCCCTTGCACAAGCACGGCAAAGGTTGTCGCAAGGAGCGGCGCGGCATAGTGGGCTTCAAAAGTAGCTACCAACACAAAGCCAACGAGGCAGACAATCATCTGCGCAACCGGGAATCTCATTCGGCGATCGCGTAAGACCCAGGGCAGAGCGATCGCCGCCACTAGAAGGTCGGGAGATAAAAAAAAGTAGACAAAGATTGAGGTGTAGACCCTGAAGGCACCCACAATATGCGTAATCCTGTCTGGTCGGCCCTTCTGCCAGGCGATTCCCGGCCACCAGCGATTGTAGAAGTCCTCAAATTGCGGGTTTTGAAAATGAATCGGTGCCACATTCCGCTGCCACGCGAGCTGAGGAATGGCCAGGTGGGTGCGAATATTCAGGTCATGCGGGAACACAGTCGCATGCCCCGTTAGGCGCCGATTGTAGTACCCAATAAAGCACAGACACAGAAGCATAACCGCACCCAGCGGAAGGACAATTCGGCGTAAAGCAACTCCCCTTGAAGGGCCATGACGACCGCACAACCATACGACCAGTGCCGCGATCACGGGAATGCAAAAAATGAGACCTTCGAATGGACGGCTGTTAGCAAGAATGCCGGCTCCCAGACCTAACAGGAGAGCATCACGGGTGCGCCGCCGACGCATGAGTCTTCGAAAAGCGCCGAAAACCAGCGCACCACCAGTTGCCGCAACGGCGCCTCCAAAATAGCTATTCATCCAGTAACTCGAAATATCCAGACGGAATAAGACGAGTATTCCCCCGAGGAGCGCCCAGCGAGGTGGAAGCCAGCCTTGCAGAGCCCAGAGGACTGCTCCGGTCATCACTGCTGCGCTCAGGAGAACACCAATCCAGGGATGTCCGAGTAGTTGGCCTACTGCCAGAGCCGCTCCTTGGGCTGGGGGGAATATCGATGTATAGACCGGGTGCTGGTTAACGTGAAACGTATCGAAATAAATCCACATGGGATGCGTAGGATTAGTAAGGCGGCCGTGAGCGAAGGTATCACCGGCCAGAAGATAAGCGAATTCATCGTGCACTGCGGGGAATGGAGCTCGAATAGTCCAAAGGAGACTGAGGCGCAGCACAATTGTAAACCCGGCAAGCAGGAAGCAACAGAGGGTCTTTCGTCTCGCCAGGCGAACGCCGAATTGCTCCACAACAGCGAACGGGGCTGGAAGTAAATAGCTGGTTACACACGCGGCTACAAACAGGGAGAGGAAGATGCCATGTGAAAAGTGGGCGTGTAGTGGAAGAAGTCGGATGAACGCAGTTCGCCTCAGCATTTCAGTGCCTTCATTCATCTGAGTAACAATGCGACCAAGATTCTCATTGTGCTTCCGGATTGGATAAAAAAGATCGTCGTCTATTTCGTACGGCTTCAGCACTCCCAGGTTAGTGTGATGGCAAGCGATACTATCAAAGTCCAAATGTTTATTCTCACAATTTGAAGGCAGCCATTTCTTACCTCTGCATATAACAACTGAGGAGGGCTCAAATGACGAAGGTACATCGTGGACTGGATCATCACTCTTGCTCGTCTGTATGCCACTCTTTTTCGAGGCAGAAGCAGCTGGGTTCCCTTAAGCTGGATGTGGGGAAGTTTATGGAAATGACCACACCTATAACGCGAAGCAGGATTACCCCACCAAAAAAGAAACGTCGCGACTTTATCGACGACTTGGCGTACTGCAGAAGGTCAGAGCGGGCAAAAACAGAGCGACGCCTTCTCACGCTGCACGGAGTCGCGGATCGCAGGTCAAACAAGCCATGAATAATCGCTTCCCGGCCAGCAACGACAGGGATGTTCGCCCCGCAGTTAATCAGCTGGAAATGCATACAAGTGGCACGGTGCCCCCACGCCGTCTATTGCGGCAATGAAGGGATACTCCCTGCGGCGAGCAATACTCAGCGACCGACGAAACAAATGGTACTCGGATAGCAGCTAAAGGTCAGATGAGGATCTATTGCAATGTCCTCGCTTCTGCTAGAGGGAATTACCCCACTGCTAATATCGCAGAGCGGCTTTCGACAAGCCGGTTTTACAGCAACCGATTTCGCCCGGCGTATCTTGGCGCTTTACATTTTGATCGACCCAGCTACCCTAGGTCTATTCTTAAGATTCTGGCCTTGCCTTGAGACCGCAGTAGGCCCATCTTGACGGGCCCTGAGAGTGCTCCGAATCCTGCTAGCTGACGGCTCTTCGGTCTCGCTAACTGAGCGCCACTGCTACTTCGGACATTGCCTCGGCTTCCGATGAAACGCGGATTCTCTTACGTCATTGATCGAGTCAAGCGTGCCAACAGACTGGGGACGATCTTTGCGCCGATTTTCAACTGGTGGCTGAAAAGCACCATGGTTGGCCAAACTCGGCCAGGGAGAGTTGCGAATCGCTGACCATCGAAGCTGCATTGTTTATCCTATGTCGCTAGAGATTTATGCAGTTAAGTTGATTCTCATCGGCTTGGCAGATTGGCATCAGGATTGCTAGGTTCCGCACCTAGAAGCAAGGAACCGATCGGTAGCCGACCTCAAACACGCAAGAAACAGGCAACCGGCGGATAAAGAGCAAGGGCCACTTACCGTCTTTTCGAACCAGTAGAAGTAGCCAAGAACGAAATTACGGTGGAGCCCCTATGCGCATTGTGTACTGGGTAATTGTTACTTGCTTGCTTCTTACGTTGAGGGCGAACGCGCAGCAGCCGGCGGATGCGCCTTCGTCCCCGGAGCAGACTCCCTCTTCGGCCGCTTTACCTAAACCAGCTTCGTTATCTGTAGAGCCCGAGCTGCAACCACGGAACGCTCCCCTGCAGCCGATAGCAACAATCCCGAGCACCGGGCGCGCCCCGGCGCTGTCTCCCGCCATGGATCAGGCAGTAAATCGCGCGATCGAGCGTGAGCACGCGCTGATCAACCTGCTGAAGACCCGCACGCCCATGGTTGAGACCTACCTGCAAAACCTGAAATTCATCCCCAAGGTGGGCGCGACGCCCGTGGAGGACCATTACTTCCTCGGCCGCATGGTCATGGACGAGGGTGTCGATCGCACCGACTTCCTGACCCACGACAAGAGCATGCAGGCCCGCCTGTTGGGCGGTTTTGAGAGGCTGTATAAGATTCAGTACCGGCCCCTGGGTTTTTCCTGGATGGTGTTTGCCGACCGCACCGACTTTGACCGCGAGCACTACAATTTTCGCTACGCCCATCGCGAATTCCTGGGCGACGTGCGCTGCCTGGTGTT
>Ga0126381_100001923_pt1 | contig 22341 bp, 16 predicted proteins | sample PanSoiMetPlot_28_FD_96465 | JGI IMG/M metagenome (GOLD analysis project Ga0126381, IMG submission 96465) | Tropical forest soil microbial communities from Panama - MetaG Plot_28 | ecosystem: Environmental > Terrestrial > Soil > Tropical forest > Bulk soil | place: Panama | collected 2016-02-17 | reverse complement strand
CTGGGTCAACCGTTTCGCCATCACCATGTACGACAAGCGGCCCACCCGCTGGCGGGATGTGCCCCGTGACCGCGGCGACGTCTTCCTGCCGCTGCTCACCCCGTGGCCCGAGTTCGAGCGCAGCAGCGGCACGATCCTACGTGCCCACCAGGCGCTCCCGTCCACCTGGGACGAGGAGATAGAGCAGAAGATCTTCGAGATCCTGTTCGCGGTGTTCGCGCACGTGCGGCACGATGCAGCGGAGCTGCCGGCGATCAAGCCGACGGTGGCCGAGTTCCTGGCCGATCCGCGAAGTTATACGTTCGTGATGTCCGCCCATGAACCGGACTGGCCCCTGTACTCTCGCGATGACGTCATCAACGCCGAGGCTGACGTGCCCGAGCTTGAGGCGCTGCTGCGCTGGGCCATGGTCCTGCACAACCAGTATCCGTGGGCCGGCAGCACCACCCGGTTGGCGGCGAGCGGCGAGATCGGCGACGACGACTTCGTGGTGCTGTTCTATCCGCGCGATGACGAGATCCTGGATTTCATCGTGCGCGTGCGGGCGGGCCGCGATGCCGGATCGCCGCACCACGCCGCCCGGTCGCCGCTGGCTGCGCCGCCCACGGCGAAGCAGCCGCCCATGGCGCAGCCCGTTGCGGATTACCCGCCGGTCGAAATCCGGAAGGCGTTCTCCATCATGCCCCGGCTGGAATCGCTGGCCGGAGTAACCGGTGAATATGTCTGCACCAACGAGGACATTATCCGCAATGCGAGCTGGAACTGGTCCCCCATGACTGCGGGCGAGATTGCCGCCAAGACCGGGATCGGCCAGCGCACGTACACGCAGCGAGCCCTGGAAGAGCTTGCGGCACAGGCCGCCCGGGCCGCACTGGACCAGGCGGGCCGTACGCCGGCGGAGATCGGGGCCGTCTTGTGCTGCACCTGCACCAGCCAGCGCCTCATCCCGTCGGTCGCGACCTGGCTGTCGGCTGAACTGGGGATATATCAGACTCACGCGTCCGCGGATCTGATCGCCGCCTGCGCCGGGCTTCCCTACGGCCTGCTGGAGGCGATCCGTATCCTCCAGGAAATCGAACGTCCGATCCTCGTCGTCTGCGCGGAGAAATTCTCGGACAAGGTCGGCAACGTGCGCACGTCGCGCATGCTGTTCGGGGATGGGGCCGCGGCGCTGGTCATCGGGCCGGCCCGGGGCGGTGACCCGGATGTCGAGGTCGTCCAGACATTCGCCAGCGGGCCCGCCAGCGAGGTGAGCGCGGTCATCTGGCCCAACCCGCAATTCGACAACAACCTGACCGTGTACGGGCCGTCCGTCAAGGCGTTCGTCCAGCGCTACCTGGCGCAGATGATCGGTGAGCTGCGCCGGCTGCCCGCCCCGGCGGGCTATCCGGGATCGCTGCTGGAGGCCGTTGACGTCGTGGTGCCGCACCAGGCCAACAGGGTCATGGTCGAGCAGGCGGCCCTGGATGCCGGGCTTTCCCTGGACCGGCTGTACTTCAACGTGGGCCGGCTAGGGAACGTATCCGCCGCCAGCATCCCGCTGGCGATCAGGGACGCGGTTGCCGACGGCGTGATCAGCACTCCGGTGCGCGTGTTCACTCCCGCGTTCGGGGCCGGCGCGACCGCCGGTTACGCGGTGATGCGGGTCGACCCGGCCATCGTGTCGCTGACCCAGCCGCACGCCCCCGGGCCGTCACGGACAGGCACTGCGGTACAGGCCGGCGGGACCACGGAGGATATTCGCACCGGTTTCGGCGAATGAGGACAGCGGCAACCCAGCTGCTGGCGCCGCGTTACCGCGGCATCATGCGCAGCCCGGCATCGAGCCGGATCGTTTCGCCGTTCAGGTAGGTGTTGCGCACGATTTCCAGGATCAGCGAGGCGAACTCAGGTGTCTCGCCGAATCGGCGCGGTGAGGCCATCGCCTGGACGAGGGATAGCCGTGTGGCCTCGGGCACCAGGCCGAGCATGGGGGTCTCGAACAGCCCGGGGGCAATCGAGACCACACGGATGCCTCGCGACGCCAGATCCCGGGCGGCCGTAAGGGTCAGGCCGACGATGCCCGCCTTGGAGGCGGCGTATGCCGCTTGCCCCACCTGTCCCTCGAAAGCGGCGATGGAGGCCGTATTGATGATGACCCCGCGCTCGGCCACTGCCTGCCCGGCGGCGGAGGCCGACTCATCGGCCGGATCGTTAGCCGCCATCGCCGTCGCGGCGAGCCGGAGCATATTGAACGTGCCTACCAGGTTGATGTCTACGATCTGGCGGAACAAGCCGAGGTCATGCGGCGCGTCGTTCTTACCGACGATCCGGGCGCCCCAGCCCACGCCGGCGCAGTTGACCAGCACCCGCAGCGGTCCCAGGGCCGTCGCTTCGTGCACAGCCTGCTGGACGTCGGCCTCGCTCGTGACGTCGGCCGGCACGAACGTGCCGACGCCCGCGTCGGCGAGCTCCTTCCCCCCGTCCCGGTCGGTGTCAACCAGCACGAGCTTCGCACCCGCCGCGCGAAGCCGCGTGGCGGCCGCCCGGCCCAGCCCCGAGGCGGCCCCGGTGACCAGCGCGACCGACCCGTCGATGCGCACGACGTCTCCGGCTTACTCGTGCACGTAGGTGCCAGGAGCAGGCCCGAGCGACCGGTATCTCCGGTTGCCGAGCGCGCTGCTGGCCGCCTTTTCCGGCCCCGAACGCGCGGTCAGCCACTGCAGCCACTGCGGCCACCACGACCCGTGGTGCTCGGCCGCCCCGGCCAGCCACTGCTCAGGATCGTCGCTGGCAGGTGGGCCCTCCCAGTAGTCGTAACGGCTCTTCGCGGCCGGGTTGACGAACGACTGGATGTGACCCGATTTGACCACGGCCAGCTCTTTGTCCCCCCCGAGCACCTGGGTCGATGTGTAGGCGGCGCGCCAGGGCGTGATGTGGTCGGTATAACCGGCGATGTGGAAGCTGTCGCAGTCCACCTTGGCTAGGTCGATGGGCGTGCCGAGCACGGTGATCCCGTCCCCGCGCTCCATGGCATCCACGAGCAGCTCCGTGCTTTCCAGTGCGAACTTGGCGCTTATCGCGGTGGCGTCGTCATTCCAGGCGAGCACGTCGAAAGAGGGAGGATCCTGCCCGAGCAGCCACCCGCTCACCAGGTAGTTGAATACCAGGTCGTTGGGGCGCAGCCACGCGAAGCTGGTGCGCACGGTCCGGCCGGGGAAGACCTCGCCGTTGTCCGCAGCGCGCCGGAGCATGGTGCGCGATTGCTGGGTGTCCATCATGCCGATGATGTTGGGGCACCGGTTGGTCAGCATCGTCACGATGAACGTCGCCGAGCCCACGGAGGCGTCTCCCGTGGCGGCCAGGTAACCGAGCATGAGCGCGGTCGTGATCCCGCCGGCGCACAGGCCGAGCCAGTTGATCGTGTCGCTACCGGTGATCTTCTTGACCACTTCGGCCGCCTGGAGCTGAGCCTTCAGGTAGTCATCGATTCCCCAGCGCCCGTGCCCGAACTCGGGCCGGGGATTCCGCCAGACGATCATGAAAGTCTGGATACCGTTCGCCACGAGGTACTCCACCAGGCTGCGGCCCGGCGCGAGGTCGAGCACGTAGTGACGGTTGAGCTCCGGCGGCACCATGAGCAACGGACGGCTGCGGACGGCCGGTGTCGTCGGCGCGTACTGCAGCAGTTCGAAGATCTCATCACGGTAGACGACCGCCCCGGGCGTGCACCCCAGTTTCTCGCCCACCGGGAACGGCTCCCGGTTGACCATCCGGGGCATGCCGCCCCGGGCGAGATCGTGCATCATGTTCCGCCCGCCGTGCACGACGGACAGGCCAGCCGTCTCGAAGGCGCGCTTGAGCGCAGCCGGGTTGGTCCAGAAGAAGTTGGTGGGCGACAGCATCGCGGTGGTGATGTTGGCCAGGTAACGGGTGCGCGCCTGGCGATCCCAGGACCCGTCCGCAGCGTCGGCCATCCGCCCCGTCCATTCCTCGAACAGCCGGTAGCCCCGGCCGAGCAGGCGGAAGAACGGATTGTCCTGCCAGGTCACGTCGGCGAACCGGCGATCGCCCTCTTCGAACGAGAGACTGGACCGACCCAGTGAGATCTTCATCAGCTCGCTGGCCAGCCACGGCATCTGCCTCAGGCCCGCGACCGGATTGACCAGGTCGGCGGCCGACTGCAACATCTCCAGGGGGTCGAGCGCCGGGCCGGGTACGCCTCCGCCCTGCGTCATGGATGCATCCGGATACCCCATAACTCCTCCTGGCTGCGGTGAAACGTCTCATCACTGTGACCGGCGGCACCACCCGGGTCAAGAGTCCCGGGCGCCTGGGTGTGCGGCTGGTCGATGACCTCAGCCACCGGGAGCCTAGGGGCTCCTGGCGGCAGCGGCAGACCGTAGCCGATCCGCAGGATCATCTGCGGTGGCCCGGCTACAGACCGCGGATTGCGAACGAGCCAGGCCTCGGCGGTTTCCAGCGGCTGGGTCAGCGGGCATACCGCGATGCCGCGGCAGGTGGCGGTCAGCCAGACCCGCTGCAGCGCCTGCCCGGCGGCCAGCCAGGACATCGGTCCGCCACGGCCGGCTGATAGCACGGCCAGTTGCGGGTGCTCCTCGAACCAGGCGTACCGGATCGGCGCGTTGCGCCGTTCGGGGGTGAAGTCGCGAACCGGATCCCGGCCCTGTGGGGACCTGGGTCCCAATGCGCTGCCGGGGATGCCGTCACGATCACGGTACCCCCCAGCCCATCGGGCCAGCTCGGCACGGTAGGCCGGGTCCGCGAGCAGATCCCGCTCGGCCTCGGCCGCCAGGGACAGCACCCGTCCCGCTTCATCGTGGTTCAGGAAGACTAGCGTCGCCCCTTCCAGGCAGGCCGCTTCGGCCAGCTCGGCCCGGATACCCGGAGGTACGGGCCGGTTGCTGAACGGCTCCCGGTTGGTCTGCCGACGCCATATGGCGGCGTGCAGCTCACGCTCCCACCGCGTCGGCTGATGCCGCCCGCCCAGCCGTATCTCGGCCAGCAGCAGCGGCCGGGCCGGGTCAGGTAGTAGCCCGATATCCGTCCTGAGGCCCGCCACCGCGGCAGCCACCCGCACGTTGAGCAACGCGGCGCCGCTGGCGATGTGCGCAGCCCGGCCATCGGGATCGCCCACCGGCAGCATCCTCGCCGGGTCGGCATGCAGCTCGATCGTGCTGCCCGTGTCGTGGATCCGGAACCGCCACGGCTGGGTGTTGTGCATCGACGGCGCAGCCACGGCCGCGTGCACGAGCTCATCGACCAGCCGCCGGGACGACCGGTACGGCTCGCCCGACCGTCGGCCCGTGAGCCTGTCGGGAGCGATACCGTTCATGACCCCTGCTCGGGAACGCGGGCCGAGTCTGCGGTAGCAGCCGAGCCGACCGGGCGGCTGGTGTCAGCCGGTGTCTGCGGCCGCGCCCAGGAGCGCCAGATCAGACGGTGGATGGGGATCCAGCGAGGGATATCGCGCAGCCCGGGGATGAACGGGATGAGCAGCAGCAGCAGGGTCGCGATCCCGGTCAGGTATACCGCCCAGATGTCCACGCTGGCCGAATTGCTGAACGGGGCCACGTGGTACCACAGCTGGTAGAGCCACAGCCAGGGCTGGCCCGGGTAGCTGCCGGTCTCGTTCATGACGCCCCACTGGTCGCCGGTCAGGTGCATGGCCGTGGCCTTGTTGGCGTAGTAGGCGCCGTCGGCGATGAACAGCAGCGGCTTGGTGAAATCGGTGCCGTAGAACGGCCGCTGGGCGAGCAGGTCGGCGTCGAGGCTGCCGCTGCGGCCCATGGTCAGCTCGGCGGACATCATGGCGGGCACGGGCCCGTCGTTGGCGGGCGGGACCACCGGGTTCCCGCCGACAAACTTGACCTTGGTGACCGCGTTGCCGTAGGCGATAGCCCACTTCTGCCGCTGCGCGGGGCTGGCGCTGTTGTAGATCGCCAGAGCAGCACCGACGGGATGGTCGGTCGCGGCCAGCTTGGACAAGGGCGAGAGCACAAAGGTCTGCGCGGCATTGATCGGCTGGGTGACTCCGACCAGCGTCTGCCAGTTGACGGGGCCCACCTGCTGCACCGCACCGGTTTGATGGTTGTAGGGCGGCCCGTAGGTGGCCGTGCCGCTTGTCCCGTCCAGTTCCGTCGCCGCGGTCGCGAGGAAGTCGGCCGGCGCGACCTTGGCCCAGCTTTGTACCGAGACCGGCGGAATGTCGGGCGAGGACAGCAGGCCGGCCATCAAGAACACCAGGCCAGTCGTGATCGCCACCGCGATCGTGCCCTCTTTGAGGATGTCGTACCGGCGGGTGGGGCCGCGCCACGGGCCTGCGTCGGACTCCTTAGCGGCCTTGCGCGCGGCCCGGTCACGCCAGGGAACCCGCCGGACGGGGAGTGGATGGGTGACGCCGCGCGCCCGAACCAGCAGAATGTGCGCCCCGACTAGCGCGATCAGGATGATCGGGATCAGCACGATGTGCCAGAGCAGCATCTGGCCGAAATTCATCACGTTGAAGAACGCCCCCACGCCGACCGCGTTGAACGCGTCCTTGCCATTGGTCGCGATCCACTGGGAGTCGAAGTTCTGCTGCGACAGGTACCCGGTGAAGCATTCCACGATCGCCGCCAAGAAGGCCACCACGCCAGTAATCCAGGTCATGGCCCGGCGGCCGCGCCAGGCGGCCATCCAGAACTTTCCCCAGAGGTGGATGACAAGCAGGGCCATAAACAGCTCGACGCTCCACAGATGCAGGCTGTTGAAGAAATGGCCGACCGGGTTGATGTGCCACCAGTCCACCCCCCCAAGCGCGATCGCGAAGCCCGAGGCAATGGCCACGCCCAGCGCGGCCAGGCTGGCCACCCCGAACACGTACACCCAGGAGGCGACGTACCCGGGCTGGCGGTCGGGCAGCAGCTTCAGCGGCGGCAGCACGCGCAGCGCCCACCGCCGGACCCGGCTGGTCCACATCTTGGCGTCCGCCTCCTCGCCCATGCCCGGGTCCGAGATGCCCTGAGCCGCGGGCGCGGCGGGCTCCAGCTGGCGCGGATGGGGGAAGGGCAGTAGCAGGGCCGCGGCAAAAATCACCACCATCACGGCGATGACCACCAGGTTCGCTACCGAGATCTCGAAGATCGACCAATGCAGAAAGGTGCCCGGATTATTCAGATCGATAGCCAGCGGGCCCGAATGCGGTAGAACCGAGGGATTCATGTCGCGTCTCCAATAAGGCTGTCAATAAGGACTGACCATCAGGCGACACGAGTGCATGGCCCGACAAGCACAAAGGGTCCTCGGCGTCGACTCCTGCGGCGAGGGCCGCACGCCCCGGGATCTTGGGACTTTAGTCACCTTCGACGGGACCGGCTTGCGGCCGAGTTCTGGCGGGTCAGGAGCGCAGGGGAACCGGTAGGCCGCTGGAGGCATCAAACCTCCAAATCAGGCCGCGGCGCATCGGATGAATGGGCTCAGTCACGAGCTAAGGAGTCAGGACGATGAAGGCACCCAAGGCGACGATCGCCGTCATGACCGTTGTGGCTGTGCTGAGCACACGCATCGCCCCGGCGTCGGGTACGGCCCTGGCCGATACAACCGGATCCGCCGGCCGCCTCGCTGGCGCCGGGTATCACCGGCTTGGTGATCTACGCCGCCCGCAGCGTCGAGGCCCGCCCGTGAAGCGGGTGGCTCTGCCCCGTCAGTCCTGGAGCATGCTGTGATAGACGGCGATGAGGGCCGCCTTCTGCTCATCGCTGAGCCGCTGGTCGGTCCGGACGGCGGAAATGACCTGCTCGGACGAATCAGCGTCGTCCGGTTCGTGGCCGCCGAGGAGGCCCGCCTGTTCGAGCAGCGTCTCCGCGGAGATGTCCAGAGCCTCGGCGATCAGTCTGAGCACGCGGACGGAGGGCTGGTGCAGGCCGCGCTCGATCTGGCTGAGGTACGGGTTGGACAGCGTTGTCAGCTCGGCCATCTGGCGCAGCGACAGCTGGGCGAGCTTGCGCTGGCTCCTGATGAAGGCGCCCAGTGCCTCAAGCTGCACCTGCCACGGATCTGGCATGGCCGCCTCCCAGCTTGACACTGCTAAGTATAGTTAGCGCGCGCAGGTACGCGGCGAACCGGCTCGGACCGGTTCGCCGCGCACGAGGGTTGGCTTACTTGGCTGACGTCCCGTTCTTCCTGGCCGAGCTGCCGCTCGCGGTGAGCACCGGCGCGGTCGCCGCGAGCACGTCCTCGGCGAACTTCCGCTGGGTGGCCAGCAGCTGCTCGGCGAAGTCGTAAGCGTTCGCCACGAGCTCGCCCGGCTTGGGCAGCCTGTCGGCGAACGGCACGCTGGGGACGGGCAGCGACGGAGTGATGGCCCGGACGGACTCGGCCCAGACCTTGATCGCTTCGACCACGGACTCCTCGCTCTTGCGAATGGTCTCGAGGATCTGTCCCTGCAGTTCCCGGGTCATGTTCTTGGTGTCGGTCATCGTTGTCTCCTCCCTCTCCTCCGTAATGCTTACTATAGTTTGCACTGGATTGATTTGTCAAGCGGGAGGTAGCGACTCCAGGTGGAGCGCCGCAGAACGGTGCGCCCAGCGCGCACGCAGGCGCAAGAGCCCCGAGCCGGGCCGCGGCCTCACATCCGCTCGAAGATCGCGGCGATACCCTGCCCGCCGCCGATGCACATCGTGACCAGCGCGTACCGGCCGCCGATCCGGCGCAGCTCGTACAGCGCCTTGACGGCGAGGACGGCCCCGGTGGCGCCGATCGGGTGTCCGAGGGAGATGCCGCTCCCGTTCGGGTTGGTTCGGTCCTGCGGGAGGCCGAGTTCGCGGACGACCGCGAGCGCTTGCGCCGCGAACGCCTCGTTCACCTCGAATACGTCGATCTCATCGAGCTTGAGGCCGGCCCGGTCGAGCACCTTGTGTACCGCCGGCACCGGGCCCATGCCCATCACCCGCGGCTCGACCCCGGCGTGGCCGTAGGCGACGAGCCTGCCGAGCGGGTTGACGCCGTGCCGTTCGCCGAACCCCTCATCGGCGAGGATTACCGCCGCCGCGGCGTCGTTGACTCCGGAGGCATTGCCGGCGGTTACGGTGCCGTCCTGGGCGAAGGCCGGCTTCAGCCGGGCCAGGTCATCGGGGGTCACGCCGGGGCGGATGTGCTCGTCGCTGTCGATGATCGTGGTGCCTTTCCTGCCCGGCACCTGGACCGGCGTGATCTGCTCGGTGAAGTAGCCTGCCTCCGAGGCGGTCGCGGCTCGCCGGTGGCTCTCGGCGGCGAGCGCGTCCTGGTCGGCCCGGGACACGCCGTAGTCCGCTGCCACGTTCTCGGCGGTCAGTCCCATGTGGCAGTCATCGAACGGGTCGGTCAGCGCGCCGACCATCGCGTCGACGGCTACGGTGTCCTGCATCCGCTGGCCCCACCGCAGGCTGGGCAGCCAGTACTGCCCGCGGCTCATGGATTCCGCGCCGCCGGCCACGGCGACGTCGCAGTCGCCGAGCCGTATCGCCTGGGCCGCGGACACGATCGCCTGCAGCCCGCTGCCGCACAGGCGGTTGACCGTGAATGCCGGCGTCTCGACGGGAAGGCCCCCGTTGACCGCGGCGACCCGGCTGAGATACATGTCGCGGGCCTCGGTGTGGATCACGTTGCCGAAGACCGCGTGGCCCACGTCGTCCGGCTGCACGCCGGCCCGGGCTACTGCCTCCCGCACGACGGTTGCGGCCAGGTCACACGGCGGGACCGCGGCCAGGCCGCCCCCGTACTTGCCGATCGCCGTGCGTACGGCGGACAGCACCAGCACATTCCTTTGTTGCTCCATGACTGATTCCTCACATGTCCAGGCCGCCGTTGACGGCCCATATCTGGCCGGTGATGTAGGAGGAGTCATCGGCGGCGAGGAACCCGATCACCCGCGCGATCTCCTCGGGCTTGCCCAGCCGGCCCACCGGAATCTGGCTCCGGATCTTGTCCAGCACCTTGTCCGGGATGGTGGCCAGCATGTCCGTGGCGATAAAGCCGGGCGTGACCGCGTTGACGGTCAGCCCGATCCCATCTCCCGGCGGGCGCTCCGCCCGGGTGAGCTGGAAGATGGCCTCTTTGGCCAGCGACTTGGTCAGTCCGAACAAGCCGGACTTGGACGCCGCGTAGTTGGCCTGGCCGATATTGCCGGTCTCGCCGATGACCGAGGACACGTTGATGATCCGTCCGGTACCGCGCTCGATCATGTGCTCGACCGCCGCCTGGGCCATGAAGAAGGCACCGGACAGGTTGACCGCGATGACCTTCTGCCAGTCGTCGTCGGTCATCTTGGCCACGGTCCGGTCGATGGTGATCCCGGCGTTGTTGACCAGGATGTCGACCCGGCCGTGCTGGCCGATGACCTCGCGCAGCACCCGTCGGCAGTCATCGGCCTGGCCGATGTTCCCCTCGTGCACGGTGATCCGCCGCTCCGGGTAATCGTCGGTCATGCTGGCGAGGAATTTGTCCGCGTGCTCGTGGTCGCGCCAGAAGCCGGCCGCGATGTCCGCGCCCCGCGCAGCGAGGTAACTGCAGATGGCCGCGCCGATTCCGCGGGTGCCGCCGGTGACCAGCGCCACCCGGTCATGCAGCCAGACCGGTCCGGCTGGCTGCGCGCGCGCAGATCCGTCCGGTCGCGACTGTTCGTTGATCGTCATCGCTTGAGTCCCATCTCGTATGTGGCGTCCATTGCTTCGGCTCGGTGGGGGAATGCCCGACGCTACGATCCGCCGCGTCTCGGGAGAACCGGCCTTGGTCCCCGGCCAACGGGACCAAGGGCCTCGCCGTGCGCGAGAGGCGACGTCCCGTCCCCCGCCGCCCGGCCCGCCTCCGTTTTCAGGGGTGATCACCGGGCGTGACGGCCTGCTGCAGCTGGGCGAGCACGGATGGATCGCGCAGCGTGGTGACATCGCCGGGCTCGCGGCCTTCCACGACGTCGCGCAGCAGTCGGCGCATAATCTTCCCGGACCGGGTTTTGGGCAGGTCGCTTGCCCAGATGATCCGGCTCGGCCTGGCCAGCTTGCCGATCCGGCTGCCGACGTGCTCGCGCAGGGTCTCCTCCAGGCCGGGCGCGGGGATGAAGCCGGATCCCAGGGTCACGTAGGCCAGCACCGACTGACCGGTCAGGTCATCCGGGGCCGCGATTACCGCGGCTTCGGCGACGGCAGGGTGGGACACCAGGGCCGATTCGATCTCGGCGGTGGACAGCCGGTGGCCGGATACGTTGATGACATCGTCGACCCGCCCGGTGATCCAGAAATAGCCGTCCTGGTCGCGCCGGGCGCCGTCGCCGGCGAAGTAGGTGCGATGGCCGAACCGGGAGAAGTAGGTCTGCACGTAACGCTCGGGATCGTTGTACAGAGTGCGGAGCATGCTCGGCCAGGGCTGGGCCAGCGCGAGCAGCCCACTGCCCTGCTCTACCTGCTCCCCCGACTCGTCCACCAGCGCGGCCGAGACTCCGGGTAGCGGGAGGGTGGCCGACCCGGGCTTCGCCGCCACGAGGCCAGGCAGTGTCGAGATCATGATGGCTCCGGTCTCCGTCTGCCACCAGGTGTCCACGATGGGGCAGCGCTCGCCGCCGATGACCGTGTGGTACCACAGCCACGCTTTGGGGTTGATCGGCTCGCCGACCGAGCCGAGCAGCCGCAGCGACGACAGATCGTGCTTGGCCGGGTATTCCTCGCCCCACTTCATGCAGGCCCGGATGGCGGTCGGCGCGGTATAGAAGATCGTCACGCCGTACCGCTCGACGATCTCCCACCAGATGTCCTTGTCCGGGTAGTCGGGAGCACCTTCGAACATGACCGATGTGCACCCGTTGGCCATCGGGCCGTACACGATGTAGGAGTGGCCGGTGATCCAGCCGACATCGGCCGTGCACCAGAAAACGTCGCGCTCGGCATCCAGGTCGAAGACCATAGCGGTGGTGGTGGCGACGCCGGTGAGGTACCCGCCGGTGGTGTGCAGGATTCCCTTGGGCTTGGCGGTAGAGCCTGAGGAGTACAGCAGGAACAGCGGGTGCTCGGCCTCCATCGGCTCCGCTGGGCAGACCGGGTCGGCACTGGCGATCAAGTCATCGAACCACACGTCGCGGCCGGGCCGCATGACGCATTCGGCCCCTCCCGCCCTGACCACCACCACGGTCTCCAGGTCGGACAGGTCGGCGATCACCTCGTCCACTTGCTGCTTGACCGGCATCTGCTTGCCCTTGCGCCGGGCTCCGTCCGCGGTGATCAGCGCCTTGGCCCGGGAAACCTCCATCCGCTCGCGCACCGCGGTAGGGGCGAAGCCGCCGAAGACGACGGTATGCGGCGCGCCGATGCGGGCGCAGGCGAGCATCGCTACGACAACTTCGGGGATCATCGGCAGGTAGATCGCGACGACGTCGCCCTTCTCGACGCCGTGCGCCTTGAGCGCGTTGGCGAGCCGCTGCACGTCGTCCAGCAGCCCGGCATAGGTGAGGTCGCGTTCCTCCCCCTCCTCGCCGCGCCAGTGGAACGCGACCCGGTCGCCGCGGCCGGCCAGCACGTGCCGGTCCAGGCAGTTGGAGGACGCATTGATAGTCCCGTCCTCGAACCAGGTATAGAACGGCGGGTTGCGGTCATCGAGCACCGATGTGAACGGCCGGTCCCAATGCAGGCGCTCACGCGCCTGCGTCGCCCACCAGGCGGCTGGGTCGTCCGCCGCCTGCTGGTACACGGCCGGGTCACGCACCTGTGCCGCGGAGGAAAAGCTGGACGGCGGCGGGAATTTTTCTACCTGTAGCAGTTTGGTGAGGCGGTCACCGAGCGAGGTATACGGATCTGGCATTGCATTCCTCCTAGGTCTGCTTCCAGCTTCGGCGAAGCAGGCCCGGGCGCGGCACTCCCCAGCGGTCGCGACGGCCGATGACACCCGGCCAGTAGCCACCTAGCCATTCGGCCAGTTCGGGCAGGTCAGGCGGGCGGTTTCCGGCCGCCTGCATTCCCCGGCCGAGGGCGGCGTACCTACGTTGAGTGCACGCGGCCCCGGCATTGCCAGCCGAATTCGTGCCGCACCGTTGAGGAGGAAGCAATGACTGTTTACGCACCGCCTGGCGAGCCGGGCAGCCCGGCGAAATACGCCAGCCGTTACCAGAACTACATCGGCGGTGAATGGGTCCCGCCGGTCAACGGCCAGTACTTCGAGAATCCGACGCCGGTGACTGGCCGGACGTTCACCGAGGTGGCCCGAGGCACTGCCGAGGATATCGAGTTGGCCCTCGACACCGCGCATGGCGCCGCCCCGGCCTGGGGCCGGACCTCGGCCGCCGACCGGTCAGCTGTGCTGTTGAAGATCGCAGCCACCATGGAACGGAACCTCGAGATGCTGGCGGTCGCGGAGACCTGGGACAACGGGAAACCCGTCCGGGAGACGCTGGCCGCCGACATCCCGCTGGCCGTCGATCACTTCCGTTACTTCGCCGCCGCCATCCGGGCCCAGGAGGGCTCCATCGGCGAGCTGGACGACGAGACGGTCGCCTATCACTTCCACGAGCCACTGGGCGTGGTGGGCCAGATCATCCCGTGGAACTTCCCGATCCTGATGGCTACCTGGAAGCTGGCCCCGGCCCTGGCCGCCGGCAACGCCGTGGTGCTGAAGCCCGCCGAGCAAACGCCCGCGTCGATCCTCGTGCTCATGGAGCTGATCGGCGACCTGATCCCGCCCGGCGTGGTCAACGTCGTCAACGGCTTCGGTGTGGAAGCCGGGAAGCCGCTGGCTTCGAGCCCGCGGGTGGCCAAGGTCGCCTTCACCGGCGAGACCACGACGGGCCGGCTGATCATGCAGTATGCCAGCCAGAACATCAAGCCGGTGACCCTGGAACTCGGCGGCAAGAGCCCGAACATCTTCCTCGGGGACGTCGCCCGCGCGCGGGACGAATTCTACGACAAGACGCTCGAGGGCTTCACGATGTTCGCGCTGAACCAGGGCGAAGTCTGCACTTGCCCGTCGCGGGCGCTGATCCAGGAGTCGATCTACGACCAGTTCATGGCCGATGCGCTGGAGCGCACGAAGGCAGTGACGCAGGGCAACCCGCTGGATACCAGCACGATGATCGGAGCCCAGGCGAGCAACGACCAGCTGGAGAAGATCCTCTCTTACATCGACATCGGCCAAAGGGAAGGCGCCAAGGTGCTTACCGGCGGTGAACGGCTCCACCTCAGCGGCGACCTGTCCGGCGGATACTACGTCGAGCCGACGATCTTCGAGGGCGAGAACCGGATGCGGATCTTCCAGGAGGAGATCTTCGGCCCGGTCGTCTCGGTGACGAAATTCGCCGATATGGACGACGCGGTGAAGATCGCCAACGACACGCTGTATGGCCTGGGCGCGGGCGTCTGGACCCGGGACATGCACGCCGCCTACCACCTGGGACGCGCCATCCAGGCCGGCCGGGTGTGGACGAACTGCTACCACCTCTATCCCGCTCACGCGGCCTTCGGCGGCTATAAGCAGTCCGGCATCGGCCGCGAGAACCACAAGATGATGCTCGAGCACTACCAGCAAACCAAGAACCTGCTGGTCAGCTACTCGCCGCGCAAACTCGGCTTCTTCTGACCGGCCCATGGAGAACGTCAGCCGGGTGGCGGTCAGCCCGCAGGCGGCGGAGCTGCTCCGCCGTTTGCGGGCCGAGCACGGTCCGCTCATGTTCCACCAGTCGGGTGGCTGCTGCGACGGTAGCTCCCCCATGTGCTATCCGCTCGGCGAGTTTGTCACCGGCCCGTCGGACGTACTGCTGGGCTGGCTGAAGCTCGGGGACCGAGCGCCGCCGCTGCCGGTATGGATGTCGGCGGCCCAGTTCGAGTACTGGAGCCACACGCACCTGACCATCGACGTGGTCCCCGGGCGCGGCGGCGGATTCTCCCTTGAAGCGCCGTTGGGCGTCCGCTTCGTCATCCGATCGCGGATGCTTACCGAGGAGGAGTTGACCGGGCTCGGCCTGTCCTGACCGTGCTGGTTAGATCAGCCCGAGCTTGCTGGCCGCGTACACGGCCTCGGCGCGCCGTCGGGCTCCCAGCTTCTGCATCAGGTTGCCCACGTGGAACTTCACCGTGGCCGCGGAGATGTACAGCCGCTGCCCGATGGCCACGTTGCTCAGCCCGCGGGCGAGAAGGACCAGGATCTCACGCTCCCGCGCCGTGATGTCGCTCGCGGCCGGCACGCCGCGCCGCTGGCCGCCGTGCATCCAGCCCACGACCACGCCGGCACTGCGCGAGTCGAAGGCGCTCTCGCCCCGGTGCACGGCCCTGATCGCCCGGACCAGCTCGGCGAGATCCACGTCCTTGACCACGAAGCCTTTCGCGCCCTGCCGGACCGATTCGACGATCAGCCACTCATCTGCCGAGCTCGTCAGCACCAGCACCCGACTGTCCGGATAGCGCTTGGTGATCATGCCGCACAGGGAGAGGCCGTCGCACTCACCGCCCGCGGCCAGCCTGAGGTCGAGCAGCACCACCCCGGGCCGCATCTGGTCCAGCAGGGCCGCCGCCGACCGGGCGGAGGACGCCTCGCCGACCACCCGCAGGTCCGGTACCTTGTCGATCATGGCCCGCAGGCCCTGACGAACGATCGCATGAGCGTCGATGATGGCAATCCGGATCTCATCCGCGGGTTCTCCCCTCCTCGTCGCCGGAATGGCCGACGGCAGGGAACGCGCACGCGCCAGGACGGTGTGCGTCATCTCGTCCCTCCTCGGTAGGCCCGGTCATGGTAAGCACTCCGAGGTTGGCCAACGGTAGGTCGATGCCGACCGATGTCATCCAGCAAGTCAAGGTCATGCGGCGTCAGCTCCAGGTAGTGCTGTACCGCTGCCGGCTGAGGGTCGGCCAGCAGCGCGTTGCGCAACGCGACCGTGACGAAGCTGCCGAATTCGGCCAGGGCAGGGGACTCGGAGCCAGGGAGCAGCTCCCCGCCGTATCGCTCGGCCGCGCCCGCCACGTCACGCGCCCTCAGACGGCGCAGCACATCGGTGACGTCGCAGCGCACATCGAGGGCGATCCGGTACGGACGGGACTCCACGTGCCCGCCGAGCAGGGCGCGCAGCTGCGACATCTCCGCCTTCAGCGTGCCCAGGCTGACCGGCCGGTCACCATAAAGTCGCGCGTGCAACTCGCCCAGGTCAAGCCCGTCAGGATTGAGTGCCAGCAGCGCCAGGATTTCGGTCTGCCGCCTGGTGAGCCGCAGCCGCGCGCCGTCGAGGTACACGTCGGCCCGGCCGAGCAGTCTGAGCTCAAGCAGCGCGCGCCGCCCGACGGTGCCGTGCGGGCCGGTGTCGACCGTGATCGCCGCCCGGGCCGCACCCCCCAGCAGCCGGGCCAGGGCCTCGGCGGTGGCCAGCCCGATCGGATGGGAACGATCCCAGGTCGTCGAAAGATCGAGCACGCCGAGCTGGCGCCCGGTACCAGGGTCGTGCACCGGGGCTGCCCAGCACACCCAGCCGTGAATACAACTCGAGAAATGCTCGGCGGAGTACACGGTGGCCACGTGATCGAGCCTGAGCGCGAGATCCAGGGCATTCGTGCCGACGCTGGCCTCGTCCCACTGGCCTCCCGGGACGAAGTTCACCTTCTCCGCCTGACGCCGCATGACCGCACCGCCGTGCGTCCACAGGATGCGCGCGGCAGGATCGGTGACCGCCACGACAAGTTCCCCATCGTCCGCGGCCGCCTGCAACTGGGCTTCGAGGTGCCGCACGGCCACGCTGAGCGGACTCGCCTCCCAGGCGGCCCGGATCTCGTCGGCATCGGCGAGAGGCGCCTGACTGACCTGCGGGGTGATATGGGCGGCGGAGCGTTCCCAGCTCGCGACGATCTCGGTCCGCACGCCCGCGCGCTCGGTGCTCGCGGGCCGCTTGCCGCAGATCGCCGGAACGTGTAGATCCCATGCCCGGGTCAGGACAGAACGTCGCCTGTGCAACTGCGCGCGGGTTGGCATGATCGAACCTCGAGGAATCGCGGTGGCCCGCCGCCGGACTGACGGGCATGCGGCAGTATCGGCTGGCGATGGCGAAGGGGGACAAGGCCGAAAGTCCCCGAGCAGGCCGCCTTCGGTCCTGCCATAGGCGAAACGCTCGGGCACCGTCCCCGAGCGGGTTTCCCGGGACGTTGGTCCCGCCAGCCGGTCACCAAGGACCCTGAACCGCCGGTAACGGACGCTCGATCATGCGGCAAACAGGCAGGTGAGGGACATGACAACGGAGAAGATCACCGGCGAGCCGACGGTGCTGGTGGATGAGCAGGCTGACTACCTGATATCGATGGCGGCCCGGGCGCCCTCGGTCCATAACACGCAGCCGTGGCGGTTCAAGGTGGGCCCGCAGGCGATCGAGCTGTTCGCCGACACCAGCCGCAAGCTGCGCACAGATCCGCTGGGCCGGGAAATGCTGATCAGCTGCGGCGCCGCGGTGTTCGGGCTGCGGCTGGCGGTGCGCTCGCTCGGGTACCTGCCCGTGGCCGAGTTGCTCCCCGAGCCCGACCGGCTGCGGCTGCTGGCCCGGGTGCGGGCCGGCCAGCCGGCGGCCATGACCGCAGCCGAGCGCGCGATGCTCGAGGCGGTGCCGCACCGGCACACGCACCGTGGCCCGTTCGAACCCGGTCCGCTGCCCGCTCACTTGCTGGCCGGCCTGCAGCACGATGCGGTAGCCGAGGGCGCCACGCTCGCGCTGGCTGACCAGCACGCGTACGCCAAACTGGTGGCGATCATGACCCCAGCCAGCCGGGTGCGCGACCGCGACGACGAGAACCGGGCGGAGATGCGGCGGTGGACCCGGGAGGCGAACGATCCGGCGCGGGACGGGGTACCGGCGCACGCGTTCGCCAGCCGGCCCGCCGACGAGGCTGGCCGGCTGCGGCAGCGCGACTTCGACCTTGGCCGCGGCTTCGGGCGGCTGACCGACGGCGGTTCTCCCCCGCCCGCGACAGCGGTGCTGCTGACTTCTGGCGACGGCCGGATGGACTGGCTGCGGGCCGGGCAGGCGCTGCACCGCGTGCTGTTGCACGCGGCCAGCCAGTGGGTCTTCGCCGCCTTGTACACGCAGCCGCTGGAAGCGGCGGCCACCCGGAAGCTGATCAAGACCAGCCTGGCCCTGCCGGGATCGCCGCAGGTGCTGCTGCAGCTCGGCGTGGCCCGGGCTACTCAGGCCACGGCCCGCCGGCCTGCGGCCGAATTGCTCGAGCCCTGACCGGCCGGGGCCAGACGCCAATCCAGTTCCGAAGCTCGTTAGATCAGCTGCCAGGCGTCGCACGAGCAAGCCGCCCAGGGGCGACAAGCTCGATGACTTGCTGACCTGGGGGCGCATCGAACAGCACCGGCGGCGGCAATTCGTCATCAGGCAAGGGTGGCGCGACGCGCGCGCCGGACATTCTTATCTCGGCTACCGAGCGAGTCCTCGGCAACTCTTTCCAATCGTTGCATTGGCAACGCAATGATTACACACGGCGCTGGATGAGATAGAAGAGATTACGTACCCTCTGTCAAGTATGTGCCGATGGTTAGGAACTGATTTGATGAATACGGTGCTTAAGGGTATTTCCGGCTGGCCACCGTCCGGTTGTCACGCCGTGACTACTTCTGCGCTGTCGGTTCCGCTGCCCGTGTCGCCCGTATCATGCGAGCGTTGCTTCGTTATTCGGGCGAGCGCGTCACGCTCGCCGCGTCGGCACGTGGCGCTGTCCCCCGTCGAAAGCCGCTGGCTGCTCTCCTGGCCAAGCCTAGCTGATCCGCCCCTGCAGCCTCGTTGCGTGCCCGGCGTAACGTCTTTCCCGCGCAAACGACGCGTAGTTCCTAGCGAAAGCCACGTTCTTGCCGCTGGTTCGATCCCGGCTCACCCGCGACACCGAGATCACCCAGGTCATCCGGTGAATTGCTGCTGCCGCACTAAAGACTGCTCGATAAGCGCTCGCGAGCATGTATCTCGCGCGCTACTTTGGCCTCTGACATCTTGACACGTCCGAATGCTCGGCGTGTAGTAACTGTATCTGGGGGTACGGGGCCGGTCACTGGCTGAAGCGACAGCGGTGAAGCATGGGGGGTAGCGTGCCTTTCGAGGCGAGAGCGCTAGTGCCATTGGGAGATCATCCACAGTCAGCGCACCCCGTTTTCGATGACGCCGCGGAACCGGAGTTGACCATCTTTGATGTAGCTGGGGAAAGCCTGCCGACCGAGGGCCTAGCCGCTGCCCTCGTACGCAAGAGCCGGCGTCCGATCTGGCTGCGGCTCGGCCCGCAGGATCGCGACCCCGGCACGTTTCTCGTTTCGCTCGCGACCTCGGCGGCGCGTTTCGGTGCGGCCAACGTGACGTTGGAGTTGATGAGAGCTAAGCCAGGTCCCGTATACGGCTGGCCGTCCCTGTTCGCCAGGCTTGGCGCCGAGATGTCTGAGCGGCTGAGCGAAGGCGGCGCCCTCGTGCTTGAGAACGTCCAGCATGCGTGGGACCAAACGGCCACCTTCACCCTGCTGAGCACCGAACTGCTGCCGGCTCTGGCTCGTGCCGTCCCGTGTGTGCTCGTCGCATGCGGCAGCCCACCGCACGGCGTGCCCGGCGCATGGGTTCGGCGGTCACGCGATGACTTCAGCCTGCCGCTCACCGCGGCGAGGCGGGCTCTCGGTGAAATCGGTTTGCCCTTGTCACGTCACGCGCCCGAGCGGGTGACGGAGCTCGCGGCGCGGCCGGCCGTGCTCGCCGCGATCCGCGCCGCACGATGCTCTGCCGGTCCCCGCGCTCTCGCGAGCGCGCTCGAACGGGCCCATGGCGAGGAGGATTTGCTCACGCAGCTCGCCTGGGTGCTGCTCGCTGGTACCAGCGAGGACGGCCGCCGCGCACTCGGGCTCGCGCTGCGCGTCGAATACACCCACCCGGCGATGACATCAGCCGTAACCGGCGAGAGCCGTCTACCGCAAGGCCCCTGGATCCAGCCGCTCGAGGATGGCTGGTCGCGCGTCAGGAACAACTGGCGCGATCCCCTGCGCGCCGCACTGGGGCAACGGTCCATGCCAAGCCGCGAAACGTTGCACAAGGCAGCGGACTGGCTGCTCCAGGCGGGCGAGAGCGACGAGGCGATCTCGGTTTACTTCACGCTCGGTGATCATGATTCTGCCGCGCGAGCGATCTCCAGCCGCGCGGAGAGTCTCATCAATCTCGGCCGGTGGCGAGCCCTGGAGGACTGGCTCGACCGGTTGCCTCCCGGCGTGTCCGCCGTTTACCCGAACTTCGATTACGTGCGCGCCGAGATGACGGCGGCCCGCGGCGACTCGGTCACCGCGGGCCGCTTGTACGACGTGGCAGCGGCGCGGTATGCCGATCGCAATGACACCGGCGGCGCCTCTCGCAGCATGCTGGCCGCGAGCGCCGCCGCGGCAAACGCCGGCGATCTTGCCGCAGCACGAGAGCGCGCACGCGCGGCCTGCTCGCTCGTAGAGACGGCCGGTGAAGACAACGACGCCAACGCTGCCATGGTCCGGATGTGGGCGACCTGGCAGGAAGGCCGCGTGGCGCTCGTCACCGGCGATACCGACCATGCCCTCGCCTCGTTCGACCGGGCTGCCGCGGCCGCCTCAGGCGGCGCCGCTGCCGAGCCGATACTGAAGGCGGGTCAGTTCGCCCTGCAGGTGGCGCAGTTGCGCCGAGAGCAGGAAACGCACCGCGAGGCCGAGGCCGCGCTCAGCCACGCCGAGCATCAGGTACTTGGCGAACTGCTTGCCTGCGTCCGGGCGCCCGGCAGCCGTGACGGCAGCGTGCCAGCAGGGGACGGCTGGTCAGACGCACCCGCCGTGCTGAAGATGCCGGGGCTGGCCGAATCTGGCGGGACGGGAGGCGTCGGGCGGTGGTCGTGGACGAGGCTGCACCGCCTGCGGCGCGGCAGGCATGCCCGCGGGGCGCACGTCAACCGCTCCAATGCAGCCGCGTTGCCGCCGAACGCCGGCGAATCACCCGTTTTCCCTGCCGTCCAGTTCGCCGCAATGGCCGTGCCGCCAACGGGCTCACGACCGTGGCGCACGCGCTCTGCAGGGCTTACGGGACGAGCGCACACTGTGCCCGAGCGAGCGGTGCCTGAAGATGGCTCACCGCGCCACGCGGCGCTGCGTCGTACAGCGCCGGGTCGCGTCCCGCACGGAGTTCATGCCCAGGCAGAGGTTTCTGTCCACCTGCTCGGCCCGATGAGTGTCGTCATTGATGACGTTCCCGTTGATGAGTGGTCAAGCGCGCGCACCCGTTCGCTGTTCGGTTATTTGCTGACCCACCGCCAGCCGTGGCCTGCGCGTGAGGTGCTGATGGAGGTGTTCTGGCCCGAGTCGTCACCGAAGGCCTCGAGGAACAGCCTCAACGTCGCTATCCATGGCTTGCGGCGTGTGTTGAGGAAGGCCAAAGACGTCCCTGTCATCGTCTATTCCGGTGGCAGCTACCGTCTTCACCCTGATGTGCACCTATGGCTAGATGTCGAGGAGTTCGACAAGCTGGTCGAACGGGGCCGGCTCCATGAGGACGTGGGCGAGACTGACCAGGCGACGGCCGCGTACGAATTCGCCACCGGCCTTTACCGGGGCGAATTCCTTGCGGACGACCCCTATGACGACTGGGCGGCAGTGACCCGTGAACGTTTGCGCCTGGCATACCTCGACACGCTTGGGCGGCTCAGTAACCTCCACTTCAACGCCGGGCGGTACGCGGCCTCCGCCAACCTGTGCCAGCGGATCATCGAACAAGACCCTTGCCGGGAGGACGCATACCGCCGGCTGATGCGCTGCTACAGCAGGGAGGGCCAGCCCCACCTGGCGCTGATGCAGTACCGGGCGTGCGTCCGCACGCTCGAGAGTGAACTAGGTGTCGAGCCTGATTTGGCGACGGTCACATTGCACAACCAAATTCGGCACCATGAGCCGGTGTGAACCGGGCACCCACCGCAGCTTTGCGTGCACAGAGGAACACAGCGCGTGCACGCTTATTTTCGATGTCTGCCGGATTAAGCGCACGCCCACGCGGCGATTAAGCGCCGCCCACCACAGTGAGCTCCATGGATCCTCCAGCATCGGACACGGGGTCGGTGGGGGTGAAATGTTTCAGGACCCCGCGCGAGAGCGGATTCAGTCCAGACCCATTCCCGAAGTAGGAAGGCAACTACTATGCCTGTACCTGGTTCCAGCCAAATCCAGTTCCCGTCCATCCTGAGTTCCGACTTCGATGTCGACCAGGTTACCGACCCTGGCGGCGCCCCGGCGAATGTCCTCGACCTCGACCAGGGCTTCGAGGTTGACGGCCGTATCCATTTGCCGAACTGGCTCGGGGGCACGGCAACTGTCTCCGTCTACGCCGACCAGCGCGGCGGCGGGTAT
>Ga0126381_100001922_pt1 | contig 22351 bp, 14 predicted proteins | sample PanSoiMetPlot_28_FD_96465 | JGI IMG/M metagenome (GOLD analysis project Ga0126381, IMG submission 96465) | Tropical forest soil microbial communities from Panama - MetaG Plot_28 | ecosystem: Environmental > Terrestrial > Soil > Tropical forest > Bulk soil | place: Panama | collected 2016-02-17 | reverse complement strand
CGCGTGGTTTTGGAGAGCGCCAACTTCCAGGCGGCCTCCGTCCGCAAAACATCGGCGGCCATCAAGCTGCGCACCGATGCCTCCATGCGTTTCGAGAAGGCACAGGACCCCGCCAACACCTTGCGCGGAATTGCTCGCGCCATCGCCCTGCTGCGCGAGCTGTCACCCGGGGCACGTGCAGTCGGCGGCGTGGCGGTAGCGAAAAAACAACTGCCGCCGCCCGAGCCTATCGCGCTCGCGCTCGACTGGCTGGCTCGCAAACTCGGCCGCAAAATCGAACCGGGCGAGGTGCGCCGCATTCTGGAGTCACTCGAGTTCGGGGTGAGCGAACCGGAGCCAGGCGTGTTCTCGGTTACTGTGCCCTCCTGGCGCGCCACGAAAGACATTTCCGTGAAGGACGACCTGGTGGAGGAGGTGGGCCGCATGATCGGCTATGACTCCATCACCCCGCAGGCCCCGCTGGTTCCCTCCACCGTTCCGCCGGACAATCCGGAACGCAAATTCCAGCACGAGGTGCGCGACATCTTTGTCGATCAGGGGTTCACCGAGGTCTACAACTACTCCTTCCTCAGCGAGGAGGCAGTCGAGGCCTTCGGGGTGGATCCCGCGGCGCACGTGAAGGTAGCGAATCCCATTGCCTCGGACCAGGCGCTGATGCGGCGCTCCCTGCTGCCCGGCATCTGGCGCAATATCACGGAAAACGCCAAGCACAAGGAGCGCTTCCGTCTTTTCGAAATCGGCCTGGAGATTCATAAGAAGCAAGCCGGAACGCTGCCGGACGAAATTCCGCACCTGGCCGCCGCCATCTACGAACGTTCGGGCGACGGTGCGGACGGCCTGTTCGAAATCAAGCGCGCCGCCGCATGCCTGATGCCCGGGCTCGAGGCCGAGCCGGCCGCGGGCGCCGGCTACGAGCACCCGGCCCGCGCGGCAAATCTGCTGTGGAAAGGACGGCCGGTGGGGCGTATGTTCGAACTCGATCCGCGCCTCATCGAGACCGGACGCGCGGCGGTGCTCGACTTGGACTTGCGTGCCGTTCGGGCTCTCGTCAGCGCGGAGATCAAGTACACGCCGATCCGCCGCTACCCGTCGTCGGCATTCGACCTCTCGGTGATCGCCGGCTTGCGCGAGCACGCGGCCCATCTCAAGAAGGCTCTGGCCGGATTCGCCGGGCCGCTGGTGGAATCGGTCGAGTTCGTGCGGCAATATGCGGGTCCGCCGCTACGTGACGACCAGAAGAGCGTTTCGTTCCGCTTGACGGCCGGCTCGACCGAACGCACGCTGTCTTCCGAAGAAGTGGGCGAAATTCGCGCGCGCATCATCGAAGGGATGCGCGGCCTAGGGTACGAGCTGCGCGTGTGAGCACGCGGCGCGCCATGCCCGGTGGTTGGGTCGCGCGCCGGAAACGCGTTCCGTGCCGATGGTGCGGCGCCGAAGTTCCTCGACGCCGGCGCACTTTTTGCGGGCCAGACTGTGTCCATCAATGGCGCTTGCGCACAGATCCCGGCTATCTGCGGGCCCAGGTATTCCTGCGCGATCGCGGCGTGTGCGCCGCTTGCGGCCTCGACACGGAAGCGCTGCGCAAGGACAAGCGCAAACTGGACTACAGTTCGCGCCGCCAGTTTGAAAAGGAGTGGAGCGGCAGAAGGAACCTGTGGGATGCGGACCACATCCTCCCCGTCGTGGAAGGCGGCGGCGAGTGCGACCTGTCGAACATGCGAACGCTCTGTCTGAAGTGCCATCGTGCGGCAACGCTGGAGCTGCGGGCGAAGCGGACGAAAACAGCTGCGAGCCGCGAGCTTCGAGCCTCGAGAAAATCCCCGCAGTCTCGAACCTCCTAGCTCAGGGCTATACTGATCGCTAATGGCACATTCCGATCTTACACGCCGCGGTTTTCTCAGTGCGAGCGTACTCGGCGTGGCTGCGCGCTGCGCTTCGGCCGCGGACGAGGGCTGGATCGAACTGTTCGATGGGCGCAGTCTGAACGGCTGGCGTCCCAGCGAGCACAAGGACTCCTGGAAGGTGGTCGACGGAAAGCTCGCCGCCGATGGGCCGCGCTCGCATCTTTTCTACGCTGGTCCGGTACACGGCGCCATGTTCAAGAATTTCGAACTGGAAGTGGAGGCGCTGGCGCGCCCGGGATGCAATTCCGGCGTCCACTTTCACACCGCCTACCAGGAAACCAACTTCCCGCAGAAGGGATTCGAGATCCAGATCGACAACACCTACGTCGGCGAGGGCAGCTACCGCGAGCACAAGAAAACCGGGTCGCTCTACGGCGTCCGCAACCTCTATAAGCAGATGGTGGCGGACGACACCTGGTTCAAGATCTACGCGGCGGTGCGCGGCAAGAACATAGAGGTCCGCATCAACGATGTGCTGGTGGTCGATTACACCGAGCCTACACCGCCGGTGATTCCCGATGGCATCGAACGTGAGCGATTCCTCAACCAAGGCACGTTCTCGCTGCAATGCCACAACGAAGGGTCGAAGGCGTTTTTCCGCAGCGTGCGTGTGAAGCCTCTGCCGGACAACATTCTGACCCCGGGACCTCCGGCGCCTCCGGTGGATGACGTCTTCCGCGCCATCATCAATCAGGGCCGCCGCAATTATCCGATGATCGATTACCACGTCCACCTGAAAGAAGGACTGACGGTGGAAAAGGCGCTCGAGAAATCGCGGCGCGACGGCATCCAGTACGGCCTGGCTCTCAACTGCGGGGTGCAGCAGACCGCCAATAACGACGATGCGGCGCGCCAATATGTTGAGAGTCTCGAAGGCAAGCCGTGCTTTATCGGCATGCAGGCAGAAGGCCGCGAATGGACCGGCATTTTCTCCCGGCGCGTCGCGGCGCAGTTCGATTACATCTTCAGCGACTCCATGACCTGGACCGACAACCGCGGCAGGCGGATGCGGCTCTGGATTCCCGAAGAGGTAGGCAAGATTTCCGACGCCCAGGAATTTATGGACGTGCTGGTGGACCGTACCGTCGGAATTCTGGAGCGCGAGCCGATCGACATCTACGCCAATCCGACCTATCTGCCCGACCAGATTGCGGCCGATTACGACCGGCTGTGGACGGAAGCGCGCATCGAGAAGGTCGTCGCGGCGCTGGCCGCTAACCACGTGGCGATGGAGCTGAACACGCGGCGCAGTCTGCCCAGCCCCACATTCATTCGCGCGGCCAAGACGGCCGGCGTCAAGTTCAGCTTTGGCACCAACAACGCGGGCGTGGGCGATCTGAAGCGGTCGGAGTACGGGCTGCGCATGATCGACGAGTGCAAGCTGGTGTGGCAGGATTTCTTCCTCCCCGGCGAGCTGTCACCGAGAGCCATCGAACGGAAAGGCGCGGCACTGCGAGCGTAGCCGGTTGAAATACCGCTTCATTACTTCGACGCCGCTCGATATTAGTCGGGGGAGCGGTACCTACGTGGGAATTGCTGTGCTGGCGCGTGCGCTCGACCGGATGGGGCACAGCGTGGCTTTCGACACGCCTGGCCGGCATCTGCCGGTCTACACGGCTGAGCGGCTGCTCTTCAACCGGTCGCTGCGGAGTTCGGCGGACTTCGACGTCACGGTGGGGTTCGACATGGATGGCTACCGCATCGCCGGCGGGCCTTCGCACGTGGCATCGCTCAAGGGAGTGATCGCCGACGAAGTGCGGTTCGAGCGCGGATTGACGCGGCTCACCATGGGGGTGCAGGCACGCTGCGAGCGATTGCACGTGCGGCGCGCGGCGCGCGTTCTGGTGACCAGCCGGTATTGCGCCGCTCAGGCGGCGAAGCTCTACGGGTTGGAACACGAGCCGCGGATCGTGCCGGAGCTGATCGATCTTCCGGAGTGGCGGCGCCTGTTGGGGGAACAGCCTCGAAGGCCCAACGAGCGGTTCACCGTGCTCAGCGTCGGGCGGTTCTATCGGCGCAAGCGCCTCGACGTGCTACTGCGTGCGGCGGCGATGCTGCGCCAACGTGTTCCGGAGCTCTCGGTGCGGATTGTCGGCAATGGCCCATGTGCCGGCAGTCTGCACGGCCTGGCGGCCAAATTGCAACTCGAAGGAACCGTGACGTGGTTGGGCGATGTTTCGCGCCGGCAGTTGGCGGCGGAGTACAACGGCGCCTCCGCCTTCTGCCTGGCGAGCGTGCAGGAGGGTTTCGGAATCGTGCTGCTGGAAGCGATGGCGTCGGGCAAGTCCATCGTGGCGGCGCGCGCCGGGGCCACTCCGGAAGTGGCGCCGCATGCTGAGCTTGTGGATCCGGACGATGCCGCGGCGCTGGCCGCCGGCATCGAACGGTTGTACCGCGACCCCGGACTGCGTGCGGCCCAGGAGAAAGCGGGCCGCGAGCGGGTCGATCAGTTCGACGCTCCGCGGATAGCAGTCGCGTTCGTGGCGGCTACTTGTAGTTGAGCGTGATGCGGACGGAAGGCGGATGCTGCTGGAGGGAGGCTGTGATCGCGCCCTCGGCCACGCCCCCGACAGCGCCGACGGTCGCTGCCGGCCAGATCATCTGGCGCGGGGAAAACCAGCATTCGATCTGCCGCTGGCCCGCGCCGTGCGGCTCGATGACGGCGTCAAACGGCTTGCCCGCCTCGATGGGAGATGACGCCAGCAACGCCTGCCCTTCGGCCACGTAGGCGTAGCCCGTGTCCTGTGTTTCCAGGCGCAACTCCACGGTGTCGCCCGCATGGAGATCGGCCGGATTGGCAACGCTGAACTCGCCATTCGGCTGTCGGCTCAGCACGGTGTACTTAAGGCGTGAGGCCTGGGCCGCAAGAGCGCGCGCCATCACGGATTTCCGCAAAGCGGCAGTGTCCTGTGCGGGAAGGAATCCGTTGGTTGCGGAAAACGGGGGTGCGGCCTGGGGAAGCGGCGCGGCAGGCGCTGATGACGCCGCCGTCGGAGCCGCCGTGACCATCACGGTCTGGGTCGTCGCCTCCACGGTCTCGGTTTTAGTTCCGGGTTTGAGCTCGCCTTGCAATGGCTGCGCGTCTTTGGCCGCGGGTTGGACGTCGGTCAGCGGAGTGCCATCAATCGACGTGGAAGTGGGTGTTGGCGGGGGGGCAGGTTCTGGCAGGACTTTGGGTTGGGGCAAGGACGGACGCGCGGACGCTGCCGGCGGAAGCGGTGCCGGCGCACTCTCCAAGGCAGGCTGCACCGGAGGTGGCGAGGTGATCTGCGCTATCAGAGCTGCCGGCGGGACCGGGCGATGGAGGCGCCACACCGCAACGGGAACGCCGATCAACAGAACGGCTGCGGCGGCCGCCAGAGGAAGCGCGAACCTGCAATACCAGGGCGTCGGCCTTTCGTTGAGCGTAGCGAGCAAAGCGGCGCGCGCGGCGGGGTCGCGCAGAAGATCGCGCAGCGGCTGCTCGTGCGCCAGTCGGTCGAACAGCTGCTGGTCTTCGAGCGCGGCAGCGAAAAGCGCCTGCTCCTCATCGGGCGTGAGGGTGCCGGTGGCATATCCGCCGAGCAGTTTCTCGATGTCCTGGCGGTTCATCGCTTCGGCTCCCAATCGCCGCCCATGAGCTCCAGCAGGTGCTTTCGGCAGCGGAAATCCCAGGTATAGACGGTGTTGATGGAGGCTGCGCCCATGGCCTTCTGGATCTCCGGAAACGTCTTGCCGAGCAGCTTGAGGCGCATCAGGTCGCGGCAGCGTGGCCCCAGTTGGGCCATGGCGCGCGTGAGCCGTTCCATCATTTCCTTGCGTTCGAACTGGCCGGCGGGGTTGGCGTCGAGATCGGGCAGCGGGATGTCGGTAACGGAAACCTGGTTGTACTCGCCGCGCCGCACGGCCTTGCGGCGCAGGCTCATGATTTTAAAGCGCACTATCTGCAAAGAGAGAGGCAGCAGTTCTTCCGGACTTTCGAGGTGCGGGTATTTCTCGTGAAGCAACATGAGCACCTCCTGGGCAAGATCTTCCGCAACATCTCTCGATAAATGAGATGCCGCGAACATGACGATCCTTTCACGAAGCCGGGCGAGAACGTCGTCGCGCTGCACGATTGGCCTGCCAGGACGATGATAGCAGAGGTGCCTCTCGTCACTGCGGGGCCCGGCTTTTCACCGCGGAAACGCGGAGGAGCGGAGATCTTCGCGGAGAAAACCAAAACGAGTTTCTCCGCGTGGTTCTCTCCGCCCCTCCGCGTGAGATCCAGACTTCACGGCGCGAGCGTAACCGTTTTCACAAACTTAACAGACCCCGGATGGCGGTCAGCAGCACTGCCGGGCGGCGGCACACGTTAAAATGGATATAGGTTGGCCCACGGTATTTCTCGCAGGAACTTCCTCTATACGCTGGCGGCCGGAGGCGTCGTGACCGGAACCGGACGCCGTGCCTTTGGCTCATCCGGCCCGCCCAAGGGCATGAGCGACAAGCTGTTGGACGAATTCGAGCGAAGAGCGTGCCGTTACTTCTACGACATGGCGGATCCGAACACCGGCTTGGTCCGTGACCGCGCTACTGGCAACGAACCTTACGGGCCGAGCGTATCGAGCATCGCCGCCACCGGTTTCGGATTGAGCGCGCTGGCGATAGCGGCAGGACGGGGATACCTCGATCCGATTGCAGCCCAGAACCGGACGCGTACCACGCTGAAATTTCTTTGCGACCAGGCCGCACAAGAACACGGGTTCTTCTACCACTTCATGGACTCCGACACGGGGAGACGGATCTGGGCGAGCGAGGCTTCGTCGATCGATACGGCGTGGCTGCTGTGCGGCGTACTGCACTCCACCACGTACTGGAAGGACGCCGATATCCGCAAGTATGCAACGGAACTGCTGGACCGCGCGGACTGGGAGTGGATGCTTAACGACGATCAGACGCTGTGTCACGGGTGGACTCCGGAAAGCGGATTCCTGGTATACCGGTGGGACAGCTACTCGGAAGACCTTGCCATGTACCTGCTGGCGATGTCTTCGGACAAGCATCGGATCGCGCCCTCGTCTTGGAACGCGTTCAAGCGTCCGATGAAGGACTACGAGGGGATTTTCTTTATCGACGCGGGCGCTCCGCTGTTCGTTCATCAGTACTCGCACGCGTGGTTCGATTTGCGCAACCGGCGCGACGTGTACGCGAACTACTTCCGCAATTCGGTGCGGGCGACGGAGGCGCACCGGCGCTTCTGCCTTTCGTACTCGAGCGAGTTTCCGTGGTATCAGCCGGACATGTGGGGCGTGACTTCTTCGGATTCGCGCACGGGGTACCGCGTGTGGATCTCGGCGAACAATCCGCCGGACGGCACGCTCGTGCCATGCGCCGCGGGAGGCTCGCTGGTGTTTCTTCCGCAGACGTGCGGCACGGTGCTGCAGAATATGTACGACCGGTGGGGCGACAAGGTCTGGACAAAGTACGGATTCGTGGACGCATTTCACCCGAAGGACCAGTGGTTCAGCCGCTACGTTCTGGGAATCGACCAGGGCATCATGCTGCTTATGGCGGAGAACATGCGCGGAGAATCCGTGTGGAACCTGGTGATGTCTACGCCGCAGGCGTTGCACGCCATGGAGGCGGCTGGTTTGAAGCCGTACGATCCGGACAGCACAGCAGAGCCGCGCTCCCGCGCATAAAATCAGGGATATGCATTTCCTGTTCTGGACCGCAGCGGGCGTGCTGGTGGCAGGGACCATTCTGCGCGCGGAGCCGCAAATCGATGTCGAGAATCGCGTGAACGCGCTCCTGGCGCGCATGACGCTCGACGAGAAGATCGGGCAGATGTCGCAATCGACGTCGATGAAGACGCCGCTTGCGGAGAGCATCAAGGCGGAGATTCGCGCGGGACGCTGGGGATCGTTTCTCAACGCGGGCAGCCCCGCCGATCGCGCCGAAGCGCAACGCATCGCGATCCACGAGAGCCGCCTGGGGATCCCGCTGCTGTTCGGACGGGACGTGATTCACGGCTACAAGACCGTGTTCCCGATTCCGCTGGGCCAAGCGGCGACCTGGGATCGGGAACTGGTGGAGCAGGCGGCGCGAGAAGCGGCAACGGAAGCGGCGACGGAGGGAATTCGCTGGACGTTTGCGCCCATGATCGATATCGCGCGCGATCCACGTTGGGGTCGGGTGGCCGAGAGTCTTGGCGAAGACCCGTATCTGGCGAGCGCGCTGGCAACCGCCATGGTGCGGGGCTTTCAGGGCAAGTCGCTCGCGGATGCTTTGTCCGTGGCGGCGTGTGCGAAGCACTTCGTGGGATACGGCGCGGCCGAAGCGGGGCGCGATTATAACAGTGCCTGGATACCGGAGATTCTGCTGCGCGAGGTCTACCTGCCTCCGTTCCGGGCCGCGCGGGATTCAGGCGTGGCCACCTTCATGACGGGGTTCGAAGCGCTGAACGGTGTTCCCGCGACGGGCAACCGCTTTCTACTGCGCGACATTCTGCGCGGCGAATGGAAATACGACGGGTTGGTGGTGAGCGACTACGAGGCGGTGACGGAGATGATCCGGCACGGCTTCGCGCGGGACGCCAGCGACGCCGCGCGCGAGGCGGCGACGGCGGGGATCGATATGGAGATGGTGAGCACGGCCTACCACGACCATCTGAAATCGCTGGTGGAGCGCGGCGCGGTCGAGCCGGCCCAGATCGATGCAGCCGTGCGGAACATTCTGAGGCTGAAATTCCGGCTGGGGCTGTTCGATGAGCAGATCCCCCCGGTCGGCGAAGCGAAGCCAAATGCGGAATCGCTGGCGCTGGCGGAACGGGCGGCGCTGGAGAGCGTGGTGCTGCTGAAGAACGAGAGCGGACTGCTGCCGCTGACCGAGGCTCGACGGACAGTGGCAGTCATCGGCCCGCTGGCGGACAGTCCCCTGGACCAGATGGGGACATGGACGATGGACGGGCTGCGCGATAGAGTCGAGACGCCGCTCGCGGCTTTGCGGTCGATCATGGGAGCGGACCGGGTCTTGTATGCGCCGGGATTGCAGACGAGCCGCGACACGAGCGACGCGGGGTTTGCCGGAGCGGTGGACGCGGCGCGGCGCTCCGATGTAGTGCTGCTGTTTCTAGGGGAGGAGCAGATTCTTTCCGGCGAGGCGCGTTCGCGGGCCTTCCTGGATCTGCCGGGCGCGCAGGAAGCGTTGTTCACGAATGTGCTGCGGGCAGGTAAGCCTGTGGTGGTGGTGATCATGGCGGGACGGCCGCTGACGTTTCACAGCGTAGCCGAGAGGGCGCGTGCGGTGCTTTACGCGTGGCATCCCGGCACGATGGGCGGGCCGGCGATCGCGCAGCTGCTGCTGGGGCGCCGGGCGCCGTCGGGGCGGCTGCCGATTACCTTTCCGCGCTCGGTGGGACAGGTGCCGATTTATTATGCGCACTTGAACACGGGCCGCCCGCCCTCGGAAACAGAGCTAGGCATTCCCATGGGGACGCCGCTGCGGCCCGAAGGATATACGTCGAAATACATCGACGTGGATTTCACGCCCGAGTATCCGTTCGGCTACGGCCTGAGTTACACGACGTTCGAGTATTCCAACCTGACGATTTCGGCTCCGGTGCTGCACGCGGGCCAGAAGCTGACGGTTTCGGCGCAGATCGCCAACCGCGGCAAGCGCGAAGGAACCGAGACGGTGCAGTTTTACGTTCGCGATCTGGTGGCAAGCGTGGTGCAGCCGGTGCGCAAGCTGCGCGGCTTCGAGCGGGTGACGCTGCAGGCGGGTGAGAGCCGCACGGTGAGCTTCACGCTGACTCCGCAGGACCTGGCCTTCTATAACCAGCAGATGAAGCTGGTGACGGAGCCGGGCAAGTTTCAAGTGTGGATCGCGCCCGATGCGGTGCGGGGAGCAATGGGGGAGTTCGAGCTGCAATAAAGGCGGGCGATCCTGGGAGCGCCCGCCTCTGGAACTACAGGCCTATTGACCGTTCTGACCTTGACCGTTCTGGCCTTGCCCATTCTGACCTTGAGGGAAAATCAAGCCCGGCAGGACCGGTGTGCCTTCCATCTTGACCGCGTCGAGAGAGTTGGGATTGAGGCCCAGGATCGAGAGGATCGTGGGAGCGACCTGCATAGTTTCGACGAAGCTGGTGACGGTCTTGGGCTGGATACCCGGGTTGGATACCAGCAGCATCACGTTGGTGTCGTCGAAGGCGAAACCGCCGTGCTCCTCTTGCTTGCTTGCGCTCTTGGTGTATATCACGCCGATGTTCGGCGCGACGATGATGTCCGGCGTGCGCGGATCGCCGCCGGGTTGGAGAGCGCAGCAAGGCGCATTCACCGTAGGCACTCCGGGCGCGTTAAACATCGTCTCCAGCGTGGGACCATAGAAAATCTCGCCGATGCCCGCTGGGGTCGCCTTCGTCTCGAGGAGAGACACCGAATTCGTCACGGTCGCACTCGTGGGCAAAAGCGTCGTATTCCCGGGAACGAGCCACAATTGGGAAATGTCATCCTCGGTCGGACCCGGACCCGCAAGTTCCGCCGGCGGTACGAGACCCGCGGTTAGCAGGAGATTTGCCGGCGACGTGCCGTTATTTCCGGAGTGGCCGGGAATCGGGAGGAAGCGGTGGGGATCGATCGGAGACTGTCCGTGCTTGGCAGTAATAATGATCGTCGTCGAATCGAGCAGACCCTGCATGCGCAGCGCGTTGACCATCTGGCCGATCGCTGCGTCAGCGAAGGTGATCGCCTTCTGGACTGCCGTGCTGGGAGTCGCCGCGGCATCCTCATAGCCGCCGAAAGTTCCATTCTCGATCAGCTTTTGGGCTACGCTGACCGCCTGGAAGTTCATCCCAAAGATGTTGGGCACTCCCGGAAGATTACTGTCGCCCAGGTGAGTTTTGCCGTGGATCCATCGAACTACGGCGTTGGCCTTCAACTGGTCATAGCACTGGATCGCCTGAAAATCCGTAGTCCAGTCGTTGCCCGGAGTCATCGCGTCCCCACTCGGCAAGATCGTCCCGCAGTCGAAATTCGTCCCGGCCGTGGTGACGCCGGGGAGCGGAATCTGATTGGAGTTGACCTCCGGCGAATAATAATCGGTCAAGTTGCTCGGACTGCTGGTTCCACTCGGGCCGGAAACCGCGGCATAAACAGCGTGCTTGTCCGACCAGGCGGTAACGCCGCCGGCGGCATGAATCACACCGTAAATCGTATTGGTGCGGATGAAATTCCAAGGGTAGACCGGCGCGCAAGAGACGGGCTTGGAAAATGGATCACGCACGAACTTGCTGGGATCGAGCGAGGCCACTCCGCCGTCGATTGTCGGGTTGCTCGAGTGGAACGTTCCGCCTCCGTTGAGCAGTAGCTGGTTGATTTCGTCCCCTTCTTCATATTCAGTTTGGGTTCCGTTGTTGTGCCCCGCGTTACATGCTCCGGCAGCCAGTCCGTTTCCGGTCGTAGTCGCGGGCGGAGCCAGAACCCGATCCCAAGCGACATCGTAGAACGCGCCAACGGTTTTTGGCGTTCCTCCGGTCACCAGAGCCATCAGCCCGGGGAAGGAATCCGAGGGACGCGACGTCGTGGTGCGGGTATAATTCACGCCGGTCTTGCCCAAAGCAGCCAGATTGGGGCATGTGCCGGCGTTGGCGCAGTTCGCATAGTCGACTGCGTGCATTCCGTCGATACTGATCAATAGAACATGCGTATTCTGAAGATTCTGAGAACCGTCGTCAGCGTAGACAAGAGAAGCGCCGACGAGGGCGGCAAAAAAAACTACTGCGTTCGAAGTACGTTTAACTACCAAGGCATTCCCTCCTGCGCAAGAGAGTAGCGACGCTAAGTTACGGCTCGATGAAGACACGGGGAAGCACGGGGTCGGACAGCACAGGAATGATGCGGCTGCTCGGGAGAAACCGGATGTGCCAGCGGGCGAAACCTTACAGGGCTCCCGCTGCCGCCGTAAGTTTCCACCTGGATATCGTTGCCCGCTTCGCTGCGCGGAGTTACACCGGGCTGGAGGAGACCGCCACCATGGCTTCCACCGAGGACCATAGCAGATTGTCCGTATTGAGGCTTGCTCAAAGCTTGTGCTGCCTAGCGGGCATGGCATCCGCGGCGCCGGCTCTGCCGCTGCATGTTGCCGGACCATATATCGTCGACAGCAACGGGTGCCGTGTGAGGTTGAACGCGGTGAACTGGTATGGCGCCGAGGGCTCAGACTTCGTGGTGGCGGGGCTGCAGGCGAATGGCTTGACCAACATCGTGAACGAGATCAAGAACCGCGGATTCAACGCGGTGCGTCTGCCGTGGTCGAACCAGATGTACGAGAGCGACCCGGTAGTGGGGAGCTACGCGCTCGCGGCCAATCCGAGCCTGGAAGGGCTCCACGCGATGAGCGTCTTCGACCAGGTGGTGAGCACGCTGACCGGCGCCGGGGTGATGGTGATTCTGGATAACCACACGAGTACGGCGATGTGGTGTTGCGGGAACGACGTGAACAACCTCTGGTACAACCGCACGTATCCGGAGACGAGCTGGATCAACGACTGGACCGGCATGGTCGAGCGGTATGCGAGTAATCCGATGGTGATCGGCGTGGATTTGAGGAACGAACCGCGGGTTACGGCGACCTGGGGCGGGAGTTCCTCGACGGACTGGCACGCGGCGGCCGAGCGCGGAGGCAATGCGGTGCTGGGCGCGAACTCGAACCTGCTGATTTTTGCGGAAGGCGTGAACTACGCCGGCGATCTTTCCGGTGTGGCGAGCCTGCCGGTGTCGCTTCACGTGGCGAACCGCGTCGTATACGAAGCGCACGACTACGGCTTCTTCTACCGCGGCCTGACCGGGTACAGCGACTGGTACAGCAAGATCAATCCCAAGTGGGGTTACCTGGTGACCGGCAACAGTCCGCTGCCGTTGTGGATCGGCGAGTTCGGCACGTGCAATACCCTCAGCACCTGCGTGAGTAGTAGCAACAACCTAGACCTCGGCTACTGGTTCAGCTTTATGCACCAGTTTTTGCGGCAGTACAGCGTCGACTGGGGCTACTGGGCGTTCAACGGGACGACGGAAACCGGACATGGCGGCGGCTTCGGGAGCGTGGAAACCTACGGCGTCATGAACACCTCGTGGAGCGGAGATGCGCTGGCGGCCCTAACTTCCAATTTGCAAAACCAGATGAGCAGGCGGCGGAGGGCCGGCCACGGGAACTTCGAAGATCATCAATGTGAACAGCGGACTGGCGATGGAGGTGTGCAACTGGTCGACAGCGAACGGCGCGGCGGCGGGATTGTACTGAAATGCGGCGGGGAGGCCCCCGGCCTCGGCGGGACGCCCTCGTCCCGCCGTTGTATCGAAGGCATGAGGGCGTCCCGGTTCAAGTAGGCCGGCGAGGACGTCCCGCAGCCGACCAGGGGCCGCCCTACTTCGTGATCCCTACCTGCTCCAGCATCCACGCGTATTCGAATGCCTGGTCGTGGAGGCGGTCGTAACGGCCGGATGCGCCGCCGTGGCCGGCGGGGTCCATTTTGATTTTCAGAAGCAGCGGGTTGTGGTCGGTCTTGAGCGTCCGCAGGCGGGCCACATACTTGGCCGGCTCCCAATACATCACCTGGCTATCGTTGAAGCTGGTGGTTACCAGCATGGCGGGATAATCCTTCTTCGCCAGGTTGTCGTAGGGGCTGTAAGTCTTCATGTAGTCGTAGGCCGCTTTCTCGTTGGGGTTGCCCCATTCGAGATACTCGCCCACGGTCAGCGGCAGGGTGGCGTCCATCATCGTATTCATTACGTCGACGAACGGGACAGCCAAATGCACGGCCTTGAACAGGTCCGGACGGAAGTTCACCACTGCCCCCATCAACAGGCCGCCCGCGCTGCCGCCCTCGATCACCAGGCGATCCTTAGAGGTCCATTTCTGCTCGACCAGGTACTGAGCCGAGTCGATGAAGTCGAAGAAGGTATTCTTCTTCTTCATGAGCATGCCGTCTTCGCGCCACTGCTCGCCCATTTCGTCGCCGCCGCGAATGTGCGCGATGGCGTAGGCCATGCCACGATCGAGCAGGCTCAGGCGGTTGCTGGAAAACGAGGGCGGCGTGCCGAAACCGTAGGACCCGTAGGCGTAGAGGAAAAGCGGCGCATGGCCGTCGCGCTGGAAGCCTTTCTTATAGACGATGGAGATCGGCACCTCGGTGCCATCGCGCGCGGTGGCCCACAGGCGCTCGGAGGCGTATTGCGACGGATCGTAGCCGCCGAGGACCTCCTGCCGCTTCAAAAGAGCGGAGTCACCGGTGCCCACCTCGTAATCGAAAACGCTCGGCGGCGTGATCATGCTCTGGTAGTTGTAGCGATAGGTGGTGGATTCGTAATCGGGCGTGCCGCCGGGGAAGGCGCTGTAGACGGGCTCGGGGAACGGAACTTCGACCCAGGCCGCCTTGGCGAAGTCGTAGACGCGCAGGTGGTCGAGCGCGCGTGATTTTTCGGCCACCACGGCGAAATCGCGGAACAGATCTATGTCCTGGACGCGAACGTCGTCGCGATGGGGCACGAAGACTTTCCAGTTCTTGACGGCCGGATCGGATTCGGGCGCGGTCACGATTTCGAAATTGCGGCCGGCCTTGTTGGTGCGGATGTAGAACAGGCCTTCGCGGTGGTCGAGGTAGTAGCGGTGCCCCTTTTCACGCGGCAGCATGACAGCGAAATCGTCCCCCGGCCGGTCGGCACGAAGGTAGCGTGCTTCGGAAGTATCCTTAGCTTCGATGCCGAGCACGATGTACTTCTTGTCGCGCGTTTTTTCGGCGGAGATGTCGTAGAGCTCGTCTTTTTCGTTGTAAAGCAGGGTGGGCGGACCGGAAGCGCCGAGCATGTGGCGCAGCAGGCGATCGGACCGCTTGGTGACCGCGTCCTCGGTAGTAAGGAACAAGGTCTTGTTATCGGCGGCCCAGGCGAGCGAAGTGACGCGGGCGGCGGTATCGGGCAGCGTCTGGCCGGTGCGCAGGTCCTTGACGTGAAGCTCATACTGGCGGAAGCCCGTGAAATCGACCGAGTAGGCCAGCAGCTGGGCGTCGTCGCTGACCGCAAAATTGCCGACGCCGACGAACTTGTGGGTTTTGGCCAGCTCGTTGGGGTCGAGCAGAATTTCCTCGGCTGCTTCCATGTTGCCCTTACGGCGGCAGGAGATGGGATATTGCAGGCCCTCCACGGTGCGGTTGTAGTAGAGATACGCGCCGCGGCGGACTGGCACGCTGAGATCGGTCTGCTTGATGTGGGACAGCATCTCCTGGTAGAGCGTGCCAGAAAGCGGCTTGAGGTCTTTGGTCATGGCCTCGGTGTAGGCGTTTTCCGCTTCCAGATAGCGACTTACATCCAGGTTGCTCTTTTCGCGCAGCCAATAATAGTTGTCCACAACGGTTTCGCCGTGGCGCACTTCGCGGTGCGGCTTGATGGGTGCGGCGGGTGGTACGGTTCCGTTCTGTGCCATAGCGCAGGCGATCCACAAGACTCCAGCGGCGGCAATCCGGGGTTGCAGCATGGATGGTCTCCTAAGAGGCTATTGTCGCCTAAAAGCCGCGCGGCGTCGGTTTGCGCGGGCGGCCGGCCGACGGCGCCAGGCGGCCGACGGCCCCCAACTAATGCGGCAGGAACCTCGCGATGTTCTCGTTCAGGAACTTCGCATCGGCCGCGTTGCTCGCCGCGCCGGCGGTGTGGCCCCAGAGCGATGGAATCGGCATGAGAGTCCCCTTGGGAATGAAGGGAGCTTCGTAGCGCGCGTCGCCGATTGGGAAGTAGAGGTCGGTCTCCGAGGGCATGTAGAGTAGCGGCACCCTGATGGAACGGAGCGCGCGCTCCACGTCGCCGCCGAAGCCGGGTGTGGTGCCGACATCGTGGCGCTCCCAGGTGCGCGCCTGCAAGATGTAATCGTTGGCGTCGGCGTGGAAGGCTGTGCGGAAGCGGTTCATGGCCTGTTCGAAGGTGGTGCCGGGCGGGGAGTTGGTGCGCCACAGTTCGCGCCGCCACCACTCCTGCGAATAAAGCCAGGCGGCCCAGACCATACCGAAGGCGGCCAGGCCCGTCGCCGGAGGTGCGGCGTAATCGCCGTTTTCAAACGCAGGATCGGCGGTCAGGGCGGCGATCTGCCCTTCCAGCCGCACGATGCCGTGCGGATATGTTTTGGCGGTGCCGGAAGTGGCCACGATGCGGTCGGCGAAATCCGGATAGCTCACTGCCCATTGAAACGCCTGCTGGGCGCCCATGGAGAAGCCGATGACGGCGCGCAGGTGCGTGATGTGGAGTTCATCGACCAGCAGCCGGTGCACCGCTTCCACGTTGTCGCGGATGGTGGTCAGCGGAAAGCGCGGGCCATGAAACGGCTCCGGTGTATTGCTCGGCGAAGAGGAGCTGCCATTGCCGAATAGCTCCGTCGAGACGAGAAAAAGCTGCGACGGATCGAGTGCTTTGCCCGGTCCGATGAGCCACTCGTAGCCGTGAAAATTGGCCATGTAGTGCGACGGCAGAAGGATGGCATTGCTCCGGTCCGCCCTCAAATGGCCGTAGGTTCCGTAGACTACGCGCGCGGTGGGAAGGGTCACGCCGCTCTCCGTTCGGAAGTTCGCGATCACGAACTCGTGCCGCTCGCCCGCGGGGGTTTGGGCCGCGAGAATAGGACAGAGAAAGACCAGGGACAGAACCTTCATCGCTTCTCCTCTAATGGTGGAATAAATTTAATTAATTATATATCCTACTTGCATTTACGAAACTTCTAAGATACACTCGAATTTCAGTTCGATGTCCCACGTTCTTACAGGCCGGTCCTCTCTCTCCCACGCCAACGGTATTCCTGTAGGCATTATTATTATTTCCCTGGTCATCGTAGCCGGCCCCGCTTAGGCTGCACCGGAAAAAGGTTCCGAGGCCATCAGCGGGGTTCCAAGAAACCGGCTGATGGCCTTTTTTGTTATAGACGATTTTTTTTGAGGCGAATGACATGTCAAATCTGATGAGCGGCGCGCGCATGTTGCTGGAGTGCCTGGCGCGGGAAGGCGTAGATTGCATTTTCGGCTATCCCGGCGGCGTGACTCTTCCCTTCTACGACGTCCTCTACGAGCACCACATACGCCATGTGCTCGTGCGCCATGAGGAGAACGCCGCTTTCGCCGCCGAAGGCTACGCGCGGTCGACGGGAAAGGTTGGGGTGTGCTGCGCGACCTCCGGCCCCGGTGCCACCAACCTGACCACGGGACTGATGGACGCCATGATGGACTCGATCCCCATCGTGGCCCTCACCGGCCAGGTCTCCACCAAGCTGATCGGCAGCGATGCGTTCCAGGAAGCCGACACTTTCGGGATCACACGCTCCTGCACGAAGCACAACTACCTGGTGAAGAAGCTGGAAGACCTGACGCCGATTATCCACGAAGCTTTCTATGTGGCGGCGAGCGGAAGGCCGGGCCCGGTGCTGGTGGATATTCCCAAGGACGTGTTCCAAGGCCAGGGGCACTACCAGCCGGTGACGTCCGTGCACCTGCCGGGATATAAGGTCTTCACCGAGGGGCACACCGGGCAGATCAGGCGCGCGGCGCAATTGATCGAAGAATCGGCTCGGCCGCTGGTCTATGGCGGCGGCGGCATCATCGCGGCCGGCGCATCCGCCGAACTGCGCGAATTCGTGGAGCTGACCGATTCGCCGGCGGTGATCACTCTGATGGGCCTGGGAGGGTTGCCCTCGAACCATCCCAACTTCATCAGCATGCCGGGCATGCACGGCAGCTACGCAGCCAACATGGCGCTCACCAATTGCGATCTGCTGATTGCGCTGGGCGTGCGATTTGACGACCGCGTCACCGGGCGGCTGGCTGCGTTTGCGCCGCACGCCAAAGTGATCCATGTGGATATCGACCCGGCCGAGATCGGCAAGAACCGCGCGCCGGATGTGCCGATCGTGGGCGACGTGAAGCGCGTGCTGGGCAAGCTGAATAAGCTGGTGGGCGAATCCAAACCGGCGGATGAAAAACTTTCGGCGGCGCGGCGCGCATGGTGGCACCAGGTCCGCCAGTGGAAGGAAGAACATCCTCTCGAGGCCGTGAAGTCGGACTCCGAAATTAAACCGCAGCACCTGATGGCGGAAATCGACCGGCTGAGCGGCGGCCAGGCGATCGTGACGAGCGACGTGGGTCAGCACCAGATGTGGGCGGCGCAGCTCATCCGCTTCCAGGAACCGCGCCTGTGGCTCAACTCGGGCGGCTTGGGATCGATGGGCTTCGGACTGCCCAGCGCCATCGGCGCGCAGTTTGCCCGTCCCGACAAGCTGGTCTTCTCGATCGTGGGCGACGGCGGCTTCCAGATGTCCATTCCCGAGCTCGCTACGGTGGCGAGCTACGGACTGCCGATTAAGATTGTCTGCATGAACAACGGCTACCTGGGGATGGTGCGGCAGTGGCAGACGCTGTTCTACAACAACCGGCTGAGCGCGGTGGAGCTGGATTGCTTCCCCGATGCCGAAAAGCTGGCCGCGGCATACGGCTTCAAGGGCAAGACGATCGATAAGCCTTGGGAACTCGTGCCTGCGCTGGAGGAGGCGGTCAAGGAGCCCGGCCCGTATCTGCTCAACGTGAAGGTGTCGCCTTCGGAATGCGTGTATCCGATGGTGCCGGCGGGCGGCGCGATCAATGAAATGGTGTTGGGGCCACCCGCGCCGGTGGCGGTGCCGGCAAAGTGAGTTGGTAGCTTAGGAGCTAGTGGCAAGGAGCTAGAAGCTGAATGTTGCAGGTCATATCCCTTCTTTTGGAGAACAAGCCCGGGGCGCTGATGCGCGTCACGGGCCTGCTGAGCCAGCGCGGCTACAACATTGAAAGCCTGACTGTCGCGCGCACGCTCGATCCCGAGCTCTCGCGCATGACCATCGTGGTTGACGTGGATGCGGCGCTGCGCCAGCAGGTGATCAAGCAGATGAACAAGCTGATCAACGTGCTGCAGGCGACCGACCTTACCGGATCGCCGGCGGTGACACGCGAGCTGGTGCTGGTGCGCATCCGCACCGTGCAGGAGACGCGTACGGCGGTGTTGAAGGAGGCCGAAATCTTCGGAGGCCGGGTTGTGGATTCCTCCACGGAAGGGTTCGCCATCGAAGTGACCGGCGATCCGGAAAAGCTCAACGAGTTCATCGATGTGATGCGCAGCTATGGCGAAATCGACGTAACCCGCTCGGGCGCGCTGGCCATTGCTCTGGAGTCGAAGAAGCTGCGGTTGCAACCCCCTGTGCCGACCAAGGCGGGGACGAGAGTGGAAGAGAAGGTCGTTTAAATCATGTGGGGCAGGATGGCATCCGGCGCGCCGGTGGGAAACCGGCGCCTATGGGCGGGTTGACAACCCGCCCGAGGTTTCCACGCTGCCTTACAAACGGAGTCGAAATGTCGAGACGTTTTTACGAAAAAGACGGGAACCTGGAATTTTTGAACGGCAAAACCGTGGCCATTATTGGCTATGGCAGCCAGGGCCATGCGCACGCGCTGAACCTGCGCGATTCGGGCGTCGACGTAGTGGTCGGCCTGTATCAGGGCAGCAAGTCGTGGCCGAAGGCTGAGGCAGCCGGCCTCAAAGTGCTTCCGGTAACTGACGCCGCCAAGACGGCCGACGTGGTGATGATCCTGGTCTCGGATCACCTGCAAACCGATCTCTACACCAAGGAGATCGCACCGCATCTGACGCCGGGCAAGACGCTGATGTTTGCCCACGGCTTCTGCATTCACTTCAAGCAAATTGCGCCGCCGGCTGGAGTTGACGTTTCCATGGTGGCGCCCAAGGCGCCCGGCCACCGCGTACGCGAGCTCTACACGGAAGGTGTGGGCGTGCCGTCGCTGGTGGCCATTCACCAGGACGCTTCGGGGCAGGCACTGGAGCGCGCGCTCGCGTATGCGCTGGCATTAGGCTCGCTCAAGGCCGGCGTCATCGAAACGACATTCCGCGAAGAAACGGAAAGCGATCTGTTCGGCGAGCAGGCCGTGTTGTGCGGCGGCGCAAGCGAGTTGATCCGCGCCGGATTCGAAACACTGGTGGCGGCGGGATACGCCCCGGAAATCGCTTACTTCGAATGCCTGCATGAGCTGAAGCTGATCGTCGACCTGATTCAGGAAGGCGGCCTGGAGTACATGCGCTACTCGATTTCCGATACTGCCGAATACGGCGACTACACGCGCGGCCCGCGGATCGTCAACGAGCAGACGCGCGCCGAAATGAAGAAGATTCTCTCGGAGATTCAATCGGGCGAGTTTGCCAGGCAGTGGATGGAAGAGAACCGCAGCGGCCGGAAGAACTTCCTCGCCATGCGCGAGGCCGCGAAGAACCAGCCTATCGAGACGGTGGGGCGCGAGTTGCGGGAGATGATGACGTTTTTGAAAAAGAGGAAAGAAGTAGGGGTACCGGTAGGATAAGAAGCTTTTGGCCGACAGCGGACAGCGATCAGCTAACCGATTTAGCGGTTCGCTGTCCGCCGTGAGCTGTTCGCTCTAAAGGTATGCGATGAAAATCTTCACTTTCGATACGACGCTCCGCGACGGAACGCAGGGGGAATCTGTCTCGTTTTCGGTGGATGACAAAGTGGTCATCGCCCAGAAACTGGATGAGCTCGGGATCGATTATATTGAGGGCGGCTGGCCTGGGTCCAACCCCAAGGACCGCGACTTCTTCGAGAAGGCGCGCGAGCTAGAGTTCACGCACGCGCGCCTCACCGCCTTCGGCTCGACGCGCTTCGCCAAGAATACGATCGAAGAAGACCGCAATGTGAAGGCGCTCGTGGAAGCCGGCACGCCCGTGGTTTCCATTTTCGGCAAGACGTGGGACCTGCACGTACACCGCGCCCTCGGCATTTCGCTCGAACAGAACCTGGAGTTGATCGCCGAGACCGTCAAGTATCTCAAGGACCATGGCAAGGAAGTAGTCTACGATGCGGAGCATTTCTTCGACGGCTATCAGGCGAATTCCGACTACGCGCTGCGCACGCTCGAAGCCGCGCACCGCGCCGGTGCCGACGTGCTCTGCCTATGCGACACCAATGGCGGCACAGTGACGGGCCGGCTGACCGAGATCGTCGCCGATGTGCGACGCCGCTTCGACGGCGTGATCGGCATCCACACCCACAACGATTCGGATCTGGCCGTTGCCAACAGCATCGCGGCCGTGGAAGCCGGCGCCACGCACGTGCAAGGCTGCATGAACGGCTACGGCGAGCGCTGCGGCAACGCCACTCTCGCTTCGATCATCGCGAATCTTGAGCTCAAGCTGGGCCACACCACTCTGGGTTCGGAAAAGCTCCAGGGCCTCGCTTCCGTCTGCCGGTTTATCGCGGAGGTCGCCAATCTGCCGCTTCGCAACGACCAGCCGTTCGTCGGCAAGAGCGCGTTCGCGCACAAAGGCGGCGTACATGTTAGCGCCGTCTTGAAGGATTCCGCCACTTACGAGCACATCCAGCCGGAAACGGTGGGTAATCGCCAGCGCGTGCTGGTAAGCGATCTTTCGGGCCGCGGCAATATCCTCTACAAGCTCAAGCAGCACGGCTTGGCCGACCGGCTGAGCGAAGACGCGCGCCGCGAGCTGCTGGAGCGCATCAAGCAGATGGAATATGACGGCTACGAGCTGGAAGCCGCCGAAGGCACGTTCGAGCTGCTGGTACGCGAGGCGCTGAATCCGTCGGCGCATTTCTTCGACGTTGACACCTATGAAGTGACCACGCGCGCCGGCGGCGCCGCTCCCGCGCGCACTACGGCGACCGTCACGCTGCGCACCAAGGACGGTGCGCACTCGGCCACAGCCACGGGACATGGCCCGTTCAACGCGCTGCACCTTTGCCTGCGCAAGTGCCTGGGCAAACTGTACCCGCAGATCACCGAAGTGCGGCTCACCGACTACAAAGTGCGCGTGCTCGACTCCTACAAGGGCACCGCCGCCAATGTGCGTGTGCTGATCGAGTGGTCCGACCACCGCAAAAGCTGGTCGACGGTAGGCGTATCGGACAACGTGATCGAAGCGAGCTGGAAAGCGCTCGTGGACGCGATCCGTTTGGAGCTGATGCGCCTGACCGAGCAGGACAGCTCGATCGAGCGCGCGGTGGAAGACTATTGCTGGGGCGTGTAGTTAGCGAATCAGAGCTGGCGCCACGTCGCAAAGCCCGCCAAGATGAAATTTTGTTCTTGGCGGCTTGGCGTCTTAGCGAACGCCCTTGGTCTTAACTACCCTGCGGCCTACTCCACCCGTAACGCCTCGATGGGCGAAATCGACGCCGCGCGCCGCGCGGGAATGATGGCGGCGGCGAACGCGCTCAGCGCCAGAGCTGCCCCGGCGGCGCCGAGCGCCATCGGATCCCAACTGGAGACGCCGTACAATTCCGAGGCGATCAACTGGCCGGCGCCGATCGAGAGCGGCACGCCCAGCAGCAATCCGACCAGTACTCGACTCGATGCGCCGCGCAGGACCAGGCCGAGTACGCGGCCGCGGTCG
>Ga0126381_100001921_pt1 | contig 22351 bp, 14 predicted proteins | sample PanSoiMetPlot_28_FD_96465 | JGI IMG/M metagenome (GOLD analysis project Ga0126381, IMG submission 96465) | Tropical forest soil microbial communities from Panama - MetaG Plot_28 | ecosystem: Environmental > Terrestrial > Soil > Tropical forest > Bulk soil | place: Panama | collected 2016-02-17 | reverse complement strand
TTTGGCAGTTACCGCGAATTTCAACGCCATCTGCACGAGCTTTCTCTGGCCTTTGCCACCTCTCTCGACACCATGCAGTCCGGCGGACGCGACCCGAGCGTGCCGGCGCACGTCGTCGAGTCACTGGAACAAGACTTGAAAAATTTGCAGGGGCTCAAAAACAGCCTCGACTCGCAACGTCTCGTCGCCCTCGCAAAACGTTTTCATGAAGCGCGGCGCATCGTCGTCCTCGCTGCGGATTTAGCGGCGCAGCTCGCTGGTTACCTGGAATATCAAATTAGCTTGCTGGGGCTGCCGATTTTTGCGGCCACGTCGGCGGGCAGAATGCTCCACCTGGTGCGCTCGGTCAATAAACAAGATCTGGTGATCGCGATTAGTTTCCGGCGCGGGCTGCGGCAAACGGTGGAAGCCGCGGAGCAAGCCCATGCGAATGGCGCGTATTGCGTGGGCATCGCGGACACGTATCTTTCGCCGCTGGCGCGCGAGTGCAACGAGATTTTCATCGCTTCGGTCGAGACGACTTCCTTTGGGGCATCTTATGTTGCGCCAGTTTCCCTGCTTAATTCCCTGCTCGCCGCCGTGGGACAATATCACCACGCTCAAACACTCGCCATCGTGAAGGAAATCGCCGAAGAACAGCGCAAGGGATTCCGCTGGTACAATCCGTGAGGGGTTTCTACATCTTTTTGAAGGCAGAATGACAAGACGAGCGAATTGAACTTCTGCTATCCGAAAGTAAGCTTGGAGTGAGTGCTCAAGTGCGGCGACGTCGAAAGGAAATCTTTGTCACGGTTGTCGTGATTTTTATTGCCCTGGCTTGCTCTGTCCTAGCGCAATCACCCAGCCAGCTTCTCCCAGCCCCCAAACCTCCGGATATCCCGAAGCGCTGGAAACCATGGATCGGGGAATATGGCGGGCTCCATCCCCTTCCTTCCGTGACTACGGCATACGTACTGGCCGAGACGGATGGGTATTTTTGGATTTCGCAAAGAATCAGCGGACCGAATGGAATGCACTATGAAAATGACCAAAAATTTCGCGCGCGAGGATCCTCGCCCGATGTTCACGGATTGAGCGTCGGCTCATCTGGGAAGCGCGAGCTAACCTTAGGTGATGTCGTAATCGACAAAATCACACCCGATTTCGACGCGCGTGCCCAAATCCTCATCACTCCGGTGCGCCCCGTTGCTGAGCTTCGCTCCGAAGCCCTTAGTGCAACTCCGCCGGAAGAGACCGGAGATTTCCGAGAGCCCGACCTCGTGGAGTTGGCTCCGCTCGATCCGGGGATTCATCTGGACATTAGGTATGCGACGGCGAACGATTTTCTTGGGACGCCGCTGTATTCGCAGGCGCGCGCGTTTCTGCAGCGGCCTGCAGGAAAAGCGCTTTTGCGCGTGCTGCAGAAACTCAAGGCGCTCGGCTACGGCTTGCTGATTCACGACGCCTACCGTCCTTGGTACGTGACGAAAATCTTCTGGGACGCCACTCCGCCGGAAGGGAAAATCTTCGTCGCCGATCCGGCGCAAGGCTCACGTCACAACCGTGGATGTGCGGTAGACCTGACGCTTTACGATTTGGCCACGGGGAAGCCCATCGAAATGCCGGGCACGTATGATGAAATGTCGCCGCGCTCATTTCCGGACTATCCTGGAGGCACCTCGCTCCAGCGCTGGCACCGCGACTTGCTGCGCCGGGCGATGGAATCCGAAGGCTTCACCGTCTATGAAGCCGAGTGGTGGCATTTCGATTACAAAGATTGGAAAGAATATCCGATTCTGAATGTTCCTTTTGAAAAGCTGGGGCTGAAGGCTGCGGCAGGCCCGACGCACTAGAGGTGCTGGCAGATTTTTGAGGAGGATTTTTCCTTTGAATAAGAAAGCAAGTCCTGGGCTTATCACTTCTGCGCTGTCTCTTTTTCTCTTCTCGGCATTTCTGGTTGCCTCCGCTCGCGCTCAATCAGACAACTCCCTCGCACAACGCATTCAGAAAGTCGTCAGCCGGCCGGAGTTTGCGCACGCCAACTTCGGTATTGAGTTCTATTCCCTCGATACTGGCAAAGTGGTTTACGCGCTGAACGGCGACAAACTTTTCGTCCCCGCTTCAACGACGAAGACCCTCACTGAGGGCACGGTTCTTGCGAAACTCGGCGCCGACTACCGCTTCCGCACACGCGTTTACCGCACTTGCCCCGTTGACAAGCACGGTACGCTGAAGGGCGACTTGATTCTTGTCGCCAGCGGCGATCCCAACCTTTCCAACCGCATTCAACCCGATGGGACGCTCGCATTCGTGGATGAAGATCACTCCTACGGCGGACCCGCCCTGCCCGGAGATCCCCTGGCGGTCATTAAGCAGCTCGCCAAGGACGTCGCCAACAAGGGTATCCACAAAATTCAGGGCCGCGTGTTGATTGACGCGAACCTTTTTCCCGACGGGCCGCGCGAGGGCGGAACGAATGTGGTCATGTCCTCCATCATTGTGAACGACAACGTGATCGATCTTCTCGCGACCCCAGGCGTAAAGGAGGGCGATCCCGTCGCGCTCACGATTTCACCGCAGACTTCGTACATCAAGATTGTCAATAATTTGAGAACCTCTGCTGCCGGCACAAAGCCTTCGTTTGATGGGCCGGATTTTGTTACGAACGCAGACGGCTCGGTCACTGCGGCTCTGAACGGGAGTTTGCCGGTTGGGTTTAAGCCGCAACCTGCGACGATCGCAGTCCCGTCGCCGACGAAGTTTGCCGAAACTGTTTTCCGTGAGGCGCTCGCGGGCGCCGGCGTTGAGGTCAAGTCGCCTTCGGGTCCTGGACCAGCGGACCTTTCCCGGTTCACGCGTTTCTATACAGCAGATAATCAAGTCGCAGAGCACCTCTCTCCCCCGCTTTCCGAAGAGATCAAAGTCACGTTGAAGGTCAGCCAGAACCTGCACGCAGGGATGGGACCGTATCTTCTCGGCACCCTGGTCGCGAAAGACACGAAAAATCCGCTGGACGCGGGATTTCATGTCGAGCAGGAATTCCTGCAATCCGCAAAGCTCGATCTCTCGGGAAGCGGTCAAGGTGACGGCGCGGGCGGCGACTGGGCCGATCTCTTCACTCCGGACTTCATGGTGCATTACCTGACGTATTGGACCACACGGCCTGATTACCAAGTTTTCTTCAAGGCTCTCCCAATTCTCGGCAAAGATGGAACGCTCGCAAAGATTCAAGTGGATTCGCCGGGTGCGGGCCATGTATTCGCAAAAACGGGCACGTTCGGCTCGGAAGACAAGCTCAACGGCAAACTAATGCTCAACGGCAAGGGATTGGTCGGCTACGTCATCACCAAGGACAATAAAAAGCTGGCGTTTGCAGCCTACGTGAATCACGTTACGCTTCCTCCCGACCTGGAAGCGGCCCAGACGATTGCGGGCCAGGCGCTCGGCGAGATTGCAGCAGCTGCGTATGACGCAAATTTTGACGTCGCGGCTAGTACCAGCGGCGGTGCCGGGTACGATCTCCTCATTCGCAACGGACACATCATCGATGGCGCGGGAAACCCTTGGTTTGCCGGAGATGTTGCCGTCAGCGGTGATCGCATCGCTGCAGTCGGCGATTTGCACGATGCGCATGCAAAACGCGAGATCGATGCGCAGGGCCGCGTTGTCGCGCCTGGATTCATTGACATGCTGGGGCAGTCAGAAGTTTCTCTGCTGCTCGACAACCGCTCCCTTAGCAAGCTCTCCCAAGGAATCACGACAGAGATCACTGGCGAAGGCGGCTCCATCGCGCCACAAAATGAGAAAACCATTGCGCCAATGCAGCCCTTTCTCGATCACTACAAACTCACAATTGATTGGACCACGCTGGACGGCTACTTCAAGCGGCTGGAAAAACAAGGCACGCCTCTCAACATCGGTACTTATGTGGGCTCAGCACAAATTCGCGAAGCCGTGATTGGCGATGACGACCGCGCTCCTACACCCGCCGAACTTGAGCAGATGAAAGCCCTCGTGGAACAAGCCATGAAAGACGGCGCGCTGGGTGTTTCGAGCGCCCTGATTTATCCGCCAAATATCTATGCGAAGACCGACGAACTTATCGCGCTCGCACAAGTTGCTTCCAAATATGGCGGTATGTACGCAACCCATATGCGCAGCGAAGGCGCTTCGGAAATGCAGGCGCTTGCGGAGGCTATTCGAATCGGCCGGGAAGCCCATCTTCCTGTTGAAGTTTTTCACTTGAAGGTCAGCGGTAAACCGCGCTGGGGAAGCATGAAAGCAGTCGTCGCCAATATTCAGCAAGCGCGCGATTCCGGACTGGACATTGCCGCTGATATGTATCCTTACCCCGCGGGCGCGACGGCGCTCGCGTCGGCGCTTCCGCCCTGGGTCGCTGATGGCGGCGTCAAGAAATTGCTTGAGCGCTTGAAAGATCCGTCTACTCGCGCCCGCATCAAGAAGGAACTTGCTGGGGATCATCCCGACTGGGAGAATCTTTTCTACGATTGCGGCGGTGGCACGGGAGTTCTGATCGCGTCCGCGGAAAAACCAGACCTAAAGCAATTCGAGGGAAAAACCGTCGACGACGTGGCCAAAGTCTGGAAGAAAACTCCCGAAGATACGCTGATGGACTTTGTTCTCGCTGACTCCGCACAAACCGGCGCAATTTACTTCATGGCCAGCGAAGAGGATTTGCGCACGGGCTTGAGCCAGCCGTGGACGAGCATCGGCTTGGACGCCAATGAAATGTCACTCGACGGCCCCACGTATGAAGCCCATACGCACCCGCGTGCGATGGGTTCGATGCCGCGCTTTCTGGGACATTACGTTCGCGACGGACGTCTCCTGCCACTCGAAACCGCCATCCGCAAAATCACTTCTCTTCCTGCACAGCGCGAACATCTCGAAGGCCGCGGCCTTCTGAAGCCCGGCTACTTCGCGGACATTACCGTCTTCGATCCGGCAACCGTCATTGACCATGCTACCTTCGTGAAACCGGATCAGCTGTCGGATGGCATCGACTTGACGATCGTGAACGGCCAAGTCGAGTACGATCACGGCAAGCTGACTGGCGCGGCTGCGGGCAAGGCTCTGCGCGGACGCGGTTGGCAAAGACAAGTGGAGAGCGCTTCAAAGTGAAGCGCTGGCTTTCTGTGGCGCTGGTCCTTGACTTGGCCCATTTCAACCTCAGGCTGCGCAGTTCGGCGGATCCACGATTACATTTTTGACGTCAGGGGCGTGGTAACCGCTGAAGGGGCGCCTCTCGGAGATGCCGGGATAACTCTTGAAGTGAATGGTCCGGTCTATGAGGCTGTTACGCCAGTGAAGACTGTGAAGCAAGTGACGAACAGTACGGGCGGGTTCGTCTTTACTTATATTAGCCACGAGCGCGGGGTGAAATAGCGCTTACGGCGTCTGAGGATGGCTTCGAGCCCCAGACCGTTTCGGGCAGCTCCCCTCCTGCCGGACAGCACACGATTCGTCTGAAGAGGAAACCGCGAGCAGCAACGTGATGAAAAACTAGGGTTTCGGTCTACACCTAGAGCAAACTACTCGGGGGTGTCGAAATCTGACGCAGCAGCGCCTAACGCGGAGCTAATATCTTTGCTTTCGCGAAGAATCACGATGCGGGCTTCAGCTCCGCCATCGGGCTTTTCCTTGAGTTCTTCGAACAAGACAAGATTTACGTTGATTTCCATCGTTGCTTAGCTCAACGCGGTCTTCCCGAGTTCAGCTACGCGGCGCTCATAAGTCATTTCGACGAAGCCATGCTTCCCGTAATAGCGCAGCACAATCTTGTGTCCCGGCTCGATTTTCGCGCGCGTTTTGATGAGGGAATCGGAAAGTTCCACCCACTGCCCGTTCACAAGATAGTTGCCCTCCCAGCCGCGCAGCTCAAACTTCCCGTCATTCTTGAGAATCAGCGGCGCAGCGTTGCACGCAATCACTTTGCCCTTTATCTTTGCTTGAATGCACTGGTAGCGCCCGGAAACATTCGCGTCTTGCGCAGGACTTGAAGGAGTCAAGAAAAGCAAGAGAATAGCGAGCGACAGAAAACGCACAAAGCTTCGAGCAACTCGAACGGTTCCCACGGGAATCTCCATGTCCAGGTCGCTTGGCTGCGGCGGCGCACCCTGGCCGAAAGTACAGGTGCAATTCTCCAGCCAAGGGGCCGAAGCATAAGTTATTTATCTACAATCACTTACGCAACCTGAAGGACAGCGAATGCGAGGCTCGATGGTAGCTCTGTTCCCCTTCGAGGTTCATGGAGGGAACTCTTTTGCGCAAGGCTTGGCGGTGAGGGAACTCCCCCACCTAGGGCAATTCGGCCACCGCCTGACCATCTTTCCGGGGGTCGGAGGCCCCATAATTCACACCAGAAGAGAAATCGCGCAGAACCGCTTGCCCGCCGCCGACGTAGCTGGAAAATGTGCCCTTCAATTCGATCTTATGCCCTTTGCCCGCTAGCTCGTCGCGTACCTTCTGCGAAAACCGGCTTTCCATACCCACATCGCAACCCTCAAAGGAATGCTTGCTGAACCGCGGCGCTTCGAGCGCCGCCTGAATATTCATCTTGAAATCAGCAAGGTTGGCTATGAATTGCGCGTGCGCCTGGGATTGGTTCCATCCGCCCATGATTCCAAAAGCCACGCGCGTATCGCCCTTCCGGGCAAACGCGGGAATAATCGTGTGGAGCGGCCGCTTTCTTCCTGCCAAGGCGTTGGGCGAAGCAGGATCAAGCGAAAAAAGTCCGCCTCGGTCATGCAAGGCGAACCCTGTTCCCGCAGCCACAATTCCCGAACCAAACGACTCGTAATTGCTCTGGATCAACGACACCATGTTTCCTTCGCGGTCTACGACGCTCAAGTAAGTCGTGTCATTTCCGGCGGGGATTTCTCCGGCGGCCGCTTCGCAGTTCGCATGATCGGCATCGATTTGTTTTGCTCTCTGCGCAGCCCACTCTTTCGACAGCAACGTGGCCACCGGCAGTTTCTGCTTTCGCGGGTCGCCGATGTATTTCAGCAAATCCGTGTACGCCAGTTTCTTCGCTTCAATCATGGCATGAAGGGCATTGGTCGAGCCGAAGCCCCAATCCTTCTGCCCTAGGGGAAACGTGTCCATGATGTTCAGCATTTCCAACGCCGCAAGCCCCTGCACGTTCGGCGGCAGCTCGTAAACGGTCCAGTCGCGATATGTCGTCGAAATCGGCTCGACAAATTCGCTCGAGAATTCTGCGAGATCGGCGGCCACCATCGGTCCGCCGTGCCGCTTCATGGACTCCAGAATCTTTGCAGCAATTTCTCCTTTATAAAACGCATCGCGGCCATGCCGCGCAATCTGGTCGAGCGACCATGCTAGGTCCAAGTTGCGAAACACCTCGCCCACTTTCGGCGGGCGGTCATTCGGCAGATACGTCTTCGTCGCAGTGTCGTCGGTACGCAAGTAATCGACTGACGCCGCCCAATACGCCGCCGTCCACTCCGGCACCGGGAAACCGTCCTGAGCTGTTCGAATCGCGGCTTCCAAGTCTTCCGCCAACTTTTTGCGGCCAAATTTATCGGCGAGCTTTTGCCACCCATCCACCGCTCCCGCCACCGTGATCGAATTCACGCCCTGCTGCGGCATGCTTCGAATGCCCTGTTTTTGCAAATACTCGATGGTCAGCCCCTTCGGCGCCCAGCCGCTGGCATTCAATCCGTAGAGCTTATTGGCTTTTGCGTCATACACGATCGCGAACAAATCCCCGCCGATGCCGTTCATCATGGGTTCGACTACACCCATCATGGCGTTAGTGGCGATGGCCGCGTCCACGGCGTTTCCGCCATGCTCGAGGATTCGAACGCCCGCCTGTGCCGCCAGGGGCGACTCCGCCGCCACAATGCCACCCCGCGAAATCACCATCGAGCGCGCCTGGCTGCGGTCCTGCGCGGAGCTATTTCCTATGAACATAACGAAAGCGCCAAAAAGAAGTATCCATCTGCGAAGAATTCGCACGAGTTGTCCTTCCCGATTTCTCTCAAAGGTACCGAAGTGCGTCCGTTACGGCATCTTCACAATAATATTCGTAACATTCTTCTCTCGCAGCATGGCATTGAACGCCGCCACTTCTTTGGCGACAAGCTCCTGATACTCCTGCTGAAACTGGTCGCTCTGTTTCTTGAGCTCTTCTCCCACGGCCACTTGCTGCGTAGTCGGCGCAAAATCGGAGGACTCTGTTTCGTCGGCAAGATAAGTAATTTTGCCCGCCAGCTTCTCGGGCCAACGAACGTCGTCCTGCCCTCTTCCCGTCGCTTGGAGCTGCAAGACCTTGCCTTCCGCGGCGATCAGTTTCTCCTTCAAATCGTCAGCGGCCTTGCGGATGGCTTTTCCTGTGTCGTCCGTTCCCAGTTGCTTTTCCAGCGCTTCCAGCTGCGCCCGAATGGACTCGATTTGATTGACGCTTGCGGCAAGGGCGTTCATTTCTTCGCGCAAGCCGGAAACGAATTGCGTTTGCGTCTGAATGTCGTTTTCCGTTCCACCGGAATGCGGATCCTTCAGTACATTGAGTTTTTGCGTGAACTTTTGTTCGCCGGCTGTGAGCGTCACCGTGTAAGTTGCGGGAGGCACAAGCAGTTCAATGCGTCCTGCGCCGGGTGCTGCACGCCAACCTTCTGGCCCAGGCTTTACGTCGGGAGCATACAGAGGACTGGTCCTCAACCTCATTTGCGTGCCAGGCTCCGACCTGAGGTTCCACCAAACGCGGTTGATGCCGGGCTTGACCTCACACGAAGGCCCGCCTTCGCCTTCCTCGCCGCCTCCGCCGGGACCGCCAGGCCCTGCGGGCCTCCGCGCGCGTTCTTCATTCGCAGCCAGGCAATCGATTTCGCGCACGGTTTTCCCGCTGGCGTCAGTGATGGTCAGTTTAACGCGCTCTTTTTCGCCAAGTTTCGACTTCAAATAAAAATTGATCGGCGCGCCGTAAGGCGGATTGTGTCCCGCGGTTGGATCATACGAGACACTCGCGGGCTGCGCGACCGGCCGGAACCGGTACGCATCGCGTGGAGCAAACAAATGCGCGTTCGATGCCATAATTTCCGGCGTCACCTGCTCAAGAGCGGTAATGTCATCCAAAATCCAAAAGCCGCGGCCATACGTTGCCAGTGCCAAATCGTGTAAGCGCTCCTGCACCGCAATCCAATACACGGGAGCATGAGGCAAGCCGCTTTGCAGCGGCTGCCAGCTTTTTCCATCGTCAAACGAAATGTACAGGCCATTTTCTGTTCCCAGATAAAGTTGCCCCTTGCGCACGGGATCTTCGCGGACGCAATGGACGTAGCTCAACATGCTGTGCGGAATGCCATTCGTGATCTGCGTCCACGTTTTCCCGTAATCATTGGTTTTATACGCGAACGGATCGCGATTGTTCATCTGATGAAAATCCACGCTGATGTAAGCAGTCCCTGCGTCGTAGCGCGAAGCTTCGATGTTGCTCACCGTTCCCCATTCCGGAAGATTGGGAATGTTTTTCGTGACGTTGGTCCAATTCTTTCCGCCATCCCGTGTGATTTGCACATATCCATCGTTGGTACCTGCCCAAATCACTCCGGCTTCTTTAGGCGATTCGGCAATCGCAAACACTGCTCCCGCGTATTCCACGCCGATATTGTCCGGGGTGAGCCCGCCGGAGATTCCCATGCGGCTCTTATCGTTGTGCGTCAAGTCCGGGCTGATGACTTGCCAGCTATTTCCGCCGTCGGTGGTGACGTGCACAAACTGGCTGCCCACATAGACTTTGTTGTGGTCGTGGGGAGAAATCGTCACTGGGAATTCCCAGTTGAAGCGGTATTTCACTTCGCCGGCCGTGGATCCCACCGTCGAATCCGGCCAAACTTCCACTTCGCGGGCCTGGCGATTTTTTTCATCGAAACGCGCGACGGAGCCACCAACGCTGCCAGAGCCGGTCCCCGTAGACCAGATGATGTTATTGTCCACAGGGTCCGGCGTGGCGAAGCCGCTTTCGCTCCCCGCCACGGGGTGCCACACACTCCGTGAAATCTGCGCTCCCCCGAAGCCGCCGAATTGCAAGCTGTTGCTCGGTCCGCGGTACGAGGGCCCGTCCTGTTTGTTTCCGTAAACGAAATACGGAATCTGATCGTCGAGCGTGACGTGATAAATCTGCGCGATGGGCAATTGAATGTGGTCCCAGGTGTGTCCGCGATTCACCGAAATGCTCACGCCACCGTCATTCACCACCGCCATGCGATCGCCGTTCATCGGATCGATCCACATTTCGTGATTGTCCCCGCCAGGATTCGAAGGCATAGGAGTCAGTGTGTGGCCGCCGTCGAGCGTCCTCGAAAAAGCCGACGTGAAGAAATAAACCTCATTTTCGTTGTCGGGAGAAATTTCCTCGCGTGTGTAATAGTGGGTGCGCCCGCGAATCTGCCGGTCTGAATTGACCAACTGCCAATTCTCTCCGCCGTCATCCGAACGCCACAATTGCCCGCTTTGCGTCGGCTTGCCGTCCATAGGCACACCGTCGCCGGTTTCCATCAGGGCGTAAATGCGATTCGAATCCTTCGGGGCGACGCGCACTGCGATTCTGCCAATCGGTGAGTGGGGCAGACCGTGCCCTTCTAGCCGCTTCCAAGTCACCCCGCCATCCGTAGATTTGAACAATCCGCTCCCGGGTCCGCCGCTCTTTCTCCCGTAGGTATGAATCTCGAGTTGCCACATGCCTGCAAACAAGGTTCTTGAATTGTTGGGATCCATGCCGATATCGGAGCAGCCGGTGTTTTCGTCAACAAACAGAACCCTTTCCCAATTCTTCCCGCCATCGGTCGTGCGAAATACGCCCCGCTCCTGCTGCGGACCGTAGGCGTGCCCTAACGCGCACGCCAGCACAACGTCTGGATTGTGCGGATCAATCACGACGTTCCCGATGCGCCCGGTCTTCTCGAGCCCCATCAGCTTCCACGTCTTTCCTGCGTCCAGGGATTTATAAATCCCGCTGCCAACAGAAATATGACTGCGGATAAACGATTCGCCAGTTCCTGCCCACACGATGTTCGGGTCGCCGGCCGCAACAGCCAACGATCCAATGGACGACACTGGTTGATCGTCAAAGATAGGATCCCAATGAATGCCGCCGTCCGTGGATTTAAAAATCCCTCCGGACGCCGCGCCGACGTAATACACGCCGGGATTTCCAGGGATTCCGGCCACGGCCGTCGCGCGATTCCCTACCGGGCCGATGTACCGGAATTTCATTTCGTTGTACGCATCGGGGCTGATCGGTGATTGCTGTGCGCGCACAAATCCCGCAGCCCACAGAATTGCAAGCGCTCCTATTAGAGAAAACAAGCACACTCGCTTATTCATTGCGAACCTCACTCGCTCAATTTTTTGCCTGGAATTGCGCGGATGATACTTGCTGCGCCACTCAAGGTCAATAGCGTCCGGCTTTCCGGTTCGAGCGCGGTCTAACGGGATTCCGTGCCGTTTCTGAATTTCGCTCGCACGGGGGACCAGGATAGGGTTGGCTCCAAATATCCAATACGAATTGTGAACATCCCCACTTTTCACCGGAAGCCATCCGCAAAATCGAGCGTGCAGTCGAATTGTGCAAACGCTCGCGTCTTCGCAAAAAACTGGTTCGCACAAAACGTTCGCGGAGAGCGCTTCGGTGAAGAACCCCTTTTACCTCGAGGTAGGTGCGATGCGCTTCAATTCGTCGGTCCAATGCACGACAATGCTCACTTCTTTGGAGCTGGCAGGCGCGTCCTTTTCCTTGATCATGAGGAAGTGTTGGCCGTCCGGCGCCACGTCGTAGTTTCCAGACGCCACGTAGCTTCCTCCAACTCCTAGGTAGCTTCCGGCTTGGAACAAAACCCGCGGCGTACCCGCCTTAAACGCCGGACGTGTTTCCACGGAAGCGCTCATCATTCTGTCGTCGTTGCGGAAAAAGATCTCGCCTCCGTTGCTGGCCCAGAGCGGATAGACACCACCCTCGGTTGAGACCATCCATTTTCCGCCTGTCGCCGGAAAGGGCTGCACATAGATTTCGCCCCTTCCTGATTGGTTCGATGCGTATGCGACCCACCGGCCATCCGGGGAAAAATGGGCCGAACCCTGATTGAACTTCGACTGCAGAAAGGGCTGAAACTTGCCACTTCCGTCTAAAGAAAGAGCGTCGACTTCCGTGGCTCCTGTCGAGCTGTACCGGCCGAACAGCAGGGTCCTGCCATCCGGAGAGACCGAGAACGGCGCGGCACTAGCATCGTCGAAGTCGTTACCGAGGAGGTTCTCTTCTGTTCCGGTACCGTCAACCAATTTAGAGAGCAACGAAAAAGAAGGCGTGCGCCTGCGATAAATTACTCTCCGGTTGTCCGGAGTCCAGACGGGAACCGCACCTTCGCCAAAGCTCAAACGCGTGAGGGTGTTTCGGGCAAACTCGTAGATCCATATATCCTGGGCGCCGCTGCTAAGGATCTGAACGGCAAGAAGCTTTCCGTCCGGCGAGAGCCGCGGCGTAACGTAGGTATTCACGGAGACAGGGAGTTCCTTGGCGTTCCCTTGGCGATCCACCCAAACGAGGGCCCGCTCCGGAGGACGCGCGCTCCCTGGCACGTAAGCAAGTAAGCCGGAATCGGCTACGTCGTATTCCGCGCTCCCGCTGGTTGCCGGTGTCGTTATCACGCCTTCCTGTGCGGGGATGGCAGGACCGGTTAGCCGCAAACCAGCGAGATCAAACGGAACCGCCATGAGCGTTCCCGCGTGCGCATAAACAATGTGCCCAGAAGGCACGTAGCGCGCATAAGAGCCGCCTTCGAGGAGCGTGCGCCACTTTCCGGTCTGCAGCGAAAGGACGGCAATGTGAGCATCATCATAGGAGGCTTGCGTACTCATCTGGATTGTGAACAATACAGCTTTGCTTCCCGGCAGCAATTGCGGCCACCTATGGCTCAGTTCCTTTTCTTTGGCGTTGGGGGTTGTAAGCGTCTGAGGACTGCTGCCCGCTGGTGAGATACGCATTAGCCCGGACCCAAGATCAGGTGCGTAGATAATCGCGTCATCGGTGGTCCAACTTGCCCCGTGAGGGATCTGCGCCTCGCAAAGAGGTGTCACAGGTCCGCCGTGGATTAAAACTTTTCGCATCTTGCCGTTTGCGAAAAATCCCACCCATTGCCCATCCGGCGAGAAGAAAGGTTGTATGGCTTCTTCTGTGTTCGGGATGGGTGTCGCGGCTTGTTCGTCCAACTGGCGCAGATAGAGCTGAGAGGGCTTCCCCGCCGGGGCGCCCACAAAAACAAGCCGTGATCCGTCCGGAGAAATTGCGATCGGTGATCCTGGATTCGCAGAGAAAACGCCAGAGAGGCGCTCGGGAAGCATCACCGATGCCCGCATCACCGGATGCGTAACGGCGGGCCTTTCGCGCAAAAGCGACCCACCAAACAAGAGGGCGGCCGCGACTCCAACCGCGGCAAGACCCCAAGGCAAAACGCTTCGCCAAAGAGCCTGCGTTGGCCCTTTCGCCTGGGCCCCTAGAGCTTCATTAGAACTTCCGTCAATCGCTTCATCTACGGCAATCCGCGCTTCGCCTATTGCCTGCAACCGCTGCTTCGGGTCTTTCTGCAAACAGCGGCGGATCAGTTCTCGAATTCGCGGAGGAACAGAACCATCCAGCAAAGTCCAATCCGGCTCCGCTCGAATCACACCCGCAAGAATGTCCGAAGTCGTCTCGCCGTCGAAGGCTCCCCGGCCCGTGAGCATTTCGTAGAGCACGCAGCCGAAGGCCCAAATATCCGCTCGACGGTCCACACGCTTGCCGCGCGCCTGCTCCGGCGCCATGTAGGCGGCCGTGCCTAGCATCATGCCCGCGCGCGTAGCGGCCGCGCTCAGGGTCGGCGAGTTCTGCAGTTCTTCTTCGCTCGTTTCCCCTTCCAGCGCCTTGGCCAAGCCAAAGTCCAGCAATTTGACCTGGCCATCCGGCGTCAGCTTCACATTAGAAGGCTTCAGATCACGGTGAATGATGCCGCGTTCGTGCGCATACTCCAGCGCCTCTGCCATTTGCTTAGCAGTCGGCAACGCTTCCTCGATTGCCAACGGTCCTTGCTTAATCCGTTCGGCGAGCGTTGCACCATCGACCAGTTCCATCACCAAGGCACGCGTTCGGTTGGATTCTTCAAAACCGTAGAGCACCGCAATGTTTGGATGATTTAGCGAAGCAAGGACCTTGGCCTCGCGCTCGAAGCGCCCCATCCGCTGCGCATCCCCGGCAAAAGCTTCGGGCAACACCTTGATCGCCGCGTCGCGGCCCAGGCGCTTGTCCCGCGCGCGATACACTTCTCCCATCCCGCCGGCTCCGAGTGGCGAGATAATCTCATACGGTCCAAGTTTTGTGCCTGAAACAAGCGGCATAAGGTGCGGGGATTATAGTTCAGACTTCGCGCTACGGCGAGTGCCGTGAGTGGCTTCACTTCTTGAGCCCGGTGATTGGCATTTGTTCGTGAAGGCCCTAGAATTCAAAGGACGGGCGCCGCGCCTTGGAATCTCGCTTCTTTTAGCGACCCGTCGATTCAGCCGGAGGCTCCGCCGTTGCCTGAACATCACGCCGCTGCCTCACAATCGAAAACACGCGCCCTTCGCGATCCCCATCTCCATTCGCAGATTGACGCCCTCGTGTCTGGCCTTCACTCTGATCCCTTCTCTCTTCTTGGCCCGCACAAAGTGGGCGGCGGCTGGGCCGTGCGCTTCTTCCTTCCCTGGGCCGCCGAAGCTCGCATCTCCTTGCAGTCTCCGTCGTCTGAAAACGCACCCCCTGCGTCTGGACACCTAGTCGAGGCCGTGAAGTTGCGTAATGAGGGTTTTTTCGAAGCGGTCTTGCCGTTGCAACAAACCAGTGGCCCCCCACCCTCCAGCTACAAAATCCACTGCCGCACCTACTATGGCGAATCTTTCGAGATTTACGACCCCTATGCTTTCCCCTGCGTCCTCACCGAGTTTGATCTCTACCTGATGGGCGAGGGCCGCCACTACGACACGTATCAAAAGCTAGGCGCCCATCTAATTACACTCGAGGGCGTTCGTGGTGTTCACTTCGCCGTCTGGGCTCCGAGCGCAAAACGCGTCAGCGTCGTCGGCGACTTCAATCGCTGGGACGGCCGCGTCCATCCCATGCCCTCGCGGAGTTCTTCTGGAATCTGGGAAATCTTCATCCCCGAACTCACCGAAGGCGCCATCTACAAATTTGAAATCGTTGGTCCCGATGGCAACATGCTCCCGCTCAAGGCCGATCCCTACGCCTTCCGCTCTGAACTCCGTCCTAACACGGGCTCCATCGTCGCCAATCTGGAAACGCATCGCTGGAATGACGAGGATTGGCTCTCCCAGCGCGCCACCAAAAACTGGTTCCAATCGCCTGCCTCCATTTATGAGGTCCATCTCGCCTCGTGGCGCCGTGTTCCCGAAGATCACAATCGCTGGCTCACCTATCGCGAACTCGGCGATCAACTCATTCCTTACGTCAAGGAACTTGGCTACACACACATCGAACTGCTCCCCGTCATGGAGCATCCCTACGACGGCTCCTGGGGCTACCAAACGCTAGGCTACTTCGCCGCCACCAGCCGCTACGGCTCGCCTCAAGAATTCATGGAGTTCGTCGACCGCTGCCATCAGTCCGGCATCGGCGTGATTCTCGATTGGACTCCGGCGCATTTTCCGCGTGACGCCCACGGCCTTTCGCAATTCGACGGCAGCCATCTCTATGAGCATGCCGACCCGCGCCAGGGCGCGCATCCCGATTGGGGCACGCTCGTTTACAACTACGGTCGCAACGAAGTCCAAAACTATTTAATTTCCAATGCGCTCTTCTGGCTCGACAAGTACCACATTGATGGCCTGCGCGTGGACGCCGTCGCCTCCATGCTCTACCTCGATTATTCCCGCAAAGAAGGTGAATGGATTCCCAATCAGTACGGTGGCCGCGAAAATCTCCACGCCATCGAATTTATCAAGCGCATGAACGAAGTCGCTCACGGAAAATTCCCCGGCATTCTCACCATCGCCGAAGAATCTACCGCGTGGCCCGCCGTTTCTCGCCCAACATATCTTGGCGGGCTCGGCTTCAGTTTCAAATGGAACATGGGCTGGATGAACGACACGCTAAAATATTTTTCCCTTGACCCCGTCCACCGTAAATACGAACACAACAAAATCACTTTCTCGATGCTCTACGCCTTCACCGAAAATTTCGTTCTTCCCTTCTCTCACGACGAGGTCGTTCACGGCAAAAACTCGCTGCTCCACAAAATGCCGGGCGACCTATGGCAGCAATTCGCCAATCTGCGCCTCCTCTACGGCTACCTTTACGCGCATCCCGGCAAAAAGCTTCTCTTCATGGGCCAAGAATTTGCCCAGCGCCAGGAATGGAGCGAAGCGCGCAGCCTCGATTGGCATCTGCTCCAGTGGGATTCCCACCGCGGCATCCAAAATCTTGTCCGCGACCTTAATCACCTCTACTCCTCAGAGTCCGCGCTCCATCAAGTGGAATTTGACTGGCACGGTTTTGAGTGGATTGACGCCAACGACGCCGACAACAGCGTCCTCAGCTTCATGCGCCGCGGCAAAAGCGCTGAAGATTTGCTTGTTGTCGTGCTCAATGCCACTCCCGTCGTTCGTGAAGGCTACCGTCTTGGCGTTCCGCAACCCGGGTACTATCGTGAAGTCCTGAATACCGACGCCGCACACTACGGCGGCTCAAACATCGGCAACGCCGGCGGCCAGCAAGCCTCCGATCAGCCCGCGCAGGGCCACTCCAACTCGCTTGTTCTCACCCTTCCGCCGCTCGCCGCGGTCTACCTAAAGTGCACACCGAATTCCTAACGAGAAGCGTCTAAACACACATGGCTGATCTCACCCAAAACGCCGCAGAAATCCCGCAACCCAGTGCATCGGCTCGCCGGTCGCGGATCTTTATGATCAACACCTCATTTGCCAACTGGTCCAGCTTCGTCTTTGCAATTCTCCAGAGCGCCTGCACCGCGGTTATCGCCGTCAGCGGCTTGCGCGTTGCTGTAGGCTTGACCGCTCTCGCCGCAGCAGCAGGAATCCATGCCCCGGCTCGCGGCTTTCATCAAGACGCCATACGCATTCCCATGATGGTTCTGGCATTCCTCGGTGCCGTCATCAATCTTTATGTGATCTGGAAAGTGCGTCGCCTGAGAAACAAACCTGCGGCGCAGTGGCGTGTGCAGCCCGTGACGAAAAAGAAGCTCAATTCCGAGCGCTTCCAAATCGTCCTCGCTGTTCTTACCCTGTTATTGCTTGCTGCCGAGTGGGTCACGCACCCCTTCATCCACCGCGTCCCCTGAAAAACCGCAAGACCCACGGTCCCTCACTTTTTCTCCAGGTCTGGCTCCGAACTCTCGATTTCCTTTTTCAGCCGCTCGTGCAGCCGCTCGCTGAATCCCACGGGTAGCTCAAATGTCCGGTCATCTGCTGTCAGAATCAGAATGTTCCTCGTGGAATCCAGAATCGCCGAGCAGATTTCGCAGTGTTCCAGATGCCGCTCGATTTCCTCTCGCAACTTGGCATCGACGCTTCCGTCGATATATTCGGAGATGTGCTCCCACACGTGTTTGCAGTCGAGTTTCATAGCGCCCTCCGAAAGAGTCGCTTCCGCGCAGGTGCGGCAGTCTTCAAGAAAGGAACCAGTTGTTTCTGGAGCAGGATTCGCGCACGGTGCAGGCGCACTTTCACGACGCCGGGATTCAACCCCAGAGCCTCCGCCGTTTCCTCAATGTTGAATTCCTCCAGATCCCTTAGCACGAAGACCTGCCGATAAATATCCGGCAGGCTCCCGACCGCTCGGCGCAACGCCTCGCGCAATTCTTTGCGTTCCAGGGCCTCCAGGGGAATCTCCCGCCAATCTGTCAGCGGCGCAGGAGTGTAATCCCCCTCTTTCTCTTCGAGATCCTCATCGATCGAACTCTCCGACGCGCTTTTTGCTTTCCTCAGCCGTTTCCTCCCTTCGTTGATCGCAATCGTTGTCAGCCATGTGCTGAACTTGGCTTCGGCCCGAAACGACCCTAAATGCCTGTAGGCGCTGATTACTGCTTCTTGTGCGCCGTCTTCCGCATCCCCTTCATTCTTCACAATTGAGAAAACGGTGAGGTACACCATTCTCTCGTACGGCCGAATCAACTCGTGAAACAGCTCCTTTTCTCCGGCTACGATTCTGCGGATGAGTTCTGCTTCTTTTGTCGCTGCCGCTTGCATTGTCGTTTCGAACTTGCCCCAAGCGCTAGAACTTCTCGAGCCTCGCTACTCCGAATACTGCGTGAAATCTTTCGCAGTAAATCACCACCGCCTGATACTGATTCAAGTCCGCGTTGGCTGGCAAGTCGTAGTTCTGGTCGCCCTGGTTTCCCTTCAATGAACCGAGTTCCAGGCTGTCCAAGTTACCTTTCACAATATCCTGGTTTAATCCCTTGTCTTCCGCGCGTGCCAGCAAAACGTGCACATCCGGCCCGTTGGACGTGGTGAAATCGGAGAGCCGCAAATACCGCTTGCCTTCCGCCGATTCATAAATCGTCGCCCGCCCGCTGGTCGTGTGCGCCTTTCCTTCCAGCTTCCCGGTATAAACGGGCTGAGGCTCCGAACCGACCGCGAGCGGCGCTGCTTCGCTCACCCTTTGGTTGATGAAAAGCTTCTCAGGACGAAACCCCCACCACGCCCCGATCAAAACTGTTACGCCAATCACGCTAGCGATCCACTGCTTGCCCGAAATCCATGATTTTTCATTCGTGTTCATTTTTTCCTCCGGCAACGAAGCGGGCAGGCCCTGCCCCATTCGCTGCTTTCTCGTTCGAGTTTCTTAGAACTTCTCCAGCGGCGCTACGCCAAACACCGCGTTGAATCTCTCGCAGTAAATCAGGACGGCGTCGAATGTCGCCAGGTCCGTCCCAGCGGGAATTTCGTAATTCTGATCGCCTTCATTTCCCTTCAACTTTCCGAGTTCGATCCTTTCCGCGTCGCTTTTTAGAGACTTCGCATCGCCCGCATTGGCGGCCACTAGCACCACGTGTACGTCCGGCCCATTCGAGGTCTTGAAATCCTTCAGCCGCAGCACCGTCTTCCCGTCCGCTTCTTGATACACGGTGGCGCGCCCTTCCGTCTTGTGCACCTGGCCGTGGAATTTCCCGGTGAACAGCGCCTTCGTCATCCGCTCGTGCATCATTTTGTCGTTTTGCATCATCTTGTCGCCTTGCATCTTGTCCTGTTTCATGCTGTCCTGCGCGCGCGTCGCTGCTGGTAACGCAAGCGTCGCAGCCAGGGCCGCAAGCAGCAAGCCCGTCTTAATCTCGTGAGACATGCGAATCTCTCCTGTTCGTTGATTTTTGGCGAGCCGTATCCCAGCCCTGCCCTTGCACTCCCATACGAGTCCAAATCCCGACAAAGGTTACGGCGCAGCTCAGTGCCTCAGGCTTGGTCTGGTCCGGTTCGGGTTTGAAATGCATTCACAGAATCTCGTAAACTGCCCCTCGGCTCTCGGACCCACGGTAACGCCCTATGACTTCTCGCCGCCAATTTCTGATCAACGCAGCAACTATGTCCGCAGGCGTTGCTGGAGCGTCCGCCGAAGGGCTCGCGCCCAAGAAACCTGCCGCGCTTCGGCCTACCGAATCCGCCAGCCTTGATGGCGAATGGCTCTTCCGCACGGACCCCGAAGATACCGGCCTCAACAACAATTGGTTCGCCGCAAAAGCCGACTCTAACGACTGGACGACGGTCACGGTTCCCCACACCTGGCAGGTTCAACCTCCGTTTGTCGAATACCGCGGCGTCGCGTGGTACCAGCGCCATTTCGACGTTCCTGAGCGCTGGACGGGCTCCGCCATTCGAATTGAGTTCGCGGCTGTGTTCCACACGGCCACGGTGTGGGTGAACGGGAAGCTCGCTGGCGAGCACGCCCGCAAGGGCTACACCGCCTTTACTTTCGACATTTCGCACCTCGTTCACCAGGGAGCGCGGAATTCGCTTGTCGTGCGCGTCGACAATTCTTTCAACCTTCACATGCTCCCCCGGGGCCGATCCAGCGACTTCCCGCACGATGGCGGTATTTTCCGCCCTGTACAACTGCTCATCACTCCCGAAGCGTTTGTCGAACGGCTCGCTATCGACGCTCTCCCCAATTCCAGCAACCTGAGCGCCCAGCTCACGATTGCCGCATATTGCAAGAACTCCAGCACCAGAATGTGGCGCGGCCACGCCTCGTTTCGCGTCATCGAAGAAGACACGGGTCTCGAGGTCCTCGCGGATTCCAGCCAGCACGCCTTTTCGATCGCGCCTCGCTCAGTGCATTCTCTGACCATTTCCGCAACTCTGGCTAATCCCAAACTCTGGCACTTCGATCATCCACATCTCTATCGCCTCCAATTCCTTCTAGAGGACGCCCGCGAATCCCACTCTTCCGCCACTACCTTTGGCGTCCGCCGGTTCGAAGTCAAAGACAAAGCTCTTCACCTCAATGGCGAACGTGTGCGGCTAATGGGCGTCGAGCGCATGGGCGGCAGCAATCCCGAATTTGGCATGGCCGAGCCGGGAAGCTGGATCGTTCACGACCACAACGACCTGAAACATTTGAACTGTGTCTTCACGCGAGTCCACTGGCCGCAGGACAGCCGCGTCCTCGATTACTGCGATCGTCACGGCATTCTGATCCAGAGCGAAATTCCGGCCTGGGGCTGGGAATCTTTCAAAGGCATGTCCACCGAACCGGATGCGGATATTCTCGAAAACGGCATCGAGCAAATGCGCGAGATGATTGCGCGAGATCGCAATCATCCCTCACTTGTCATGTGGGGGCTTTGCAATGAGGTCGGCGGCCAGCTTCCGGCGGCATACCAATTCGCGAGACGCATGCTCGCAGACGTGAAAAAGCTCGATCCTCATCGCCTCTGCTCTTACGCTTCGAATTCCCTCGAGAAGACTCCCGAAAATGATGTTGCGGGGCTAATGGACCTCATCGAGATGAACGAATACGTGGGCACTTGGTCGCCCGGCAACCTAGAAACCGTAGGCAAGTATCTCGACGCCGTCCACGCCGCTTTTCCCGATAAGCCCGTTGTCATCTCCGAGTACGGCTACTGCGCCTGTGTTCCCGAGCGACCGGAGGACGACACTCGCCGCATCGAGATTCTTCGCACGCACGATGCCGTATTTCGGTCAAAAGACTACGTCGCTGGAACGATTTTCTTCTGCTATAACGACTATCGTTCGCAAGTCGGTTTCAGCGGCGTCGGCGCCCTTCAGCAAAACATTCACGCTGTTGTGGACGTTTTGGGCACCAGAAAACCTTCCTTTGACGTCCTTCGCGAAGAATCCAGCCCCGTCGCCTCTCTTGCCGTGGAAAGTCATCTGAATTCCTTTCGCGTTTCGGTGAAGACTCGCAACAACCTACCTGCGTACGCTCTTATCGGCTATCGCTTGCGTGGCGTTTCCTACAGTCAAGCTGGCATCCCTCTAGAGCAACAGGAAGTCGCGCTGCCCGATCTCCCTCCTGGCAGCGAAACCCAAACTGAACTCGCCATTCGGCAGCCACAAACCCTAGTTCGCGTTCAATTCGATATTGTCCGCCCCACCGGCTTTTCTGCTTTTTCACTTGCCTGGAGACCCTAGACCGGCGGTACCTCCAGCGCCGCTCTCGACAGTAGGCCGACACACCTCCTTGCGGTCGTTTACCTTTCGACGAATTGCCCCGTAGCAAACCCATTCGCACGCTCGCTTCACGGTATCCTGAAATCACAGGAAGAACAGATGCCCGGAAATTTTGCCATTCGGTTGCGCTGCCCTCTCTGCGAAGCCGACTCTTGGGTTACGCTCGCAGACCGGCCGGAGACCTACGAGCAGATCCAAGAACAAACCTGGGAGTTCAAGTGCCGCGAGCACGGCGGACAGAACGGCACGCCCAAAGAAGTGATTAGCGTGGCTCCGCTGGACGATCCGCCGCCTTCCACGCAGAAATCCGCCTTCACTTTCGCCAGTCCCATCTCCACAGAAACAACAAAGAAAATTCCTCGTGTCAGCGAACGCATGTCTCTCCGCGTCCCCGTAGTTGTCTACGGCTTTACGAAGGAGTGCGGCGCCTTTCACGAAGAAACCGAAACGCAAACCGTCAACGCCAGCGGCGCCTTGGTGATGCTCCGAACCAAACTCGCGATTGGCGACTCCGTATTCCTAGTACAAAGAAGTAGCGGCCTCGAACAGGAAGTCCGCGTCGTTTATCTCGATCCCTACACCGACCGCGAAACGAAGGTCGGGCTGGCGTTCAAGCATCCCATCCCGGATTTCTGGCGCCGCTCCCGCAAGCAGCAGCGCCTCGCCA
>Ga0126381_100001920_pt1 | contig 22355 bp, 15 predicted proteins | sample PanSoiMetPlot_28_FD_96465 | JGI IMG/M metagenome (GOLD analysis project Ga0126381, IMG submission 96465) | Tropical forest soil microbial communities from Panama - MetaG Plot_28 | ecosystem: Environmental > Terrestrial > Soil > Tropical forest > Bulk soil | place: Panama | collected 2016-02-17 | reverse complement strand
TGCAGAACGCCACGCGCAGCGCGCCGCCCTCATGCGCGGGTATCGCGAGGGCCGGGCGGGCGGGCTCGCGCACGGTGGCCGCCGCGCCGCCCGCGCTGGCCGCACTGGTCGTACGGCCCGCATCGGTCGCACGGGCCGCATCGGTCGCACGGGCCGCATCGGTCGCACGGGCCGCTTCAGTCGCACGGGCCGCATCGGCCGCGACGGTCGACGGAGGCTCGAGGATGAACAGGCGGCTGCCGCTGCCACTGTGGTACAGCGCGGGGGTGACCCATTCGAGCGTCCTGCCACGCAGCCCCATGATGGCGACGCGTCCGCTTGACACCGCCTCGTCGATGCCGCGATTGCGAGTGAGCGCACCGTAGAAGCCCCGGGCGAACGCGACCGCCGCGGCGTCGGAGATCTGGTACTGCATTGCCGTGACCGCGCGGACCCCGCCGCGCACTAGCGCGGCAGCCGTGCTTGAGAACAGGTCCGCCGTGCTTGAAGTGGCACCCGAGCAGGAGTTCAGCACTACCAGTCTCGGCACCGGCCTGGCCTGACGCAGCAGGCTGACCAGCCTGCTCGCCTCGACCATGACGGCCATGCCGCCTTGGCTGGTCAAGGCGAGCACTCCCTCGCCGCGGCCGGGGTCGAAGCCGCCGTGGCCGATGAAGTGCACGACGTGCCAGCACTCGCGCACCAGGATGTCCTGCAGGGCGTCCCATGTGGCCGACGGCGCCCACGTGAGTTCTGCCTGGCCGTCGGCCACCTGGTCGAGGGCGCGGGCCAGCTGGCTCTGCTCCTTCGTCGTGTCCAGCGGGGTCAGATCGCTGGGCGATGACACGATGCCGAGCACCCGCAGCGGCGGCTGGACGGCAAGCGGCGGCAGCCCGGACAGCACGCCGACATGCCGCACCAGCTGGTCTCGCCTGCAGACGTAACCGCCCGCGGCGTCGTCGTACATCGCCTCCCAGGGCAACGCGGCCAGCGCCGGGTCGGTGATGCGCAGCACGATGCGCAGATCTTCGCCATCCATCCCGGCGACCGCCGAGGCCGCCCGGTACCGCCCGGCGATTTCGCCGCTGCCGAGCAGCGCGCCGAACAGTACCCGGCCGACTGCCTGGACTCGCCGCTCCTCCCCGAGCGCCAGCGCGCCGGTGCCCAGGGTCGAGCTGAGCACGGCCTCCTCGATCTCTTCCCGCTGTGCGAGCAGGCTCTTGATGTCGAGATCGATGATGCCCGAGGTCTCGCCCCCGTCGGGCGAGCCGAGCACGTCCACCCTGAATTTGCCGACTGGGCCATGCGGGCCGATAGCCACCTCGAAGACCTTCACCGCGGCATCACGGACCGCTCCATATGACGGGGGGTTCCGGGGGGTCGTCCCCCCGGGCTAGCAGACCGCTCCATATGACGGGGGGTTCCGGGGGGTCGTCCCCCCGGGCTAGCAGAGCGCTGGAGGCGGCTGGTCGCTGGCTGGGGCCTTTCAGCAGCGCTACGCGATCTGTAGCCTGAGGAAATGGCGCGTATGCCGCCATCACGGACCAGAGGGGGGCCCGCACGATGACGCAGCCAGTTCAGGTCCGCCGGATCTGCCTGATGGCGGAGGCCAACGGCGACCATCAAGACGAGGCCACCCAGGCCGGGCTGCGGACGCGCTGCAAGGACGTTCTTGACCGGGTGCTGCGGTCGGCGGACGCGGACCGGGTTGGCACCTGGCAGCAGGACCGCGGCGCCCGGCGCCTCGCACTGCTTCCGGTCGGCGCGCCCGCGCGCAGCGCCGTGCCGCTGCTGATCGGCGCCCTGCTCGAGCAGCTTGGGCAGGACCGGCCGGGCACTGGCAGCCCGGCCCTGCGCCTGCGGGTCTCGCTCGCGCACGGCACCGTCACGCAGGCCAGGGGAGGCTATGCGGGCCAGGCCATCGTCGCCGCCTCCCGCCTGCTTGACAGCGCGGACCTGCGCACCGCGCTGGACGGCACGCCAGACGCGCTGTTCGCGGTGATCGTGTCCGATGACTTGTACGCCGACGCGTTCGCACGCAGCGACGGCACGGCGCTCGCCGAAGGCTTCCGCCGGGTTACGGTCGACACACCTGACAACCTCTGGCAGGGCGTGGGCTGGGTCCGTGCCTGGACGGCCCATTCCGCCGCGGCGCTGCCCGCCGAGAAGGGGCGCGGCAAGTCGACCCTCGACGGGGTGCTGACCGCCTTCGCGGGCGGGCTCAACGACGTCGCCTCGATCGCCCAGGCGAGCGCGAGCGTGGGCGGCGCGGGCGGCGCGGACGCGCATGCCGCCGCGGCGCACGCCGCGGACAGCGCGCACCTGACCGCGGCGCAGGGCTACGGCGCGGAGCACGCGTACGCGGCCCAGGATCACTACCTCATCCAGGAAGGCCCCGGCTACCTCGCGGAGACCGTCTACCACTCCGGGTACGAGGGTGGGACAGGGTACGACAGCACCGACTATCACTCCTCCGGCGACCACTCGGGCGGGGTGGTCTGAGGCGGGGAGCCGTGGGCTGAGGTGTCCGGCGCGCCGCCCGCCTCGGGGCCGGCCTCGCCGGTCTCCTCGTAAGCCAGCACCGGCCGCTGGTCGGGCAGCGGCGCGTCTTCGAACTCGTCAAATGCCGCGCCGTGCGCCGGCGCGCGGGGCGGTACCGGGGTACGGAACTGCGGGCCGCCGGGCGGGCTGCCAGTGGCCTTCGGCGGGGCGGACCCTGGAGACTGCCACCCGGGCGCGGGCGCCTGGGGCTGCTGCTGACGCGGGTCCGGCGGCTGCGGCCGGGCCGGCGTTAGCGGTTCCCAGCCGGTGGTCGTCCACTGGAAACGCTGATCTGGGTAGCTCTTTTGCCAGCACTCGATGGTCTGCGCACCGATCCGGTAGCTGAACACATAGCCGTTGTCCCCGGCCCGGAACTCTCTCCTGTCGATCCGCAGGGTCCACGCGCCGTCCCAATCCGGCGGCGTGGGCGGCCGCCTCGGCCCTGGGTCGCCGCCGACGACAGACGCGGCCGCCTTCTGCGTCGCGTTCGCTATGTGCCTGACCCCGTCGCTGAACGCGCCGAGGATTCCAGCCCGGCCACCGGACGCCGGTCGTTCCTCGCCCGTGGCGCCATATCCGTATCCGGTGTCCGGCTGGGGCGTGCCGCGACCCCGCGCCGACTCATGCGGCTGCTTGCCGTACCCCGGCGCGCCCGTGCCGTATCCGGGTGCGCCAGTGCTGTATCCCGGGGCGCCAGTGCTGTATCCGGGCGCGGCAGTGCTGTATCCCGGGCCGGCAGTGCTGTATCCCGGGGCGGCAGTGCCGTATCCCGGCGCGGCCGGGGCCGCCGCGGCCTTGTTCTCCGCGGCGGGCCGGACCGGCGGAAGCCGGAAGATCTGCGCGGGGCCCTGGATCTCTTCGACACAGGCGTGGGTGAGCCCGCGCCGCAGCGCGGTATGCACCTTGGTCCACCCGGTGACGACCGTCGCGTTCACGCCGTAGCGGTCTACACCGCGCCAGACCCGCGCCGCGTCGGCGGCCGAGTAAACCCGGACGCCATCCGGCGACGGCTCCTCGAACTCCTGGCGATCCCCGACGAACGCCTCCGGCGGCGGGTCGGTCAGCTCCCACGGGGGCCGTTGCGCGCTAGTCTGAGCCGTCTGCTCCACAGTTTTCTTGTCCGCTAGCCACGCGCCCCGCATCCAGCGCTCGTACTCCGCCGCCGCCCAGGTCTTCCAGTCGCTTTCCACCGCGTCGAACTGCGGCACAGCCACCCGCGGATCGGCGCACAGCCAGCCGATGAAGCAGGGCACCGGCCGGCCGCCATCCGAACCCATGTCCTTGCTGATCTGCCCGGCGTGGCAGGCCACGCCGAGCAGGGTGCCAGACTTCAGCCGGGCCAGCACGAACCGCGGCGCGCGTACCCCGTCGTCGCCGAGGGTGGCGTCGAGCACCCGCACTTCAGGCCCGCTGCGCCCCATCATCTGCGGCGGCATCGCGCGCCACCACTGGTCAACGAACTTGGTGCGCGCGTGGACGACGGGCGCCCACCAGCCCGCGTCGGGCGCGTCGCCTGTCACTGCTCCACCTTCCCGTTCCTGATCATCGGGTGGCCCGCGAGTTCCAGGGCGAGCCGCTGGATCAGGTTCTGGTCGGCAGCGTACTCTTGGCGGCCGCGTTCGAGCTGTTCGTCGATGTTGCTCAGGCGCTGTCGCGCCGCCGCGATCTGGCCGCCGCGGAAAACGCTCATGAAGCCCTGGTTCAGCGCCATGAGCTGCTGCTCCGCCGCCGACCGGCTCGTGTTGTGGTTGGCCTGCGCCAGCGTCTTGGCGCCCAGGCCGTCCGACAGGTAGTGCATCAGTGAGAAGATCATCGGCCGGTGCAGGCCTACGGGGTCGACGTCCGAGATGTTCACGGTCGTGTCGGCATCCGTCCGGACGCCGAAGTTGCCCACCTTGACCGGGCAGACGAGCGCGGTGATCTCATTCATGAACGCGATCGGCGCGAGGTCCGCCAGGGCCTCTTTGACCACCCGGTCAAGCGCGGCCCTGAGCGTCCTGCCCGGGCCGCGCAGCAGGTCGGCCTTGGTGATGACGACAACGAACGACGGCACGGGCAGGCCTTTGCCCAGCCGATCGGCCACGGCCTGCTGCACCAGGACGGACACCCGGCCCACCCCGAGCGCTGCCTTGACGGCCGTCAGCGGCGCCGACCCGTCCAGCCAGGGGGCGAGCTTCTGCCCGTCAAGGACCAGGTAGATGCTGTCGGACTCGGCCAGCCGCTGCTGCAGCACCGGCACGTCGTCGGCGGTGCTGCGGTCGCCGACCGCGCCGCCGCGATAGTCAAACCAGTCGATGGCCACCAGCGGAGTGAACCCGTGGTTGAACACGAACCCGTAGTACTTGCTCGACTGTTTCAGCGTGGCGGGGGGCAGCGCGCCGCGGGCGAGGAGGGCATCCCACTCGTCGCGGAGGTCGAGGTCCTGGTCCGGGTCCTGGGTGAAGATGAAGTAGCCGTGCATGCCGACGGCCAGGGTGTTGTACATGCCGAGCATGAAGGTGGTCTTGCCCGAGCTGGTCGCGCCGAGCATGGTCAGCTTCAGTTGGGGGGTCGCCACTGGGCCTCCTCGCGTCGTAATGGAACTTGGGGGTCAGAAGTATTCGATGCCGTCGAGAAGTGACTCGAGTCCCTCGGCGGGAGGTATGAGCACCTGGAGTTGCCGCAGCGCGCGCAGCCCCGTCTGCCGGTGGCTTTCCGCGATGTTGGCCCAGGACCGCTCGTCCTTCCACCAGCTGACGATGCGGTCCGTCAGCGTGTCCTTGGCGGCCGCCGAGTTCATCGCGCTGGCGGACGCCTCGACCTGCGCGTTGAGCCGCATCGCCATCCCGGTCACGCCGAACCGCAGTGACCAGAGCACGGGCACGACCACGTTCAGCGGCGATGGCCCGCAGCTGATCGGCAGGACCGTGCCGACGATGTGCTTGGTCGCCGCCACCGCCTTGGCCAGTTCCTCGAACGGAACGGAGATCTTGGCACTCACCTTCTCGTCGTCGAGATCGACGAGGTCGCACTTGGTCACCGCGATGACCAGCGGGGTCAGCACCTCGGCTCGCTGGTGCATGGCGCGCAGCACGTGGCTGCTCAGCCGCGCCGCCATCCGGCTCGCCGCGGGATCACGGGCGATGGCGGCGCCGTCGACGAACATGACGATGCCGTCGGCTTCCTTCAGGTCCGCGGTGAGCTGAGCCACGTCCTCGCCGTCGGTGGAGCGGCCGCTGGCCGCGCCGCCCCGGTGGTCCTGCCAGGTGAACGGGAGTACCTGGCTGCCGTTGTAGCTCAGCGCGAGGTCGTAGCTGGCCCGCTGACGGGTGGCCGGGGGGTACCGCGAGGACCGGATCTGCCGCGCGTCGCTAAGCAGCTGCTGGTGATGCCCGGTGTCGGCGGCCCGCACCCGGAAGCCGCCGATGCCGTCCTGCATCTCGGCATACATCAGCGACAGGTATGTCGTCTTGCCCGCCCCGCTGTGGCCGAGCATCATGATCTTCACCGCGGCCCCCCGAGTTATTCGTCTTCAAGGAACAGGTTGCGCACCGGGTCGAACTCCCTCAGCTGGCCCCGCGGCGCCGGCGGTGCCGGCGGCTCGCGTACCGCTACCGCCGTCGCCGGCTTAGGCTCGCGCACCACCGGCTCCGGCTCGGGGACGGGCGGCGGGGGCGGGGCGGGGGGCGCCGCGATGCGCAATGCCAGCTTGGCCGCGCCGCGGGCCACGGCCAGGTCCGGTTCCTCAGCGCGGGTCACCGGGCGGCCGAAGCGGGCAGCGAGCCGTCTGCCGGTTAGCGGAATGTGGCTGGAGCCGCCGATCTGGAGGAAGCGACCGACCTCGGCGTGCGGCAGGCTGAGCCCGTCCAGCATTCGCGCGCATTCCTGCACCGTCTGGTCCACCAGGTCGCTGATGGCAAGCTCCAGGTTCGCCTGCTCCATGGAGAGGATCACCGGCGGGTCAAGCTCATGCAGCAGCTTTTTCGTGCGCGTGGCGTTCGACAGCTCGATCTTGACGTCGGTGCACTTCTCGCGCAGCTCTATGCGGCGCCGCAGCACGTCGGTGTCCACGCCGTCCGCCTGCTGTCCGTCGGTTTCGGTCGCGAAGAGCTGCTCTGCCTGCGGGTAGCTGGCGCGCACGTGGCGGAGCACCCGGTCGTCGAAGGCGCGGCCGCCGACGTGCGGCAGCCCGCCGGGGTCGCCGTAGATCTCCGGGCCCGCGCTGCCGGGCATCGCTACGGCGCAGTCGAACGTTCCGCCGCCCAGGTCGTAGATGACGGTCGTGCCGGGCATCGACTCAAGGCTGGCCAGCGCCGCGACCGGCTCGGTCTCCAGGTGCACGAGGGCCGGGTCGTAGCCCGCCGCGGCGCATGCCTTGACGGCCAGGTCGCGGTTCCATTCCTGCCAGGCGGCCGGCACCGTCAGCACGACGGCCGCGGGCTCGACGGGCACCGCGGACAGCGCCCGCTCGCGCAAGAACCTGAGCACCGCGGCCATCAGGTCGGCAGGGGAGTAGCTGACGTCACCGATCCGGTAGCTGACCGGCCGGCCGATATCCGCCTTGAAACCGGTGCGGTAGTCATGAATGTGGATCAGCTTGATCCGCTCGGCCGCCAGCCCGACGGCCAGCGTGCCGTCCTCATCGGCACAGACCGACGAGGGGATGCCTACCTCGCCGCGCGCTGCCAGCGGGTCCTTGATCACGAGCGGGGGCGTGCCAGGTCGGCCCACGACAATCATGGAGGTGGATGTGCCGAAGTCGATGCCGTGCACGACAGGGGTGCGCTCCGGTGGCGGGCTCACGCGCCGTCGCCCCCCTGTCCGAGCATCTCCACCTTCAGCCTGGCCCGCGCCAGCGACTTGTCGATCTCGGCGTATGCGGCGAGCCTGGCCTCCACCTCGCGCCGGCGCGCCTCGTTCTCCGCTGCCGTCCTGATCAGCGCCTGCGACAGGCCGTCCCTGGAGGCCTCAAGCTGCTGGGCGGTGATCGTGAGCTGCTCATCCAGCGCTTTGGTGAGTGTCCTTGTCTCTTCGATCACCCGCTGCCGCAGGTCCTCAACGCCGACCTGACGGGCGGCCTCAACCTTCGGCAGCACGGCATCACGCAGCCGCTGGCGGCGCTTGGCGTCGTCCTCAAGCTGCGCCTGCTGCCTGGCCTGCCGCCAGCCGCCGTACATTCCGAACAGGTGCCCGCCCACGAAGCCGATCAGCGGCCCGGCCATCAGCCCGCCGGCGATGAACATCGCCGCGGGCGGAAAGATGAGTGACGCGATGGTGCCCGCCGCGACGCCCGCCGCCGCGCCGGCGGCTCCGCCTGTCCAGGTGAGGCGGAAGTTCGCGAAGCCGCGGCCCGGCATGCTGACATGCGGCGCGCTGATATTCAGCGACGTGCCGGCGATCTCGGCGGTCGTGCCGGTGAGCGGGATGGTCAGGTCGTCGGAGAAGCGCGCGGCGATCTCGTCGATGACCGCCGTCAGGTCGCGGTTCGCCCGGGCCTGGGCGTCTACGATCTGCTCGACGAGGCGGTTGACGGCCCGGGCTGGGTCGGCCACGACGTTGTGGTCCTCGATCGCCTCGGTGAACTCCGCGAGCACGCTGTCGAATGCCTGCCGCAGCCGGCGCTGGATCGGCCCGGCGGCGCGGTCGAGTTCCTCGCTGAGCATCCGCGAACGGCGGGGCGCCTCGGCGCGGGCCTTGGCGGCCCTGGCCTGAGCCTCTCGCAGCTCAGCGTCGAGCCTGGTGAGCTGTTCCCGCCCCGAAAGCCCGACCATTTCGTTGCGCAGCGGCGCCGCGGTGTCGGTCGCGGTGGCCTGCAGCAGGTCGAGGGCGCGGCCGAGCCGGGCGAGCGCGACCGTGGTGGCAAGCCGGGTCCACAGCTGCCGTTCCAGCTCAGGAAAGCCGGACGCGGCGAGCAACTCTGGATTGCCCTGCTTCACCCCGTTCCATTTCCGCACCGCGGACACCGCGACGAGATCGACCTCGTCCGGCGCCATTCCCGTGACCTCCGCGATCCTGCCGCGAACCTGGGTCACGACCGCGTCCTCATCGCCCGTCTTGTCGATCATCGAGACCACGGTGAGCACGATGGGGCACTGCTCATAGGCGCGCGAGAGGAAAGAGAGCTCCACCGTGCCCAGCGGCTCGATCGCGGACGCGACAAAGAGCAGGGCGTCGGCCTCGGGCAGGTAGCCGTTGGTCGCCGCCGTGTGCGCGGGGTTCATGCTGCCGACACCGGGCGTGTCCACCAGGGTGAGCCCGGAGCGAAGCTGCGGAATCGGAGCCAGCATGTCGATCCGGCCGACGGCGGGATCGCCCTCCTGATGCCCCGCGACCGTGGCGTAGCGGGGTACCTCCGTCAGCGGGATCGTCAGCGGCGCGCTGGCGGTCGCGTTCCCCTGCTCGGCGAGGAAGTACACCACCGCGTGGGGTTCCTCGGCCCAAGACAGCGTGCACACGGTGGCGGTGGCGATGTCCGCGTCCACCGGGAATAGCGGCTGCCCGATCAGCGCGTTGAGCAGCGATGACTTGCCCCGCTTGAACTCCCCGACGGTGAGCACCAGGTACCGGCTGGCCGCCAGCGCCGCGCGGCCACGGCGCAGAAGTTCCTTCCCGCCGTCTGGCAACTCGCCGCTCAGCTCGGCCGTCAACCAGGGAAAGAGGCCGAGCACCTCATCTCTTAGCTGGTCTACCTCGTCTTGCATCGCCGCTCCCTTTCGATGTCCGCCTCGTGCTGGCGGCGTACGCCACCACCTGCTGTGGCCGAATCAGCTGGCCGTCTGCCATGTAGCCGGGCCGCACGGTCGCGGCTATCCACCCCGCGGAGCCGTCCGCGCCGGCCGGCCGCACGCCCACCACCTCGTGCCGGGCCGGCTCCACTGGCCCTTCGTCGCGCACCGGCTGCACGCCGCACTCGGCCAGGACCTGGTCCACGCGCCACTGGGCCAGCCGGAGCGCGGTGCCGGCCGCGCTCTCGCCGGCCGCGCTCTCGCCGGCCGCGGTATCGCCGCCCGCGCGTTCGGCCAGCCCCGCCAGGTCGTCGGCGAGCCCGATCAGCGACCGCACCACGCCCTCAGGGGTGCCGGGGGCCGCGTCGGCGTGGACGGGGGCGTCGATCGGCTCCGCCGGCTCCCGCCGGGGCAGCCAGGTCACTCGCACGAGGCCGAAAAGGTCCACGCTCACGCCCCCTCATCTAGCGGTTCGTCCCCCGCGAGCAGCCGGTGCGCGGTCTGGACGCGCTGCGAGAGCAGGCCATAACTGGTCGCGATCTGCCGCGCCGCGGCCGCGGTCGCGCCGTCAAGGCCGAGCACCTCTGCCCGGTTCGCCCACGCGCCGGCCCTGTCGTCGGCCAGCTTGATCAGCGCTGTCAGCGGCGTGCCGTCCGGCTCGCCGAGCCGCGCGGTCACCGAGCGCCCGTACTCTCCGGTCACCCGCAGGATCTCCGCGATGTCCGTCTCGGACAGGTCAAGGCGATCTGTGTAGTAGTCCTCGAGTACGGCGATCTCGGGAAGCTCGGAGTCGCTGAGCCTGATCTGCTCAAGGATGCCGGCGACGGTGCCCACCACCGGCGCGAGCGCCGACCGGGACCGGACCGCTTCCATCCGCGCCGCTGTGATCCGGTTCGAGATGTCGCGCAGCGCCTGGTCCAGCTTGAGCGCCGCGGCCCGGTTGCCGAAGTGCTCCACGAGGGTCCTGCGGACGTCGCTGACCCCGCTGTCCACGTCGAGTCGCTCACGCAACTCCGCCACGGATACCTCGTCCCTGCGGTACAGCGCGGCCCTGAGTGTTCCCCACGCGCCGAGCGAGGCGATGAGCGTGGCACGGGCGGCCCTGGGCAGCCCGACGGCGTCGACCCGTTCGGCCTTGGCGAACCAGTTCGCGTCGCTGAGCGTGGCGGCGAGCCGTCCCGGTTCCACGCGGCCGAGTTCGTCCAGCCAGCTCAGCCGCTCGTCGTCAAGCGCCAGCGCTCCGGCGCTGACCAGCGCGGCCACGGGCAGGATGCGGAAGAACATCCGGCGCACCTCCGGGTCGGCCATGCGGCGGGCGGCGATCGCGCGTGCCTGCGCGAGCGGGTCGTGGGCGAGCGGATCGGCGCCGGGAGAATCGGCCGGGGGCCAGTACCACTGGTCGCAGCGGCTTAGCACGCCGACGACCTTCAGCGCGGACAGCGACGGGCCGAGCGGGCCGAGGAACCGCACCACTACCGAGGCGTCGCGCTGGTTGAGCCCGCGGTCGAACAGGTAGAGGACCGCGTCCGCGCCGTCGATAGCCTGCACGGTGTCGTCGTGCATGCCGGACGCGGTCCGCCCGACCTGGCCGAGGGCCTTTTCAAGCCGCGCCTGCTCGTCTGCGTCGAGGAAGCCCTCGACGCCGAGCGTGAGCAGCGTGTTCTGCGAGTCCGCGTGGTAGATGCTGCCGAGGCCGGGCGTGTCGAGCAGCCGGAAGCGCTCGAGCAGCGAATTCGGTATCCCGTACTCGACCTTGCGGATTCGGCGTAGCAGCGCCGCCTGCCCGGGATCGTTCACCGTGTATGTCCGGAAATCTTCCGGGGCTACGCGCAGCGGTGCCGCGCGGTCGTTGAAATGCACGGTTACCCGCGCCTCGGCAGCGGCATAGAACTCGCTAACCGTAAATGTAGCTTCGAGCTGCGCGGTCGGCGCCACGTCCTGGCGGAGCATGGCATTAACAAGCGTTGACTTTCCGCGCTTTATCTGCGCTACTACTGCAACCCGCATAGGTTCGCGCAGCCGTCCCGCTGCAGCGCGCACGGCCTCGCGCAATCCAGCGGGGGAATCAATGGCGCCGACTAGTCTCCGCTCACAGTCGGCAAGCCGCGACTTAGCAGCTTCCGCTCCCAACTGCTCCCCTTTTCACCGCCCTCACACGGTTACGCCCCACCCGCAGGAGAAATGCCCCGATTTGGCAAGTACTGTAGCACGCGCGGGAATAGAGAAGAAGTATTAGTAAGAAACATAAGTTCCGGTAGCCGCCGTCGGCCGGCAAGTTCGAATTGTGGGGAATGATGTTTATGGAGTTTGTTCAGGCGTGTCGGTAGCGTCTGCGCGCGACCGGGGCGGGATCGCCGGTGCCGTCGCCGTCATCGTGCCGCGCACCAGCACGCGCTGGTGACCGCCGGTCCAGACGCCACGGTCCGTTCGGGATAAAATCTTTGAATTTGCCGGAACGAGCGGTGGTCCCTGTCCCAGTCGATGTCACCGCGCGGCCGAGGGCAGCCGGACCGCGGGATTGCCGGGACGGAGCACATCCCCTGTGGGGCGAACCACTATCCGTGAATGGAGAGTTCGGCGGCAATAAATGCGCTTGGAGAGCCAGGGTCGTCCGCCGCGACATTCAGGGTTGACAGGTTCCGCGATTAGCGGGCTGTGCATGCGCGGGCGCATCCGGTATGAGCCGGAGCATAGCCGCCGCAATGCGCGCGCCGGCTGGTCTCTGCCAACAGGAAAGCCCGGCTGGTCTCTGCCAACAGGAAAGACACGCGTCGCGCCGGGCGCCCTGGGCGGCGGGTCACTCCGCCGCCCAGGACACGCCGGTCATCAGGTGGCGGGGAAGCTGAAGTAGTGCAGGCTCACGTACGGCGGATTACCGCCCGCCCCGGAGACGAACTCCAGGAACACGTTGTGAGTACCGGTGACCTTGGAGATGTTGGCGGGGATCGTCTTCCATGTCGACCAGCCGCCCGTATTGCCCACGGCGAAGCTGCCGACCGGCGCGTTGGACGGGTTGTCGATGACCACCTCGACCAGGCCGCTCACACCGCCGGCGGCTCCGGAGGCGACCCGGGCGTCAAACTGCGTCGACCCGGTGGTGCCGAAGTTGACGTTGGCGTACTCCAGCCGGTCGCCGTTGACCAGCTGCGCGGCCTGGTTGCCGTCCACGCCGCTCGGGTTGCTGTCCCCGGTGGCCGCGGTGACGCTGATGGTCCCCGTGCTGGCGGAGAAGCAGTCGGCGGAGATGTTCGACGTCGCGGTGGTGGTGCACTGCTTGCCACCCCCGCCGCCGCTAGTGCTGATCGTCCAGCTGAACGCGGCGGTTCCTGATGCCCCTGTGCCGTCGGTGGCCTTGACGGTGACATTCGAGGTGGCGGCCGTGGTCGGCGTGCCGGAGATCAGGCCGGTCGAGGAGTTGATGGAAAGGCCGGCGGGCAGCCCGGTCGCGCTGTAGGTGAGTGTCTGGCCCGACGCCGAGTCACTCGCGTGCACCTGCAGGCTGACCGCGGTGCCGACGGTACCGCTCTGGTTGCCGGGGTTGGTCACCGTGACGGTGTGGCCGCCGCCTCCGCCGCCGGTCGTGGTGTAGACCGCGACGTAGCCGACGCTCATCGATCCGCCCGAGCTTGTCGCGCTTGACGGCGAGGTGCAGCCGCAGATGGCGTTGGGGAACCCGCCGCCGATGGCCTCATCGAGGATGATGAAGAAGCCGTGGTCGACAGCCGCCTGCCAGGCGGACGTGCCAACCGTGCTTTCGTTCAGGGTGAAGTAAGTGCTTCCGTTGAGCTGCCAGGTGATGGATTCGGCGCTCGTGTTCGTGCGGTTGATGATGACCGAGTAGGTGTTGTAGCCGGTCTGGCAGCCCGAACAGGCGCGCAGGCCGCTGCCTTGCCCGGTCGTCTCGTTGCAGGGGCCGCCCGGGTCGGTGCCGCAGTGCAGCGTGCCCGCGACCTCGGACAGCGCGTTGACGTCTTCCATGATGTCGACCTCGCCGGTGGACGGCCAGTTCGAGCAGTTCATCGTCCCGGAAGTCCCCGCGCCGCTGGCCCGGAACCCGGCCCCGAGCATCCAGAACGCCGGCCAGTACCCCAGGCCGGTCGACGGGTTCGGCTGCCTGATGGACGCGCTGACCTCCATCTCGCCGCCGGCGGGCGCGGCGAAGTTGCTGGCCACCGTCTCGATCCGGCCCGACGTCCACGAACTGCCTGAGTGAACTGCGGTGACGTTCAGGTGGCCGCTCCCGTCCTGCGACACGTTGGCCGTCGAGTTGGTGTTGCTCTCGACCTCGCCGGTGCCCCAGTTCGCCGCGCAGCCGTTCCCCGAATACTGGGTGCCAGTGTCGTAGGTCCAGCTGGAATCCACCCCGGAGCCGGCCGCCCCGGAGAAGCTGTCGCTGAACGCCGTCGTCCATCCGGACGGCGGCGGCGGCACCGTGGTGGCGGACGCCGATGGCGCCGCCCCGACGACCGCCGCCAGCACGGCCGCGGGCCCGAGGGCGATCGTCGCGGCCATCGCGACCACGCGGCGCCGCGGGCTCTTCCAAAGATCTCTCATCGTTGACGGATCTCCTTCCGGGGCGCGGCCGGTTAGCCCGCCCTGATCGGTTGCGCCTGCGGCCGGCAGCCGCAGCTAGCACGGATGACGACTTGTGTGGGCAGCACCTCGGTCGCGGGGGCGAGCGACGGGCTGTCGATCCTTTCGAGCAGGCGTTTGGTGGCACGGCTGCCGAGGTCGTGTATCGGCTGGCCGACCGTCGTCAGCGGCGGGTCGATGACCTGGCTGGCGTACACGTCGTCGAATCCGGTCACAGCCACGTCCGCGGGGACGCGGACACCCGCCCGGTGCAGTTCGCGCAGCACCCCGATGGCCATCTGGTCGTTCGCGCACACAACGGCCTGCGGCAACGACTTGCGGCTGAGCAGGATCCGGGCGGCCGCGACGCCGCTGTCCTCGGAGAAGTCTCCCTGGATGACCTGGCTGATGCCGCTGTCGGCGCTGGCGGCGACGGCTTGCTCGAAGGCCAGCCGCCGTTCCGCGGCGTCCGGCGCGTCTCGCGGGCCGGCGACGAAGCAGAGCCTGCGGTACCGGTGCTGCTGCGTCAGGTGCCGGGCCAGCGCCGTCATGCCGCCGATGTTGTCGCCGAGGAACACGTCCACGGCGGTCTGGTCACGGTGGCCGGCGATGACGACTACGGGCAGCTGGCGGGCGAGGGCGCGCAGTTCCCCCTGGTCGAGGATCTCCTCGGCGAGCAGCAGGCCGTCGACCTGGCCGGCGAGCGAGCGTACCCGCTTGCCGAACTGCTCGCCGCGACTGCCGAAGGTCAGCAGCAGCGACCACTCGGTGCCGCGCAGGACCGCTTCGGCCGCGTGCACGATGTGGTCGACGAACAGCAGGCTGCTGCGCTCGATGTCGATCTCGTCGGCGCCGCGGTCCAGGCCGACTAGCCCGATGATGTCCTTCCGCCGCCGGGTAAGGCCGCGTGCCGACGCGTCGGGAACGAAGCCGAGCGTCTCGATGACGGCGAGCACGCGCACTCGCGTGGCGGGATGCACCAGGTCCGACCCGCGCAGCACCCTGGACACGGTGGCGGTCGACACGCCTGCTACCCGGGCGACGTCGTAGATCGTGGTCATCCGGATCCGCTCAACATGATTAGGTTCCGCCTTATGATGTCACCGGTTACATAACCTGTTATCTAGGGACATTAGAAATCCATGTAAGCGCTGTCAACAGTTGGTTGCGTTCTCCGCGCTCGGCGGGCCGACGACCCTGAAACTTACGGGCGGGTCAGCGGAAGCTGGCGGCCGGCAGGGCTAGCGCCAGGGCATGGTCCCCGTCGATGAACATCAGGCCGCGCTGCCGGAAGTCCTCGAAGATCTCCTAAATGGCCGCCGCGGGCATGCGCAGATCGAGTTTGCGCCGGATGGCTTCCGCGGTCGTGGGCTTGTCGCAGCAGCCGAGGTAAAAGTCCGCGAGCGTGTCCTCGAACGTGTACGTGCCGTCTTTGCCCTGTCCTCTTCGATCGCTGATCTGGACGAAACGGGGCGCGGACCGGTACGTCAGGGCAGGCGGTTCGGCGGCTTGCCAGGCGCTGGACCAGGCTGCAACAGCTTGCCGGATTCCCGCGTACGCGCTGTCCGGCAAGCCGCCGTCAAGCCGGTATTCGAAGAAGTACGCCACCTGGTCGAGATTTACCGTGCCGGGGTACACGTACCGGTAGCTTTGCTCGGGCCGGCGGTCCCGCACTTGGGCGCCCTCCTGGCCGTTAAATAGCGGGCTGAACCGCTCGAGCCAGATCCTGTCCGCCGCCGCCGGCGGCCGCAGGTGCACCAGATGCGGTATTGCCTGCGCCTGCTGCGCGTAGTCGTGCTCCGTCTCACCGGGAAAGCCCCATAGCAGGTTCCACGAGACGCTGATCCCGTAATGCTGGGACCAGCGCAGCAGGTTCACGTTCTGCGCGGCGCTCACGCCCTTGCGCATGAGGCGCAAGACGTTCGAGCTGAGCGACTCAAGGCCCGGCTGGATGGCGGTGATGCCCGCCTGAGCCATGAGCTTCAGCTGCTCGCGCGTCAGATTCGCCTTCACCTCATAAAAGAGCTCGTAACCCCACTCGCCGTCCGCGAGCGCGGGGATGAGGCTCTTCATGTACGCCATGTCGAGTATGTTGTCCACCGCTTCGAAACGGAAGCTCCTGTAGCGTCGCGCCTGCTCGGCGAGCTCGTCCAGAACACGCTGCGGCGATTTTGACCGGAACCGCATCGTGCTCGCGTTCAGGCCGCAGAACGTGCAGTGATGCTTTTCTCCCCACCAGCACCCGCGGGCCGTCTCGATCGGCAGCCAGGCATTCCTGGTGCCGGTGCGCGCGAGGATGCCCAGCTCCTCCGCGCTCTGGAAGTACTCGCCGTAGTCCGGCAGCGGAAGATCATCCAGCCGCGCGAACGGCGCCGGTCGCGGCGTCACCCGGACTTCCCCGTCCGCGCGGTAGGCGATGCCGGGAACGCCGCTCAGGTCGGCGCCGGCGGCGAGGGCCGCGAGCAAGCGCGGAAAAGTCTCGTCGCCCTCGCCGATCACGGCCACGTCGATGCACTCGACCGTGCGCACCAGTTCAGGACCCATGCCTTCGTCGAAGTTCGCGCCGCCGAAGACCATGAAGACTTCCGGGTACCGCTCTTTCAGGCGGCGGGCGAGCGCGAACGAGGCGGTGTTCTGCTGGAATGTGGAGCTGAAGCCCACGATCGCCGCCTCGTCCCACGGATATGAATCGACGAGTTCATCCAGATACCCAGGCACGTCAACATCGCGTATTCGCGCCAGCTTTTCCCGCGGCTCGACCGATTTTTCGGGGGGTACGGGGGGTTGTCCCCCCGAAGCCGGCAGGGCAAGGTAAGAGAATTCGTCGGCCAGCTCATCCAGCATTCGCGCGCCCGGGTCTGGCGCAGCGCCCTGGAACGCTTCTAGCGAGAATAGCCATTCACCCAGCATGCGTCCCCTGTGCTGGGCGAGAAGCTGATAGTCGTCCACGCCGATCCGCGCCGCGAAGCTCAGGTTGGCGTGCAGTGTGCGCGCGGCGAAACCGTTAGCGACTGCCAGGGATTTCAGCAGCCCAAGCTGAATTGACGGGAGATTGATGTCCATGAACGGCATGGACACGAGAATCACCTGCCGCGCGCGGCCCTTGCCCGGCATGTGCTCGCTTCCAGATCACGAAGCCCCGGGCTCGTTCGGCGGCGGCGGCATGACGGGGGATCCTGCTGGCCCTATCCTCGGCGCCATTGGTGAAATCGGAGTGGGGCCGATCCTGGCGAAGATGGCGAATTCAGTGGCATCGCCCGGGATAAAGGCGCTGACGAGCTGTTCTTGCAGGTCGCCCGGCGTTTGTCCACCCTCCGGGTATTCGATAACCTGACTGCTGGCCGCCGAGAAAATTGCCAGCAAGAGTTCCTGGTCTTCCATTGACAGCTCAAGCGCGGCCAGCCTGGCCGCTAGTCCTTCGACCTCGTTCCTGCTGAACTTTATTCCCTCCATGATAAGGGCCTCCCCCGTGCATGTGTTTTGGCGTCCCAGCGCGACGCCAATCGCAGTGTACAGCCTTGCCGCCTCGCGTGAGCAACCACCCAGCGATCTGCTCCTATTTAGCGGGAATTGCACGAATTCCCGCGAGCTTCTCCTGCACTTGGGCGGCTTGCGGGTGGCCGAGTTCATCCAGGATGGTATAGGCGTTTTGCCAGGCTGCTTGGGCCGATGCGTGGTCGCCATCGGCGAGGTGGATATCGCCGATGCAAGTCAGGGTATCGGCCTCGTCATAGCGATCGCCGAATTCACGATATAGGCGCAGCGCCTGATGATAGAAGCCGACGGCCTTTTGGAGGTCGCCGATGCGCTGGTATGCGCTCGCGATGCTGTCCAGCGTATCGGCCTGTCCGAATTGGTCGCCGATCTCTCGTTGCATCCGCAGCGCCTGCTGGCAGCAGGCAAGACCTTTCTCGGGGTCTCCCAGATAGATGCGGAACCATCCGGCGGCGTTCATCGCCCTGGCCTGCCCCGCCTGGTGCCCGGCCGCCCGGAACAGTTCGACAGCCTGCTCAGCGTGCGGGAGCGCCTCCTGGTAGTTGCCCTGCCGGTCAAGAACCCACGCGAGGCTCCGCAGGATGTGTGCCTGGCCTAGGTGATCTCCGAGTTCTTTGTACAGAGCCAGCGCCCGCTGCAAGTGTGTGCGCGCGTCGTCGTAACGGCCCAGCCGGATATAGGCATAGGCCAGGCAGCCGCGGCTTTTCGCCTGCGCGTACGGGTCACCGAGGCGGTCGGCGGCCTCCAGGGCGATCCGGTGCGCGGTCGCGGCCTCGTGCCAGTGACCGCGGCGGTCGAAAAATGCCTGCAGCGACCACGCGAGCTGCCAGGCGTGAACGTCGTACTCCTTGCTGACCGCCTGGCGCAGGACGCAGAGCAGCACCGGGTATTCGGTGCCGAACCATGCCATCGCCCGCTGGTGATCACCCGGGTCGTCGGGTGTCACCAGCGGGACCGGCGGCGCGAGGATGATGGCGTCGTCCCTTTTCGGCCGGAGCAGTTCGTCGGCGCGGTACGCGGTGCGAAGGTAGTAGTCGATGACGCGGTCGATCGCCGCCCGCCGCTCTGCTGCCGGGTCATCGGTTTCGGTCAGTTCGGCCGCGTAAGCGCGCAGCAGATCATGGCAGGTGTACCTGCCCCGTCCCCGGTCATCGAGCAGATGCGCCGTGGTCAGCTCGGCGAGAAGCGCGCGGACCGGGCCGTGCGGTTGCCCGGCCAGGCTGGCGGCCGCCGAGATGCCGATGTCCGACGCGGCGTGCAGGCCGAGCAACCGGAACAGCCGGGCCGCCGGGCCGCTGAGTGCCTGGTATGACCAGGAGAAGACGGCCCGCAGGTCGGTGCGAGGATCTCCGCCCTCAAGGGCGCGCAGCCTGCCGCGTGTCTCGCCCAGCTCATCGGCTAGCTCCGCGAGGGTCAGCCTGGGATTGGCGGCGACGCGCGCGCTCACGATGGAGAGCGCGAGCGGCAGCCCCGCGCAGGCGGCGATGATCTCATCGACCGCGGCCGGCTCGGCGTCGACCCGGGCCACGCCAAGACGGCCGACCAGAAGGTGCCGTGCCTGCGCGGCGGAGAGCAGGTCGGGCGCGAGCGGTCTGGCGCCGTCGGTCGCGATCAAGCTGAGCAGCTGGTTGCGGCTGGTCACTATGACCAGGCACGAGGGTGTTCCGGGAAGGAGCGGACGCACCTGGTCGGCGTCGCGGGCGTTATCCAGGACGATCAGCACGCGGCGGCCCGCGAGCATCGTGCGGTAGAGCGCGGCCCGCGCCTGAAGGTCCACGGGAAACCGCCCGGGCGGCACCGCGAACGCGTCGAGGAACGTGGCGAGTGCCTCTGTTGGCTCCATGGCCGGACCGCTTGGGTCGAAGCCCCGCATGTTGACGTACAACTGGCCATCGGGGAACCCGTCGCGGATCTGATGCGCCCAGTGCAAGGCCAGGGCCGTCTTGCCGACTCCGGCCGTCCCCGTGATGGCCACGATCGATACGGGCCCGCTCGCGTCCGCCTCATGCCCGGACAGGAGCCCGTTCAGCCAGCCGACTTCGGCCTCGCGATTCGAGAAGCCCGCCATGGCGTGCGGCAGCTGAGCCGGCACAGCGATCCCGCGGCTGACAGGTGCGCCACGCTGCGCGGGCACATCGGGCTGACCTGGCGGGACGAGCTCCGGATCGGCGTTGAGGATCTGCTCGTGCAGTCGCTGCAGCGGGGCCGCGGGATCTACCCCGAGCTCTTCGCGCAGGATGTAGCGCGCCTCGCCGAAGGCCGCCAGCGCGTCCGCGCGGCGGCCCGATCTGTAGAGCGCCAGCATGAGGAGGCCATGCAGCTTCTCGCGCAGCGGATACTCGGCGACAAGCTGCCGCAGTTCGGTGATCACGTCTGGCCTGTGCCCGATGGCCAGGTCAAGTTCCACGCATTCCTCGACGATGCCGATGCGCCATTCGTGCAGCCTGTCGCGCTCGGCGTCCACGAACGGGCTCGTCAGCCCGGCGCAGGGCGGTCCGCGCCAGAGCGCGAGCGCGGACCGGAGGATGTCGACCGCCGCGGGCAGTTCGCCCGCGGCTCGCGCCTCCCGCGCCCGGATCAGTTCCTTGCCGAACGCCGCCAGGTCAAGGCCCCCGTCCGGCACGCTCAGCAGGTAGCCGCCGTCGGTCCAGATGAGCTGGCCAGAGACGGGGCCAGCATCGCGCCCGAGCCCGAGCACGCGGCGCAGCCCGGAGACGTGCCGGTGCACGAGGTTCCCCGCGTACCTCGGCTCCTCGTCGCCCCACACCGCGTCGATGAGCTGCTGGCGGCCGATCGGGCGGTTCTGCTGCAGGAGAAGGACCGCGAGGACCACCCGCTGCTGTACCGGACCCAGGTTCAGGCTGCTGTCGCCGCGCCATCCCCGCAGGGGACCGAGCAGCTCGAAACGCAACGCTGAACCACTGGGCTCGCTCATCCCGCCTCCCCCGACGCGCTGAAGAACGAGCAATCAGCTTAACTCAGCCGCCAGGCCATCGTCGCTGGCGTCCGGCAAGCCGATACCGGACGCCGCTGGCGGGGCACGCATATCACTGCCCGACTTCCTCGGGATGGGTGAGGAGAAGGAAGGCCCTCGCGGTGCTCATCTTCTCCGTGCGCGGCCAGTCCATTACCGCGAGCGCGGCGGAGGATGGCGCGTGGAGTACACCGTTGATGCGGATCTCGCAGTTGGTGAAGTCGCCGCCTTGGCCGACGAACAGCCGCACTCCGTTAAAGAATGGCCGGTCCAGTCCTGGGGCGATCACGGTCGCGAGCTCCGCCCACGGCGACTTCTCGGCGATCCACTGCCCCTTGGCGCTGGCGTCCTCGCCGAATCCCCAGGTGGAGACCCCGCCGATGATGGCATGCCAGCCCGGGAATCCCTCGGGTGTCCCAGGCTGTAGCCACGTGGCGTACTTGCCCTGCCGCGTAAGCATCTCCAGGGCCACGCTCGCGGTCGTGTCCGCCCATGACGCGATGGCCTGCCGGGTGGCTTCCTCGGGGTCGGAAGCGAGGCCCGCCGCGCAGTCCAGCAGGGACGTCTCCTCCCGGTCGACATTGAGGAGGAACTCAAGGTCAACGTGACGGAAACTGTCATCATGCCGCTGCCCGACCCGGACCCCCGCGGACCCGGGGCCTTTGAGCAGCGGCCCGTCCAGAATCCGCCACTCCTTGCCCGTCAGGTCCGAGAGGCGAGCCCTGGCGAGTTCCAGCACCCGATCATCCGCCAGCGGTGCAGGCATCCCAGTCTCCATGCCGCCCGACAATAGCGGACGCCTTCGACCGGCCATCTATCCGTGCGGTTCAGCGAAAAGAGCCGGTTCATACAGCTTGCGCAGTAACTAGCCAGGCCGCTGCGGGCATGGTCACGCCATCAGGCGACGCGTACGCCGTCAGGCGGTCCCGGAGCAGTCTGGTCAACTCGGCGGCTCGTGCTGGGCTGAGCCCGGCCAGGATCTCGGTTACGTCCGCGGAGGAGCGATCGTATTCGAGCACGTCGTCTACGTCGCGGCCGATGAGCATCGGCTCGTCCGCCTTCGCGAACTCGATGCCGCCGAACCCCGCAGCGGCCAGCAAGGCGGCCGCCTGCCCGGCGTCGGCGAGGGAGAAAGCGGCGCCGGGCCCAGGCGTCTCGCACAGGCCGAGCAGCGCCGCCTCCTCGGCGAACCCGGTGGTAAAGACAGGGTTCTCAGCGCGGGTACGCCAGCACACGAACGCCAGCCTGCCGCCGCGCCGCAGCGCCCTACGCATGTTGCCGAACGCCGCCGTCGGGTCATCGAAGAACATGACGCCGAAGCTGCTCAGCACCACGTCGAAACTCCCGGCCTGGAACGGGTACACCTGCACGTCGGCTACCTCGAACCTGGCATTAGCGACGCCAGCACTAGCGGCGAGCCGGCGCGCCTCGGCCACCTGGATCCGGGAAAAGTCCGCGCCCACGGCGTGCCCGCCGCCGGCGGCGCGTGCCGCGGCAATGGTCATATCACCGCAGCCGCACCCGACATCGAGAACCTTTTCCCCGTCCTGGATCCGCGCGGCGGACAGCAACCGCGCCTTCAGCCGGCCCAGCATCCGCTCATGCCGCTCACGGTGGTCGATGAACTCCTGCCCGCTGGCTCCGTTCCAGTCCTCGGCCTGCTCCGCGTTGACCGTCACGCAGGCCACGCTACATCGCCCGCAAAGCGCCGTTCGGTACGTTCATGGGCGGGGTTGCCCATCCCATCCATTAGCCCGCGCGTTGGGTTGGGGGTGCGTGGCTGCGGAGGATTTGGCCCCAGGGTGCGCGGGCTTGGGTGCTGCCGTCGGCGTGGACGATGACCTGCCAGCCTGTGCGGTGGATGGCGACGTGGTGGTGGTACCAGCAGAACAGTTTGAGGTTGGTAAGGCTGGTGTGGCCGCCGCGTGAGCGGGGCACCAGATGGTGCGGTTCGCAGGCGGCGGGCGGCTTGTCGCAGCCGCCGGGCCACTGGCAGTGCCGGTCGCGGTTGATGATCGCCCGCCGGATCGGCTCGGGGATGTCGTCGGAGCAGCCGATGTCGAGGGGGATGCTGGCGCCGTTGAACGGCG
>Ga0126381_100001919_pt1 | contig 22368 bp, 10 predicted proteins | sample PanSoiMetPlot_28_FD_96465 | JGI IMG/M metagenome (GOLD analysis project Ga0126381, IMG submission 96465) | Tropical forest soil microbial communities from Panama - MetaG Plot_28 | ecosystem: Environmental > Terrestrial > Soil > Tropical forest > Bulk soil | place: Panama | collected 2016-02-17 | reverse complement strand
GGGAGTCACGCACCGAGCCCGAAATCACGCGCTGGCCAGTGTCTTGAGCCAAGACGGCAGGAAGAGCGATAGCCAAAACGAGAAAAACGTTCAGTCCGAAAGGAACGGTGAATCTCATGAGCCGTGTAGGACGGGCAAAACAATTCTATATCTCTCCTAGCCATGTCTACCCACTCAACCATCCGCCGCACTCAATAGATGAGCTTCAAGGAAAACTGAATCTGGCGCGATGTGCCCGCAGTTTTACTGATGAGACCGAACCCGCTTCCGCGCACGACATTGTTCGGCAGGCCAAAATTAACGATGTTGAACAGGTTAAAGAACTCGGCGCGCAACTCGATGGTCCCCAGTTCACCATTGCCACGGTGTCCGAAAGGCGTGTCTTTGATCAAGGCGAAGTCGAAATCGTGGAATGCGGGACCACGAAAGGTGTCGCGGCCGAGGGTTCCGAAGCGGCCTTGGTTCGGGCCGGTGCCTCCGGGCACATGGATTGGAATATCGAAAAACGATGCGTTATTCGAGCCCAGGCCGAAATAGTCCTGGCGCACGGAGCGATGGGTGGAGAAGTGTGGTATTGAAACCAGGTCGGGCCTGTCCGCTCCAGCAATGCCCGCACCGGTCTGCTGAATCCCTGAAAAAACTGTGAAGGGCGATCCCGTCATGAGCGTGGTGACGTTTAGCAACTGCCACCCCGAAGTGAGCGTTTTGCTGACCGGACGCAGGAATTCGACACGGTCGAGCGGCAACAGTTGAATCACGCTCGCGGTTGCAACATGGGTGACGTCAAACGTGGATGGGCCCTTCTCCACGCTGGGATGCCAAGGATCTTGCGGCAGGGCCTGGAGGATCACACCGGTTGCATTGAGCAGTCCGCCCAGGACGGAACTGGTATCGTCAATCGACTTGGAGTAGGTGTAGCTCGCCTGAATGCCCAGCCCGGCGCGAGGCGAATTCTTGGTCACGCTCGTCTGCAAAGAATGGTAAGTGGAATGCGAACCGCTGGTCATCAGCGCCTCACTCCCGTAACCGCCGGTGTACTGACCCGCAGGGTTGAACTCGGTGTAAGGCGCGAAGGCCGGGCTCGCGCCTCCATAACTATTCGGCGAAAACACGCCGGCAAGGTGAATCCCCGAGGTGGCGACGTACGCCGCGTTGAATTTCACGTCGTGAAAATCGTGATCTATGCCGAGGCTGTAACTCGCCACGTAGCCATTGCGAAAGTTGCTCGAGATTCCGCTGGCTTGCACCAGTTGGACCTGGTTGCCCGACGTGAGCGCGCTGACATCTGCCTGCAACCGGTTCACATCCAGAATGGTACTGGGAAGCACGCTTTGGGTCGTTCCCTGGGGAAATAGCGGCTGGCCGTTTGTCGCGTATGCAGTCGGAACATGCAAGGGAACGAAGGTGTTGCTGAATGGAACGGGCACTCCCGGAACCGCACTCGTGAACGCTTGGAACACAAAAGGCACGCCGCCGGTAAGGAAATTGTCCTGCCAAAGGTTGGGGAGCAAGGTCGTGATCGCGCCTCCCGCATGCAGAACAGTATTCGCACCCAGGGCGTAGTCGAAGGCGAGGCGAGGACCGAACCCTGACCAATCCTGGCGGTACGGCGGTTGAGGATCTACCACGAAAAGCTGCGTCGCCGAGTGGTCCAGATACGACAGCGGATTTCCCTGCGGACCGACAAACCGTGGCGTCGAGGTTCGCTTGGTGGCTTCGTGAATGCGGCTGTTGACCTCGTACCGCAGTCCGGAGGTTACCGTCAAGCGCGAAGTCGCCTTCCAGGTGTCCATGAAGTAGAAATTGTAGGCTTCGCGCCGCACGCCGGCTTCGTTAAAGCGGTTACCGACGGGCGTCTCGGAGGCAGCCCCCGTGATGGAGTAGGAGTAAGGTGTCGCCGTCAACAGACCCGTCAAAGAATCGGGGAGCGGATCGCCTGCGTGAATATCATGCGAGCCGCTCGCGGACGGGATGTAGACCGGCGAATATGCCGCCCCTCCCCCGAAGGAGTAATTGCCGTTGGTGTTTACCCCGAAGATGGTCGAGTCGCGATTGACGCGAATTTCCGTGCCCCATTTGAAGCTGTGGGAGCCGCGGATTGCCGTCATGTCGTGCCTGAGCTGATAGAGGTTGCCATAGGATCCGAAGATCTGTCCGGCGGGAGCATTGAAGGCCTCGAACAGGCCATCGCCAAAATTGATTCCGGGCTGAGAGTGATCGATGGTGGGGAAAAATGGTGTGCTGCGAATATAGCCGAGGGATGTATCGGAGGTGAAGTGGGGGCTGATCGCACGGGAGTACTTAACCGCGGCGTTGCGTTGATGGTCGAAGAACTGTACCGCAAACTGCGGGTCGATGGCGGTCTGATCGGGATTGGTCGTGGGGCCTGTGATTTGATTGAGGCTGAATCGCGTGAGCAGCATGGCTTTATCTGACAGGCGATGATCCACGCGCACGGAAAACTGATCGCTAACCGTCGACACCTTAGAGGATGCGGCATAGGTTCGAGCTCCAAACGCGCCGTTCGGCGTATTCGGCAGCGGATATCGAGAGAGTACTGGAACCATTGCCGCACTCACCGGGACCGTCAGGGTGTCGCCGGGAAAAGTGGCCGTATCGATGCCCTGGCGCTCGGCCGCAGTTGGCACCGGAAAAACCTGAGTCGTGCCCAGCACCTGACGGAAACCCTGGTACTCCCCGAAGTAGAAAGTTTTGTCGCGACCGTCGTAGAGGCCGGGTAAGACAACCGGCCCTCCGTTGGTGAACCCGAATTCATTACGAACGAACGGCGGGATTCGGCGGTGCGTGATGGCCGGGGAGGGGTCGAAGTAGTTTCTCGCGTCGAAAGCGGCGTTGCGGATGAACTCGAAAACGCTTCCATGAATCTGATTCGTCCCGGACTTCGAGACAACATTCGTGTCGCTGGCAGCGCCGTGCCCGATGTCGGCGGACATGATGCCGGCGTTGGTCTGTACTTCTTGAATCGCATCGACGTTAAAGTTCGAAAACGTGGCGCCACCCATCTCAGGATCGGTGGTATCGGCTCCGTCGAGGGCGAACACCGTTGCCGAGCCGCGTTGTCCGTTCACTGCGAATTGCTGCGTGAAATTGGCCGCCCCGTTGGTGTCGGTCATCGTGCCTGCAGCCAGCAGGAGCAATTTGCTGAAGTCGCGCGAGTTCAGTGGCAAACCGGAGACTTCGGTACTCGAAAGGTGTTCCCCGCCAGAAGCTTCGGTGGCGGAGCCCGCGGTCGACGCGGTGATGAGAATTCGCCGGGTTTCACCCTCGTCTACCAATCGAAGCTGGACGGCGAGATTGAAAGAATTTCCGACGTGAAGCAAGTTTTGATCTTTATAGGCGATGCCCTTTCGGATTACGACGAGTTCGTAATCCCCGGGAAGAAGTTGTGGAAACGAAAAGGTGCCTGTGCTCGACGTTATCGCCGAGTACTGATTCGTACCGTTCCCCGAATTCAGGGTTACCTGGGCGCCCGCAACGGCACGGCCTTGTGAGCTGAGAACAACACCGTCCCAGGTGAGTGAGTAGGACAGGGGAGCCAAAAGCAGGAATGCAAACATCGCGAGAGCCCGAACCGACATAGCCGGATTATATCCAGTCAGGTTGAGGAGACAGCGGCGTCTGAAATCGTCGGCAAAATGCTAGGGGCAAAAGTGGCTATATCGACAATCGGCCAAGTGGATATTGCCGGCGACCTCTTTCAAATCCATTATTTAGGCAAATAAACCTCGGGTGACGAGTCCCGGGGCTTGTACTCACGCAAAGCGGCGCTGCAATCGGCCCCACGGAAATGTTGGTTGCTGCGCCGCGCTGCCATAACAGCGAGGTCAACCCCGCTGGGCTATCGGAGCATTACATTTACGCTAAGGAGCAAGCCTCCGATGAAGTTGGTGACGAGCGCTCTCAGCCTTACGCTGTTGATGTATTTTCCCGCGGTGCTACACTCGCAATCTGAGTCCTCCGACCGCCTGCAAGTAACACCCGCGCCAATTCGAAACACCAACTTGATCGATGCCAACGCGCCCGCCGAAGAACTCGAAAAGCGTGCCGACCAAATGCGCGCGGAGAAAGAGTTCGCCGATGCTCTCGATTTCTACCGCGCGGCTTTGGCCAAGAGTCCGGAGAACCCCGTGCTCTACAACAAGCGTGGCATCTGCGAGTTGCTCGAGCAACGCTATCGCAATGCCGGTTCGGACTTTGAGCGCGCTCTCCGCATCGACCCCCGTTACGCGCCCGCATACAACAACCTTGGAGTGACGGAGTACGCGACCGGGAAATACGGCAAGGCCATTAAGCAGTATGAAAAGGCAATCCGCTTGGAACCGTCCGGCGCGTCGTACTATAGCAATCTCGGGGCGGCATATTTCGCGAAGAAATCGTGGGAAAAGGCCACCAAAGCCTACAGCCAGGCAGTCAATCTGAATCCCGACATTTTCGACGAGAGCGCTCATTCGGGGATCAACGGACAAGTGGCGTCTCCGGCCGATCGTGCTCATTTCTCTTTTGTGCTGGCGAAGTTGTACGCGCACGGTGGCATGAACGATCGCTCCTTGGAGTATCTGCGGCGCGCTATGGAGGAGGGGTACAAGGGCGTGAATGAAGTTTATTCCGACGCGGACTTCACTTCCCTGCGCAAGGATCCGCGATTCGCTCAGCTGATGTCCGCGCGGCCGGTGTCGATTCCGGAATAGCTAGTTCGCAACCAGCGAGTGCAGCTTGCGCACGGAGGCGGGAATTTCTTCCCGAGAGGTACTGCCGAAACCCAGGATGAATCCCTGCCGCAAAGGCTTGCCGAAATAAGAAGACGAAAGCGGAACCAGCCAAAGATCCTTCTGGGCAGCCCGGCTCGCGATGTCGCGGTCATGAACCCCTTTGAGAGTCAGCGACAAGTGCATGCCCGCCTGACCTCCGGTCACGTCAACGCCAAAGCCGAATTGTTTGCGCAGACTCTCCATCAGTGCACTCCGCCGCTCGCCATACAGCAGGCGCATTCTGCGAATGTGCCGCGAGAAGTGCCCTTCACGAATAAAGTCCGCCAGCACATCCTGGCCGAAGGTTGGCGGGCTGATGTCGAGCGCCAGTCTCACCACCAGAAACCGCTCGACCAGGTCCGCCGGGATCACGATGTAGCCGAGCCGCAGGGAAGGAAAAAGGACTTTGCTGAAGGTGCCGATATAAATTACGCGGGCGTTGCGGTCGAGGCCCTGCAAGGACGCGATCGGCATGCTTTCATACCGAAATTCGCTGTCATAATCGTCTTCAATAATCCAGGATCCGGAACTTTCGGCCCAATCGAGCAGCTGCAACCGGCGGGTAGCGCTCATGGTGGCGCCCAGGGGATATTGGTGGGAGGGCGTAACCAAAGCGGCGCGGGCGTTGGGGCAGCGTTTGATTCCGGCCCCAACGTTTAGGCCCTCATAGTCGACAGGAATGGGTACGATCTGGGCCCCGTGAAATGTGAACACGCGGCGCGCCAGGCGGTATCCAGGCTCTTCCATCCAAACCGAACTGCCGGGATCGAGCAGAACCCGCGTGGTCAGGTCGAGCCCCTGCTGCGAACCGCTGACGATCATGATCTGCTCGGGCTCACAGCGGACTCCGCGCGCCGTTCTCAGATAGGTTGTGATCGCTTCGCGCAGCGCGCGCACCCCCATCGGATTTCCGTAATCCAAAGACTTGGCGCGAATACTGCGGCAATGACGTGTGATCAGGCTGTTCCAGATTTGAAAAGGAAATTGCTCGAAAGAAACCTGGCTTACGCCGAAGGGCCCCCAGCCACGCCGCCATGGCACATGCTCGACCGGGGGCAGGCTCTGCGAACGCTTGGCTAAGGGGCGAGGTCCGGAGCGAGTTCTAGTCGCGCGAGGGCCATGAGGCTCGGAGACCGCCGCCTGGTCCGGCAGCGAATGGGAAACCACGGTTCCCGCGCCCACCCGGCTCTCGAAATAACCTTCCGCCAGCAGCTGCGCATACGCGTTCAGGATCGGAATGCGGGATATTCGCAACTCCGAAGCCAGCATGCGCGTCGAAGGCACTCGCTGTCCCGCGCGCAGACTGCCCTCGACGATGGCTTTACGATAGCCGTCGTAAATCTGCTGATAGAGTGCGGTAGGCGCATTACGGTCCACCGCGACGAGAGGAAGGATTCCCGAAGGTACTTTCTTCACTTTCCGTGATCATAATGGCTATATGGAAATAGCGTCAAGCGAGGGATTCAAGCGGACTACTTTGAAAAGGACCTTTGTACCTCGGCCCCCGGGGAGCGGATTGTGAATCATGGCGGACGGGAAGCCGGGATTCATCGATCGGGAGTGGCTTTTTAGCAAGCTGGGGATTCAACTCTTGGATTTGTGAAAGGGCTGGGGTCTTGCTCGCCGGTGGGCGGCGACGCCCGCAGTTCCCCGTTTCTGGGGCGGTCCCTGACGCACGAATTCCTCGAATTGGCCTGCACTGGCCATCTCGAGCAGTCGTTCCCGTCGAGCTTTGGCAGGCATCCTCTTGTCTAGAATCTCCCGACGCAGTTTGCCCACGTGCTCGACCCAATCGCTCCATTCCGGACCAAACTGCTTCTCCAGTTCGCGACGCAGACGGGCTGCAAGCGCAGGGCTCTGCCCGTTCGTAGAGATAGCAATTTGCAGTGGTCCCCGGCGCACGACCGCCGGGTAGAAGAAATCGCAATGCGCGGGATCGTCCACGGCATTGCAAAGAACGCCACCCGCATTGCAGGCGCGGAAAACGGCTTGGTTGACGATCGAAGAGCTGGTCGCGGCAATCACGAGAAAAGCGCCGTCCACATCCCGGGGAGAGAATTTGCGGCGGCGCCAATGGATCTTCCCTGCTCTGACCAGTTCCTGGATTCGCTCAACCGCTCGCGGACTCACGACCTCAACCTGTGCGCCGTGGAAGAGCAACCCGGCGACTTTGTCCGCGGCAATTTTGCCTGCTCCCACCACCAGGCACTTGCGGCCTCGAAGCCGGACCAGCATGGGGAAGAAATTGGTGGCGTTGCTCAAAGAAAGTTCGCCTCAGGAGTCATGGTATCGCAACCGGGTTGGACGGGTGGGCCTGCACGGGCTCCGGCGGCGGACGCTGTCTGGGCGACCGATTCCCCAAACTCGCACACTTCCACAACCTGAACCGGCCGCGGCGTGGTTCGATACCGGCAACGCGCAGCGCAAAGTTGTCAGGGTTTTCGAAACTGGAGTGTACGAGAGATCACGCAGACTTGTGACAGCAGCTTCAGCACCGTCTGCGAAATCAGGCCCGCTCACTCCGATCCGTTGTGGCTCGAGGGCACAGGGATGCTAGCGGAAGTGCCCGACGCGAAACGCATGGGCAATGGACGATATCCGTTTCGTGTCCGGATGTGGTACTTCTTTCCCTTTTCGCCCACCACCTTGACGGTGATCTCGCGCCATCCCCGGTTCTGGTTTGCCCGCGGATAGTAGCTCAACGAATACAGATGCGCCAAGTCATCCCGAATGGACGCAAACGCCTGCTTCTCCTCACGCCAGTTCTTGGCGAAGTAGACCTTCCCACCGGTCGCCGCGGTCATGCGTTGAAAGACTGCAGTCGACACGGGATCGATTTGCGCCTCTCGAGTGCTGATCATGTAGATGACGATCCCCGTCGATTGCGCCAGTTCCGCCACATCCTCGGGGGGAACCACACTCGCGTTATCCGGCCCGTTCGAGAAAACTACGATCACCTTTCGTCCTTGATATTGCGCCGCTTCTTTCACGGTCAGCAGCAAGCTGTTGTACAGGGCGGCATCATCGCCGGCGACGGTGGATCGTACCCCCTGCAACACCCGCATGCGGTCCTCGGTGAGCGAGGCTGCCCGCGACAGATCGCGGCTATAGGAGTAGAACGCAATCTTGTCAGCATGCTCGAGCGAGCGCACAAAATCGGCGATAGAATCCTGCGCAAACACGAATCCGCGATACATGTAATTGCTGGTATCGAAGAGGATGAAGACGTTGGATCCCGCGACCAGCGAACTCAGTTCGTTGGCCGAGGCGCTATTGGGCAGCTCTCGAGGAGTTTTGCTGCGCGACCCGCCAGGATCCGAGCCTCCTCCATTGCTTGCCGACTCGAAGACCCGGCGCGTAGGCTCATCGCCTTCTTCAAACGTCGCCAGCTTTTCGACGATTCCGTCCTCGCGGATCACGAAGTCGTCCGGATTCAAGTGGGTAATGTAGTTCCCCTTGTTGTCGGTGACCGCCACATTGAGCTGCACCATATTGACGAACACCTGGATGTCGGGCTCAGACTCCTGCGTCGTACCCGTCTGAGCTCCAAAACCGAGAACCAAGCTGGCCAAGACACAACCGCTAACGATATGGAATTTTGACATGACGCTTTCTCACCTGCTCACCCACCGGGGCTGCTCTCCGGTCTTGAGCCTGATTTAGTCATCCCTGAGCCGCACATCTGTTCCTCAATGAATCGTTTGGGGCGGCATTGCAGACGCAGTCGCGGGGGCGCCGCCGAATTTCCCTTCTCGGAATTCATCGCCGGCCTCCCGCATGGCGCGTAGTAACGCCGTCCAGTCTTCAAAGTCGGTTGCGAAAATCTTTTCCACCATTCGCCGGGTTAATTCGGGCACCAGTAAATTCAGTTCGAGCGGAGATATGCCTTTTTCGTCGGCCAGGCGAGCCCAATAGAGATTATTGGAATCCCAAGACTCGGCCATGAGCCGGCTGGAATATCCTGCGAAAGCCGGAAACGGCTGCATGTTCAGCAGTTGCGGCCCGTAGCTGTCCGCCAGAATTCTGTGCGGTACACCGAAATCCCTCGAAATACGTTCCCAACTGAGTTCCGACGGATATTGCCGCAACAACCCGTCCAGTTCTTGTCCGGCGGGACCCCACACGCTGGTCTGTTGGGGGAAACGCTGGCGAAATTGCTCGGTCAAATACAAAGTGTCTGCCGGCGTCGTCCAAATGATTGCGTCATGTGCGTTCCCCTGCTGCAAATCGTCATCTACCGATGTCAGTCGGTCGGGCACCATCCGCTCGGAAAGAATGGAGATGGCTTTCGCACGCAGGTCCGCATCGGAAGCCGCCTTGGTGAGCAACTCCTCACCGGTGCGCTGGTAGAGCGCGACGGCATGCAACTCCGTGCGACTTACGTGCCACCACCTGGGCAGAATCGCATCGGTCAAAAGTCCCGGGACGGACTCTCGCCAGATCAAAGCTTGCACATTATCCGGGGTGATGAAATCCTGCTCTGCTTCTGACAAAACATAGGGCAAGTCCGCCAGCGATCCAACCAGATGCACGCCTCCGCCCGCGGGTGTTCCCTGGCCGAAGAGTTGTGGAGCATGCCACAGATCCTCAACCCCGGCCACCGTGTCGCCGGAGAAATCGTGCGACCGGACAAACAGGGGATTGGTGCGCAGCAACTGGGAGCCCGGCGGCTCGTAGTAGGCATAGTTCATGCCTACCAGGGTGTCGCGCAGGAACGAAGTGAGCTGGCCGCGCGCTTCTTCGAGCTGCGCCGGGGTCGGGCTGCCTTTGAGCAACTTCGACAAATCTGTCTGCATTTGCAGCTCGGTGTGGCGATTGTTGTATATTCCCGCCGCCCACTCATTACGTTCGGAGGAAGTGAAGATGGGGCGCGGCATCTCAAATTCGCGCAGCTGTCCGGCGAGGGGAACGAGCGAGCTGCCGGTAGCCGCGCCGTTTTCCATATCCTTCAGCCCTTTTCCGAGAGCCAGCAAGGCGTCGAGCGAGACCAGTCGCTGGCCGTCCATGACCGATCGAATATTCTTGGCCAGTTCCTGATGAATGCGTTGCCCCTCCGGTCCCGATTGTCGCGGCCCGGCCAGCAACTCAATGAACTCATCTTGCGAGACGACATTCCTTCCCGTACTCGCGCGCGAGATGGCGCTCAAGGATTCCATCGTGGCATCCAAAAGTTCTGTCGGCGAATTGATCTTGCCAAATGGGTTCAAAACCTCCTGCCAGGATGCATTCAACTTGGCGGGAGGAATTTCCTCCTGGCGGGCAAGAATCTGCCATAGCCCGACGTTGGCCTCGAAGCTCCCCATCGCGTTGCCACGCAAAACGTGATTCGGAATGTGGTCAACGCCATCGGCGATGTTCACGAAGCTGGTCATGGATGCGTCGTCGAGGTCGGGAAACTCGGAGAAAATCAGATATTGATCGCTGTATTGATAGAATTTCTTGGCTAGCAGCCGGACGGTGGCGGATTTCAGGCGGTGCTCCGAAGATCGCTGCGCATCCAGTTCTGAAAACAGGAGATACATTTGTAGTGGGCTGCGGTCGGTATCGAGTCGCGAGAAGGCGAACATAGCCTCAAGCAATTGATCCGGCCGGCTCCAGTCCTTACTGTGCTTGCGCCAGTCGTGAACAACTTTGAATTCCGACCTCTGGCTGAGGATTTCTTTCCAGGCGTCCAAATCCCCTGGGACTAATGGCTGGCCGTCGGAATCCCACTGCACTCGCGTCAGCAAGAGCAACAAACCGGGGGCCAATCGAAACGCCGGACGCGCCGCATCCGAATTTACACCTGAGCTGCGGAACGCGGCGTAATAGGTTTTCAGGCGGTGTCCGTCAGTGAAATGCTCCTGCTGCTCCGCATTGATTCGTGCAAAACAATCGTAGTAGGCGGCCAACCAGCCTTTATCTTTCGCGAGCAGCTTGGGAACGAAATCTCCCGGTGATTGCGGGTTGGCGCCGACCAGATCCTTCCAACCCTCTTCCGCTTTCGCCCCGCCTGGGACTTGCACTTTTCCATCCCGAATAGAAATGTGGGATCCGTAAAAATCCAAGTCCGGCGCATAAGGTAGCAGCCGTTTCAAACCAACGGACTGGACCATAGCATTCCGCGTTTCAGAGTCGATGCGCGACATCGCCCAATACAGACGTGCAACTGCCGGCCGCCGCAACAACAGTTCGATCAACTCGTAGGTGTTTCCGGTTTCGCTTCTGCCCAAATCGCGCCAGGCATTCTCGCCGAAGAGCACAGGTACCCGCGATTCGGGAAAGTGGTAACTGAAGCTCTGCCCACTTCGCAGGGACTGTTCGAGAGCGTTGAGCGGGAAACCCGAGTCGGTGGTCAGGAACGCGCGTTCGGCATCGGCGGTCACCAAGGACGCATCCTTTTGCCCACATTCCCCGCGCAACCGAAAACCGAGGATGTGCAGCAAGGCTTCGGCGTGGGCGCAGTCGGGAATCTGAATCGTGCCTTCCGCTCCCGCCAGGGTAGAAAGTTCGCGCGCCTGGTTCACGTAACGCCCCAGAAGAATCAGGAACTCAGTCGCCCGGCCGTGCTCTTGCCAGCCAATGTAGCCCTGCACGTAGACATTTCGGGCCAGCAGAGGAAGAATCTCTTGACTGGAGACCTTTTGGCTGATGCCCGCCATGCGTAGAAATGAACGTAGCGGACCGGGAATCGTGACTTGTTCCCCACCCTCCGAATTCACTATCTGAGTTTGAGAATCTGAGGTCGCCTGCGTCTGTGCGCCTGCCTGACAGAACACGACGGTCGAGATCACGATAAACGCTGGCAGGCGAAGAGGATGTGGCATAGCTGGCCTCCACGAACCTTCAACTGCATACAATCGGAGCTGGTCAAAACAGTCGAAGACACCTTCGGTCAGCTTGGAGCCTTGCGAGACTGCTCTGCCGCGGAAAACCGAGGGGACGAAAACCACTAGGGAAGCTGCGATCCGCCCCCAAAAATCTGGTGAACATAATACGCCTGCTTATCGCTGGCATTGAAGAAATTGCTAAAAATTTTGCAATTTTCGCGAGTGGCGGGTTTCTGTAGTCGAACTGCAGGATTTATGATGCCAGTCCCGGGTCGCTCGCGTTGCTCAAGTGGGCAGAGTTCCCTTGCGTGTTTGGGCAGACCTGCCGGGGGAAGCACGAGAGAGTGCTTCGGTTCTCAGCTTTTGGGGAGCTGACCTACCAAGCTCTGAAGTTTTCCATCTGGTCGCACTGACGTCGAGCCCGGTCCTGATTTTGCTTGTCGTCCTTTAAGCAGCTCTGGACTGCAGCTTGCAGCCGCGAATGATCGTCATCGGGAAGCCCAACGAAGCGAAACGGTTGTAATTCCCAGGAAACTGGACTCAGCATTTCCGCCGACCCCAGTACCGACCCAGCCGAGGTGAGGAACATTAGTTTAGCAACCGAACCTTGGCGGATAGGTCGAGGCAAGCTTAGGAGGCCGCCGGTAACCGATACAACTCGCAGCTTACCGGAGGAACGCTGGCCATCGGGGAATCGCAACACAGCCGGAATGGTATCGGTAAAGCGGGCACGGTCAGGCCGGCGTGGCAGCGGGGGTTGGGGAAAATACGCCATCCGTTGTCCTTTCTTAAGTATGGGAGTCTCCTCAAAACCAGACGAGATTACCGAAGGCCAGCTTCTACCAGTGGATAGGGCATAAACCTCGCGCAAAACGCGCCTGCATCCGGAGACCCACCCCCGCCGAGACGCAAACATTTGCAGTTTTTGCGAAACTTTACGCGTTTATAGTAGAGAATCGATCTGCGGATCCGCAACGAATTTGCCCTCCAAAGCGCGCCGAATCTACAGTTTGGGGAATTTGATGCTTGACAGCTCGACGCTTTTCATCTATGAAATATTTACTGGTTGGCGGGTTACTTTCGTGCGACCGCGCCTCCTCCCCCGCCATACACTCCCAGGAGGAAACGAACAATGCGCAAGCTTCGTGGGGAACGGAACATTCGTGTGTTCTGCCTCCCCTTGGGAAATGCTTGTCTTCGTTTGAACGATTCGCGGATTCGAGGAGAAAACATGCCACTTGGTCCCAGGTTTCGGAAGTGTCTCGCTGTTCCGGTGTACGCGCTCCAGGCGCTTGTGCTTGGAATCCTGCTGCTTGCAGCTACGGAAAACGGGTTTGCTCAAACTCCCCCGCTGAACATATTCACAAATTACCTTGTGACCGGCGACTACGTTGTGGGGGGATGGGTGGAGAACCCGAATCTATTTGCGAATGGCATGGCCACGGGCACCATCGCCATTCCCGACTGTACCCAATATCAAGCCCTGGGCCAGCCGTGCCCGGCGTCTGTCGTGCCGCAAGGCGCGGACATCGTTGCGGCTTATCTCTATTGGGCAACGGTCGAAGGCAACCAAACCACGTTTGCAGGACAGCAAGCGTTTTTCAATGGCTACCAAATTGTGGGGACGGTTCTCGGGAATCCAAATTCGCCGACAACGTGGAGTGCCGGCGGTTGCACCGGAAACAGTCAGGGCTCGAAGACGATGCGGATGTACCGCGCCGATGTGCGTCCCTACCTGCCGCTCGACTTGAATTCCGGATCTCCGACCTTCGGAGCCCTGATGACGACCGGATCTGTAACCGTAAAAATTGCTGACAGCGGCAGCAACGGGAATACACAGCCGAACGCGCTCGGCGCGACCCTGGTATTGATCTACCGCGTGTTGAACCCACCTGTGCCGTTAAACGCGATCGTTCTTTACGACGGCTCCTTTGCCCCGAGCAATACCAGTCCGACCATGAGCCAAACTCTGGCCGGTTTTTATGAGCCCGCGATCAACCCGACTGCGAAGATCACGCAGATTGTGGCCAATGGGCAGCCGAACAAAGGTCAACAGGTGTTTTTCGGCGCCAATCAACTGTCTTCGCTCTACGGCTCGAACCCGCCATTTCCTGGCATCTACGGCGCCTGGGACAATCCGACCTGGACGGTGAGCAACTTCGTGCACGGCGGTCTGCCCGGAAGTGGATTCGATACGACGGAGACATCGTCGGTGTCGCCAAGCTCGACCGGTAGTGGCTGCGTCAACTGGGGTGCGATTATCTTCAGCACCACCGTGCAAGACAGCGATGCTGATGGCCTCCCAGACATTTGGGAGTTCGGACCAAACCCGGGCTATACCGATGCGGTGAGCGGAAACCAGATCGCCTTACCAGGAGCCAACCCTAATAGTAAGGACCTTTTCATCCAAGTCGATTACCTCGCGGTTCGCGATGTCAACAATAATGTCATACACACCCATCTGCCCAAACAACAAGCTCTCGATACGATTGGGCAAGCGTTCACAAATCAAGGCATTAATGTGCATTTTGATTTGCCCTCGGGCGTTTACTCAACGGATCACTACGTGATCTCGACCGGCGCCGGTGGCCACGAAATTCCCGAGAGTTCGTTGATGTGTACGGATGGAAATGGGGCGCTGTGTGCATTCCCTAATCAACCTTCTGTTAGCTGGAAGGCGGGCTTAGAGCTGGTGCAGAACAGCAACTTTCAAGTAGGCCGCAGCCAAAGCTACCGTTATGTGCTCTCTGGCCACTCCATGGGAGAACCCAGATTCTATTGGGGCACAGTCACCACCCCTCTGATCGCAAATGATTTTAACGATCTTGCCGGCGTCATGACGCAACTGGTGTCACTCGTCGATGTCGGAAATACGGCAACTGTGACCATCAAATCTCCTTCCCTCATTAACGGAGTGGCTCCCCAATTTCCGCCACTGGTTGTCAAGCCTGGAGACTGCACCGCCAAGGCTCCGCCCTCAGTCTGCTCTGACGCCAATAACGGACGGGTTACGGTCTCTGGGTCGCTTACTCCGGCCCCATTTACCCCCGGCACGCTGCCAACGGCATTTCCGTTGAATGGAACCTACACGTTCAGCAATGCGGCTTCTGGTCCGCCAGACGGGAATGGCGTGATCACCACAACCTTCCAGATCACGACCTCGGGCGTGCCAGACGGCACCTACCAGTTCAGTTGTCAGGCTCAGACCGTGCCTGCTTGCGTCGCTGAGCCACAACTCGGCGTCAGCTACCTGGGACCGACGACCACCTCGGGACACTCGGACTTCGGAGGTGGCGGTGACGTTGCGGTTACACTCGGGCTCTGGGGAGCTGATGATCCGGTAGGCTGCCAACCGGACCCGAACCAACCACCTGGGGCGCAAGGATACTGCAACGATCAGGTTGGAACTCTCAAAGTACAGACGGGCACGCTGATGCATGAACTTGGCCACACGCTGACGCTGTCGCATGGCGGCGTCTACTACAACAATCCCAATGCTCCCAGCGCTCCGACTTACGACATGAACTGCAAACCCAACTTCATAAGTGTGATGAGCTACCTGTTCCAGGTACGCGGCTTCCCGGACAACCCCCTTGGCGGATTCGACTACTCCGGGCAGCTGTTGCCGCCTCTCAACGAAAGCAATTCCCTCGTCAACGGCGTTCCGGCCCTGAGCGAAAAAGCAGGGGTTGGCACCGACACTCTGGGTCTGCCAGCTCAACACCTCACGCGCTGGTATTCGACCCCCAACGCTGGCAATACGAAAGTCGGAAGTCTCGCGCTCGCGCATTGCGATGGGTCTCCCCTCGCCCAGGGTGAAGCGCCATCTGTGCGTGTCGATGGCACCGAGGCACCAGGCGGTACTTTCTCGGCACCGCTAGATTGGAACAACGACCTGATCGCTGGCGATGATCCCATACCGAGCGAAGATCTCAACCACAATGGCATGATCGATACGCCGTACTCCGGTTTTGCTGACTGGCAGACAATTAACCCTGCAAATCCCGCCGACAGCTCGGCGTTTCAACAAATCAATGCCCGATCGACCGGCTACGGATTCTCCGACGGTGGCGGAGTCCAGCACCTTCCCGGCGGCGGAATACAGCACCTTCCGGGCGGGGGCGTGGACGGGGACGGCGGGGGCGTGCAGCGCAGTCCGGGCGGGGGCGTGCAGCACCTCCCCGGCGGCGGAGTACAGCACCTTCCGGGCGGGGGCGAGCAAAACACGGAGACTGCGAACTCTACGGTCGACCCACCAACTGGTCTGATCTGCACAACCCCAATCACGGTAAAGGGTGTCACTACTCCGGGATGTACGCTTTTATCGGGCACAACTTTCGTGGAGAAAGGAAAAGCGGTTCCGCTCAACTGGACATCCCCCGACTTTGGGCAGATTCGCAACTATTTCATCTGGCGCGCAACCGGCAATTTCCCAACCCCCCAACAGGTGCTGGCGAACATTGCTCAGTTCTCTCAGGTTGGCACCGTGAGTGGCACGCCGCCATCAACCTTCTTCATTGACAAGTTCAATTTGAAGAACAACGCCACCTACACATACTTCGTGACCGCTCAGAACAAGTTCACCGCAAACAGCGGGCCTTCAACGCCGCTGGTGGTGAACGTGCAGTTCTAAAAAAACGGAGCGAACCGCTACAGTCGCGGTTCGCTCCGTGTCCTATTGCCATCGGTTGGTTCTAGATTCTGAGCCGGACGGATGCTGTGTGGTCGCGTCTTTTTGTGTGTGAGCTAAATTTGCCGGCTGTGGTTAACTCTTGATTTGCTTACCCAGGCGATGGTGAATTTCCTCGACGAGTGGGTCTTCGGCACTGTTATTGCGAATGTTCAGGTAGTTACGATAGAAGTCAGCGAAGTCGGCACTTTTCAATCCCTCGCGAACCCGCCCCGTGTAGTAATAGACCACAGGAAAATAACTGTAGGTCGGCATGTCATCCATGAAGAGTTCGACGGCCTCACCGCGGCGCTGCACACATCGATCGAATTCAGAATCGGCTTCGGCAAATGCCCCGGCTTCGAGGTAGGCGCGTCCCAAATCCAAGCGGCCCAACCAGCTATCCAACATTTGATTGGCTTCGGTAAACAGCTGAAGAGCAGCTTTCGAATCGTGCCCTTTTAGTGCGATCTCTCCCAAAACCAGCTTCGCGTACACCTGTGGCTCAGCTTGTAAGCCGGAACCCAGACTCGCAGCCAGCTTTCGTGCCTTGGCCACATCGCCCGCCTCAACAAAGGTGCGGCCGGCCAGAAATCGTATCTTGGAAGATTGACTGTTGGCCAATGCCTGGTCGGCAGCCGCTGACGCTGCTTTTTTCTCTCCCCGTAAGAGCTGCGCGTAGGCGAGCATGATGAACTTATCCGCAGCAGCATCGGGTTTTTTGGCGGCAATATCGGCTCGCGCGCCTTTGTCGAGCATATCGACGGCATCTCGAAACTTGCCCTGATACATAGCAAGATTCGCCAATCCCGAAGTCGCCAGCGACGCTCCCCGAGGACTGACCTTTTGCAGTTTCTGGTAGGTTGCCGCGGCATCCGCTATCCGGTTCTGTCCGGTTTGAGCATACGCCAGGGCGAGAAAAGCTTCTTCATAGTTGGGGTTGATTTTGAAGACTTCGTTCGCCTCGTGCTCGCAACTCTCAAACTGTGTCGCATAGCAGGAGTACAGCGCATAGTTCAGTCGTGTTGCCGCATCTTTTGGCGCCAGTTGCAGGGCTTTCAGTCCTTCGGCCATGGCTTTCGGCATGTTGTGCAACTCGACGTAGCAGGTAGCGAGATTGTTTTGCCCAAACCGGTCGGCCGGGTATTGTTTCACCAAATCTCCGAATTCCTCTATGCATTTCTGCCAATTGCCTGCACTAATGTAGTACATTCCACGAACGAAGTAGCGCTCGCGCTCCGTCATCCGGTCCACATGTTCCATCGCCTGTTTTGCGTATTTCTCGGCGTTCTGGGTCTGACCGAGGTCTCCAGCGAGGGCGGCCATACCGGCGTAAGCTCTGGCGAAGTTCGGATCCAGTTCGACCGCCTTGGAGAACGATTTCAGAGCCTCTTCGGTATTGCCTTCCCCTTGCTGCTCCATCCCGATGCTGTACTGGTGCACCGCTTCGAGATTGCTGGCTTGAAAAGTTCCCTGCGCGGCTGCCAACTGGACCGACTCCGGCGTGGTGTCACCGAGCGCCTGGCGGATTGGCGCCGCCAGCTTGGGGACATCAAGCAAAAGTTGGTCCTTGTTGTCGGCCGTAATCTGGTCGGTGGCCAGCACCTTGCCGGTAACCGCATCAATGGCTTTTGCTGAGAGTTCGTAACCGTCGCCCCGGCGGTCGAGCGACCCCGTCACGATGGCGCTGATACCTTGGCTCACGGCCACCAAGCGCGCCGTTTGTTCATCCAGTTTGTTGGTCGGCTGGGGAAGCTTCTCTGCCAACTGACGGGCTGTGCCGCGGTTGAAAGCGTCAATAAAGCTGGCGCCGTCGAGAGCCACGTTCAACATCGGCTCGAGCGTGCCGTCGAATATCGGGTCGGAAGTTTTGTTGTTGAAATCGCCCACCAACACCGATACGGAGGCGGGTTTTGCCCCTGCGGTTGGCGTGAACAGCTTGCCACGAAGCAGGTAGGCGGCTACGACCAGAACGACTACGGCCGCCCCGATCCCGATCATTGGCCAGGGCAGGCTGCGTGCCCAGGGTTTGACCGAAGCATGGAAACCCAGAGTGGCGGCCGCCCGATTTCCCTGCCACGCTTCCAGATCGTTGATCAGGTCCGTCGCGCTGGGGTAGCGGAACTTGGAATCGGGCTCCAGGCACTTGCCAACGATCGCCGCCAACGAAGCCGGAATACTGCTGTCATGCTCGGTGACCGGAATCGCGCGCTCCTTCGTGCGCCGAATCAAGCTGGCAATAGCGCTATCTGCCGCGAAGGGCATCTTACCGGTGAGTAGCTCGTAAAGGATCAAACCGAGGGTGAACAGATCCGAACGCTGATCGAGGGTGCTCCCCAGAGCCTGCTCGGGAGACATGTATTCCATCGTGCCCACGAGCGCGCCGGTCTGGGTCATGCCGGTCGACTCGACCAGCCGCGCCAGCCCGAAGTCCATGACCACAATGCGGCCCTGGTTGTCGCGCATGATGTTCTGAGGCTTCAGATCGCGGTGAATCACACCCACGGTGTGTGCGGCTTCGAGGGCCCGGCAAATCTGCAGCATGATCTCGACCGCTTCGGTTGGAGAAAATTTCTTCTTCTCCAGAATCAGCGAGCGCAGATCTTCGCCCTCGACGTACTCCATGGTGATGAACTTCACCCCGTCGGCATCACCCAGGTCGTATATGCGCACCACATTCTTGTGCGTGACTTCGCGGGAAAGAATCAGCTCCTGCTTAAAGCGCTCAATGATCGAGGAGTTTCCGGCTAGATCCGGGCGAATCACTTTGAGCGCAACCACCCGGTTGACCTCACGGTCGCGTGCCTTGTAGACCGCTCCCATGCCGCCGCGTCCGAGAATTTGCAAAATCTCGTAGCGGTTCCCGAGAACGGTTCCCGGCTGAAACACTAAAAATCCATCCGCGGTGAACTCGGCAGCCGGCGCTGAGCGAAGAGGCCCTCCCGCAAGCGCAGGTGAGTCCGGTCCAATCTCGACCGTCATCATGGCGTCGGAAGGAAGCGAAGACGGAGTCGAGGATTGCGTCGCCGGGTCTGAGGCGTCTCGTACCGTTGTGCCACCATCGGCGATGGTAGCCATGTCATCGGGACGAAGTGGATCCCGTACGCCCACGAGGGTTCTCCAAATAAGCAATAACCAGCGCGATCAGAACACTACAAGCCTCGCGCCGGAAGCCGCGCGGGCAAGACTAGCTCGTGCTGGAAGTATATCACTTGATGAGGTTTATACCCGTTTCGAAAGAAGGTGCTCTCCGGCCGAGTTGCGCCAAAAGAGGCTGGATGGCAGCAACGTTCTTGCCCTCATGCTGCTTAGCCCGAGAGCCCCGAAATCTGCCCGCCAAGAGCGTATTCCTGGGCCTTGGACCTCGCGAACCACCAGCCGGTGTTCGCAATCCACCCACTAAACTTCTCTTCCACTCATGGGACTGCCGCTCCAGGCAAAGAATCTTGCCCCACGACTCACGAATGAGACTCTCAGGGTGCAACGGAATAGCGGTCAGAAACCGGACGGGCGCTCTTCCGAGACTCCGAAAGCGCGTTCCAGAGCGATTCCCGTTCTGCCTAGCGTTCCCTCGTCGAACAGCTTACCGATTAGGGTGATGCCATGAGGCACTCGCCGGGGGGGAGAAAAGGTCGGCAGGGGATGATCGGGATCCGGCGCCCAGTCGCTACGTGCCTTTGCGACTTCCACGAAACCCGCACGCAGGGTTAGCGAAGGATGGCCTGTGAAGTTGGTGATGGTGAGCATTTCATCGCGCAGCGAGGGAACCAGCAGCAGATCTACTTCGGAAAACACGCGCTGCATCTCCTGCGCGACTTTGCGGCGAAAACGATCCGTTTGCACGAAATCCACTGCGGAAAGAAAACGCGCCTGGCGGAAAATGTTGGGCCAGGCATCGGGAACCTGCATCTTGAGGTCATTCAAACCGCCGCTCAGGGTCAGTTCCTCAAACGATGCCGCGGCTTCGGAGAAAAGAATCAAATCGAGACAATCGTACGGCCAGTCAGGAATAGAAACTTCGACGGGCAGCATCCCGATACTCTTCACGGTTTCGAGCGCCGCACGATCCACATCCGTCGCAGGATTGGCTCTCATCCATGCGGGAATGTAGCCCACCCGCAGACCGCGCACCCCCTCGTTGGCAGCAAAATCGAAGCCGTTCGGAAGACTGGCAACATCCCTCGCGTCCGGGCCAGTGATCGCGTTCAGCACCAGCATCGCGTCTTCCACGCTGCGCGTCATTGGCCCAAGCTTATCGAGCGACCAGCAGAGAGTCATGGCTCCCGTGCGCGCAACCCGTCCGTAGGTTGGGCGCAATCCCGTAACCCCGCACCGCATGCTTGGCCCCACGATACTGCCGCCGGTTTCGCTTCCGATCGCAAAACCCACCAGACCGGCTGCGGTTGCCGCGCCCGGCCCCGCGCTTGAACCCGACGATCCTTCCTCCAGCAGCCAAGGATTCATCGTCTGTCCGCCGAACCAAACATCATTCAATGCGAGCGCACCCAGACTCAATTTCGCCACCAGGACAGCGCCCGCCGCGTTCAACCTCTTCACCACCTCGGCATCCTCCGCGGGGATACGGTCGCGGAATGGCTCGGCTCCGTAGGTAGTCCGCACTCCCGCCGTGTCGAGCAGGTCTTTGGCGCCCCATGGAATTCCATGCAGCGGGCCGCGGTATTTCCCGGCCGCAATTTCCTGGTCGGCCCGTTTCGCTCGGGCAAGCGCCCCTTCACTCATGAGCGTTATGACGCAGCGTAACTTGGGATCAAAGCGCTCGAGCCGATCGATGTAGATATGGGTCAGCCGTTCGGAGGTGAGCTTTCTCTGTTCGATCCAGCGCGAGAGGCGTGTGACGGGCGCGAACGCGATGTCCGCATCTCTCGAGGGCAGCGGGCGAGGATCACTGTGGCCGCGAAGGAAGCGATTCTGTTTCTCCCACCCCTTGATTCCGGCGAGAAGCGGGTTCCATTTGGTGGCTGGCGCGATCGTCGCTTCCAGCGCTAGCTTGCGCGGCCCGCTGCGGCGCTCGTATAGAAACGCCATGTTGTTCCGCCAGCTCGAAGCAGCTTCAGCACGCCCGCTTTCGCTTAACGGAAATTGAACCAGCTTTTCGGCTTCAGAAAATGTGCTGGTTGAAACCTCTGGCCCCGCCGCTGGTCCGGTGCCAAATGCCGGCGGCGCTCCCGGCGGCGGCTCATTCGGATTCTGCTGAGCGTAAGCCCGAGCCGCGGCAGCGCCAGCCAGACTCAGCGACGCAGAGACGAACCGCCGGCGCGAGGTCAGCATCCCGCCTCCTGTACCTTCCACTGGCGCGGAACCTCGATATAGGACGGATTCAACTCCGCCACCGAAGGACAGCCCAGCAATCGCAAAGTTCGCTCGACGTCGGCGCGCAGAATCTGAATCGCCCTTCGAACCCCGGCGTGACCGGCCGCGGTCAGACCGTAGGCATAAGCCCGGCCGACGAGCACTGCCCGCGCCCCGAGGCAAAGTGCCTTGACGATATCGCCGCCACGTCGAATGCCGCCATCCATTAGCACCTCAACCTGACCGTTCACGGCCGCAACGATTTCCGGGAGTGCGCGTATGCTAGGCGAAACGCCGTCCAGCTGCCGGCCGCCATGGTTTGAAACCACCACGGCTGCGGCGCCTTCGGCAATCGCCTGCCGCGCGTCATCGGCGATCAGAATGCCCTTGACCACGATTGGCCCGGTCCATATTTCCCGAATCCAGCGAAGATCCTTCCAGCTCACCGCCGACTGGGCTAGAGACTTGCCGACATCAATCAGCGGCATGGGGCCTTGTCCCGGCACCACGATGTTTTCCAGGCGGGGCACGCCGCCATCCCACAGGAATGAGACCAGCCATCCAGGACAAGAAAGGATTTGGGGCAGGAATGGAAGCTTTCGAAACATGCTTCCGCCCAGCAATTCGGCCATGCCATTGCGAGGATCCCGTTCCCGCATCCCGGCAACTGCCGTATCGACGGTAATCACCAGCGCTGAGAATCCCGCTTTCTTTGCGCGTTCGATTGCGCCCTCGGCCGCTCCCCTTCCGCCCACTAAATACAGTTGATACCACGCCGGACCGGGGGTTGCCGCCTTCACGTCTTCCAGCC